>Ga0187878_1002772_pt1 | contig 15167 bp, 13 predicted proteins | sample June2016WEW_17_1_FD_132979 | JGI IMG/M metagenome (GOLD analysis project Ga0187878, IMG submission 132979) | Peatland microbial communities from SPRUCE experiment site at the Marcell Experimental Forest, Minnesota, USA - June2016WEW_17_150 | ecosystem: Environmental > Terrestrial > Soil >...
CAAACCCGCCAAAATAAAAATGGGACAATAATTATGGCAAAAAAAGTAATTATTGGCATTACCATTCTCCTTGACATTTTTTTATATTGCATAACCGCCAGAGGCAGGAGATAAACCAATATAAAAGGTTTAATTAAAACGCCCAGGGAAAAAGATAAACCCGAAAGGTAAAGAAAACGATTTTTATCTGATTCATCATACTTAAAGAAAAAATAAATGGCTACTAAAAAAGATAACGTAGCCAGCGGCTCAGGCAGTATTACCCGGGAATAATAAATATTAAAAGGAATAAACAGAAAGAAAAAGGCTCCTAAAAGTCCACCTGCCCTATTAATAGTTCTTTTTCCAATTAAATAAACAAAAACGGCTGAGCCTAAAGAAAATATGACCGATATCAATCTTCCCCAGGTGTCAAAAGGAATTTGGGTAATATATTTTGCCGCCAGAGCGTGGATTGCATTATAGATAGGAAATTCAACAAAACGATATCCGCTCGGATTGTCCATACCGGTCTGGATACTTGAGATATCGTGGTAACGTGGATAGAGAAGATTAATCCCCTGCTGCAAATAAATTTTTGACACCGAAGCCGTATCCGCCTGCCGCCAAGAATGCCAATCCGCTATGGGGGAATTTATCTTATAAAGCCTGATCACAAAGCCCAATATTATAAGTATCGGCAATATTATGTACTCTATTTTTATTTTTCTTCTATTTAGCATTTAAATTTTGTTCATTATTATTACTTCTAACTATACCTACGGCAATTCCGGTAAATAACCAAAAAATAATGGCCACTTTAGAGGCCTCAAAAACATCGATAAAGATAGCCGTGGTTAAAAAGCCAAAAAACCCACCAAAATATCCGGCCAAAAATACCGCCTCCATATTGCTATATACATTCTTTCCCAGATTACGGTATACCAACCGAACTAAATTGGCTAATCTTATTAGAATCAACATAAAAGCCATAAAACCTAATATGCCAACCTCACCTAAAAGCCTCAAATAATCATTGTCGGTGGCCAAAGTTATTGAAGAATAGCCTGTTCCCAAAAAAGGATTCTTAGAAAATGCCCTAATGGCCCGTGGCCATTCCACATTTAGCCGAATCGAGGTTGACCTATCTTCAAATACCGGAACAGGGGAAGGTGTAGGAATGGGAGTAACCAGTTCCTGAGCGGATACCTGTTTAACAACCACATCGAAAATACGCAAATATCTGGCTCTCAAATCGCCGGACAGACTCAAAAAAACTATCGCAATAACAATCACCACAATAATGGCTTTGTATTTCTTAAGCATAAAGAGAGCAATACAGGTTGCCATAACAGCAGATACCGAAGCAATTCGGGAAAGGGCATTAGACAACAACCAACAACCGGAAAATAGTGCTAAGAGGACTATGATGCGCGACGGCCAGTTTTTAGCTTTGACTAGTAAGCAGACCATGATCGGAATAACCATTACCAGATACGCAGCTAAGTCATACTGTCCAGCAAAGGTAGAATTAATACTGCTGCCTGGAATCCACCTAAGCGCTATACCTGCTGAATATTCTGAATTTTGAGTAATAATTACCGGCCAAGAAAGATACCTTTGACCCAAGCCGTAAGCAAATAAAATAAAAATCGTTATCAGTAACACTTTTATATAATATTCGACCAAGCCGGAATTTTTCCTCCTAAACAAATAAAGACCGGCAAAAAGTGGAACAAAATACTCTATTCTTCTTACCCAATGCAACACTCCAATCGAAGGGATAACAGAATTGGTTAGAATTATTGCTGACACCAAAGAGAAAAAACCAATCAATAAGGACAGAAGGACAGATTTTTCCATATTATTTTTCCAATATAGCTTCAATTCTTTAATGGATAAAACAGCTAACACTATCGCCACCACCAGCATTAAGAAATCTTCCAAGCGGATGGCAACATAGGTAAAAGGAATATTTATAAACGGAAACTTCGGGTATAAAGGAACCGCTACCAGAATCCCTATTACCAGGTACTTGAAACTGCTATTAAGCCACCTCAAAAGCTTTGACATATGTTCTGGCTGTTTTTCCTCCTTTCAATAAACCTAATACAATAATTCTCAATAAAGCACCACTTTTAAGGCATAGCCTTAACCACGGAAACTGCCATTTAGGTAAGTTTTTGGCAAAGTAAATTTTTAGGCCCTTAAATTCTTGTGTAGTTGCAAACTCGCTGCTTGAAGAGGCTTGTCCATAATGAATAATACTAAATTGAGGCAAGTACCAGATTTCCCAACCACGTTTAGTAATTTGATATGATAGGTCTAACTCCTCCACATACATAAAATATTTTTCATCAAAATATCCTGCTTCCCTTATAGCTTCTTCCCGGACAAGAAAAAAGGCTCCCGTTACCCAGTCTATTTTCCGCTCATTACGGTAAAAAGATTGACCGGTATAGACAGGTGACCAAGGATGAACAGGGTGGTAGGGTTTAATCAATTTATCCAAAACGGGTATATCATCCAAGAAAAACATCCAGGAAAATATTCTCCCCAGAGTAGGAAAATACCCGCCCGATCCCTGAATGGACCCGTCGGGATTAAGTAAAGCGCAGGTAGAAACTCCAACTTTAGGATGCCCGTCCATCCACTGAATCATCTTGGAAAACAGTTTTTGATCCCTGATTTCGATGTCGGAGTTTAACAGAAGCAGATATCTACCTTTAGCCTTTTTTAGAGCCAGGTTATTGCCGGCTCCAAAACCAACATTTTTGGAACTCTTAATAAGTTTAACTTGGGGAAACTTTTTCTCCACCATTTCCGGACTGCCGTCAGTGGAAACATTGTCCACCACAAAAATCTCGGATGATAAATCCTCAGTTACCAGTAATAAATTTTTCAAACACTGTTCCAGATAATCTTTGGTGTTATAGCTGACAATGATAATTGATAAATCAATCATATTTAGTAAGGTTTCTGGTTTCAAAATATATCAGGGCAACCGAAAAAATAATAAAAGAACCAATAATTAGCCTTGGCACCCGGCTGCCGGGTACAAACCGAATGGTTATTTTCTCCTGGTAATGTACACCTTTGTACCAGATATCATCCTTGGCACTTTTAGGTATAAACCCGTTCACATAAACTGATTCTCTTAGCGGATGAACAATTTCCTGCAAATAAACCGAACGGGTTTGATCACGGATTAAAGTTTGGGCATCTTCAGGGGGATAATTAAGTAGTAAAGTGGGCATGGGTAGACTAAAGAATGAGCTCCTGCTCATTTGGTTCTGATAATAATCTACAACTTCAGTCCGCGTAAAATCAGTAAAATAAGCTTGTCTTAAGGGTGTTTCCGTGTCAGCCTGTTCCATTGATTGTACGGCTCCGGGAGGAGGATTGGGAAAAGAATACCCCGGGAGGAGCAGATAAATAAACAGGACTAAGGCAAAAATAACATACAGGGAAATTAAAATTTTCATTGAAACAATTTTGCCCTTCCCAATTTGTAGCTTGGGTTCTGATTTTTTCTAACACCAATTTGTTTAGCCGGCACACCACCAACTATGGCAAACTCGGCCACATTCACTGTAACTACGGCTCCGGCCGCGACCACTGCCCCTTTACCAATTTCCACTCCCGGTAAAATAATTGCCCGGGGGCCGATAAAGCAATAATCTCCGATCCTAACCGGTTCTTCCCTGGCTGCAAAATCAGCGGAGTCTAAATCGTGTTCGGAATTATAAATCATTACCGAAGAAGCAATATCTGTTTCCCGGCCAATTATCAAGGAAGCCCTACCGTCTAAAAAAACGTGGTCTCCAATTATGGTCCCCTCCCCAATAGAAATATTTGCCGGTTGAAAAAAATTAGCCCACATATGAATGACCGCACCTTTACCCAATTTAATTCCGGCCAAACGGTAACAAAGATTTCGTAAACTATGAATCGGAATATGGCCAACCCACCTTAGTAACATTAGTCCCATATCCAATAAATAGCTGTCAAAACGATTGCCTATCTTTTTTATTGCCGTCCGGTTATCCAATATTTGACCATTTCTGTCTTTAAACATAGTTATTTGACCCGTTCTATTACGTTCAGTGTCTCTCGTACCGTTTTTAGCCAATTAAACCTCTTTACTCTCTCCAGACCCTCCTGAACTAGCTTATTATATGATATTTCCGAGGCAGAAAGTACTTTTACCAGTCCATCGGCTATATCTGAACAGTCATCCGGATTAACAATAATCCCTGCCTTCCCCACGACTTCAGGCAAACTGCCCCGGTCAGAAACCACTACCGGGACACCACTGGCAAGAGCATTAAGGACATCCAACCCAAAACCCTCCCAAAAAGACGGCAAACAAAAAACTTTTGCACCTTTAATTAAAGCTGGTTTGTCTTGTTCTTGTATATAGTCAGTAAATATTACTTTACCGTTTAAACTCAATTTATTTACTTTAGAAAAGATACTTTCATAAAGCCAACCTTTTTTTCCGGCAATCACCAGTCGGGGTACAGACAATTTTGAATTTTGAATTTTGAATTTTGAATTTAAGATGCCATAAGCATCTATAAGCCCCTCAATATTTTTACTGGGCTTCAAAGTACCTAAATAGAGGATATAGTCTCCTACTATAGAGTATTTTTCCTTAATGCGTCGCACATCATCCATCCCTATATCTGTGTTAAATTGACTACTATCAAACCCCAGGTGCGTAACAAAGGTTTTTCCTGAGGCAAAAGGATAATGTCGTACAATGTCTTTCATTGTGCTATTTGATATAGCTATGATCGCTTTTGATACTCTTAATGAGTAAGCAGTCCAGAACTTTAACTGCCAAAAGTCTCTTTTTGTAAATTGTTCCGAAAATTCGAGGTAACCGAGATCCATTATCGAACAGACTAAGGGAATCGGAGAAAACAGCGGAACATAATGGTTTGGACTAAAAAATATATCTAAATTCAGCTTATTCCTAAACAGATATGGCGAGAGCCTAGTTAGCACCCAATTTTTAGAACCGGAAATAATCTGATAATGAAAACGTTTGCTCTCTTGGGGAAAATCCGGCAGGGGTTTATTTTTCAAAAAAACATAAACCTGATGTCGGTTCTTCCATTCATCCTGTAGTTTGTAAATTCCCCGGAGCAATTCATAGGCATACTCATTAATCCCCACCCGGTTAGATATGTTTGCCTCGTTACCGTCAATACCTATTATCATAATTTACGTTTTTACTAAACTTCTATATACATCCAATGTAAGCCGGGCAGTTTTATCCCAAGAATAGTTCTTAACCTGTCTAAACCCTTTTTCAATATAAGTTTTCGGGGCCCTGAGGACTTTTTCTATTCCCTCTTTAATTTCGTCCGTTTTATACGGGTCAACCAATACTGCAGCCTCCCCCGCCGCTTCGGGCATACTGGATAGATTAGAGGTAACTACCGGACAACCGCAGGCAAAGGCCTGTAATATCGGTAAGCCAAAGCCCTCATATATTGAGGGATAAACCAGAGCTGACGCTCCCGAGTAGAGATCAACCAAATCACTTTCCGATACGTACCCCAAGGCTTTTACTCCCCTTTGTGGCTTAAAATTTGAGTGCCCGATTAGGATTAAAGACAAATCCTTTCCGGCTTTCGCCAATTCAAAAGCTTTTATAATCCGATCGGTATTCTTCCTTCCCCCAACGCCCACCGCCAGCAAATAGTTACCCGAAATTTGATACTTTTTCCTGATTAAATCAATTTCTTCAGCAGTCTGGGGTTTAAAAATTTCTTCTGCAGCTTCAGGTATAACCACCACTCTATTTTCACTGAGGTTAAATTTTAACAGATCTTGGCGGGTAGCTTCCGACGGGACAATTATTTTATCAGCCTCCCTAATCACCCATTTGAGACGCCTTGTATGCACTGCTGAAATTCTGGGATCTGTTAATTTGGGTAAAACTAAAGGCGCCAGGTCGTGTATCGTTGTTACCTTGCGGCATTTTGAAGGTGGTTGTGTCCAGTCGGAGGAATGGAAAACATCCAAGTCTCCGATCAACTTTTCTATGGGAAGGATATGCAACTGATTCCAAATTAAATCAGCCAATATCGGGGGAATAGGGAAAACTTTAGTTTTTGGAAATTTTTCTAATACATCCTTTTTCCTCCGCAGTGATCCGGCAAATAAAACATAATTATTTTCTCGGTCAATTCTAAGCAAATTCTCGACCAGGTTTTTGGTATATATCGAAACCCCTGTTCCATAGACAATTTGAGAAATATCAATTCCTATCCGCATACATCAATATTACTTTTCATACTTCCAAACTACAACACCGTTAAAATTATATTCTCCCAGTTTTTTATATCCGCTATCCTCAATTTCCTGCTTTAATTTATCTTCAGGATCAAACATTGGCTGGACATAACGGGAAAGCCAGACTAAATCATCAGCCTGATTAAACCCTGATGGTCCAAAAGAGGACACCGACCGGTTATAGTATCGGTAAGCCTCCATTTGGCCATCGCTGACAAATAGCACTTCGGCTTTTTTATTCAGCGATTCTTGAGTTATGAAATCAGACATCCCCCTCCAGTCTTCCCGTTGAAATTTGGAATTTGTTAGGTAAACCATTGCGAATACGACATTTAAAATTACCAAAACAATCAAATACGGCCGAATCGCTCCGGCGGGAAAATAAGATAGTCCCAGAGATATCAGCAAATAAAAAGCCGGAAGGATAAACAGGAGCCGGAAGTACGAAAATACCGGGACGACAAAAGATACCAAATAGGCTAACAGGAGCGGCAACAACAGCCAAACAATAACTAACTTAAACGTCTTAATTCTTTTTACTATGACCACCAAAGGCAAAACAAACAATATTCCGGTCACAATAACTACCAAACCATATATAATTTTGCTGGCGAAACTAATTCTGCCAATCATAAATTTAACCGGTACCAATAGTAATTCCTTCAAACTGTTACCTCCCAGTACCTGCCACCAAGCCAAAGATGTGGTCTGAACACCAAGGCCGGCAGTAAGCTGCCTAATAAGTATTGGCGACCACCACAAGAAGGCCAGAATAGGAATTATGTGCATAGAAATAAACACTATCCACCACTTTTGGGATTTATGGGATAAAATTGCTACCAACCAAAAAACCGGGAGAATAGTTAGCGGAAGATAATCAGTTAACCCCAATACGGCAATGGTAAAAAACAAACCGGTAGCCAATATAAGATTTGTCTTGTTCAAAAACTTGATAAATAGATACACCGCAATCAAAACCAGAAGGGTTTCCAGAGCGTACATTCTGGCTTCCTGAGAGTAGTAAATAAAAAGCGGAGATACAGCCATTAAGAAAGCTGCCATTAGGCCAGAACTTTTATCCTTAAGTTTCCTGCCCAGAACATAAACCAGAAATATACTCAGTAACGCACACACTATCGAAAAAGACCTGGCAGAGATTTCACTAATCCCAAAAGGCAAAGTCCAAATCTTTAATAACAAATAATAAAGCGGGGGGTGAAAATCTCCGGGAGAAAATTGAGTAATAATCCGGCTGAAATTAAAATCTCTGGCTACAGTGGCGCTGGTAGCTTCGTCCAACCAAAATGACTGGTTCAAAGAGATTAGTCTTAGTCCCAAACCAAGAATAAGAATCAGATAAATCATCTGGCTACCCTCCCCCCTAAAATTTTTTCGGATATACCTATAAAAACCCCGAAATCGGAGATAATTTTAAAAATGAAAAAAGAGGGCAGGGAAAATTGAACCGATTTAAATAATCCCACAATAAGCGAAACAGGCAAACTAACCCGCAGCATTGCCAATAGCCAGTTTTTATACTCTCTTTTTCCCATCCATCTTGATTGAATAAAAATATCTTGTAAATTATCCGGGTTGTAGTGATAAAATATGGCATCAGGTGCATTTTCCGCCAAATAACCCAACTTTTCCGACAAACTCCAGTCATCGGTATAGCCTTTCTTAACGTTAAATCCACCCACCCGATCAAATTCTGATTTTGAAATTGCCCGAAACACTGCTTGTTTCTCCGGATAGTTTTTAGGGTGCATCTGATCGACCGGTAAATCTCGGTTTATGTTCCAGGCTACCGCCAAAAAATTATTTTTATTAGCCAGGTATTCTTCTTTACTAAAAGTACCTTTTGATTTGCCAGCCAAAATGGGTTTAACTAATTTGGCAATAAAATCCGGATCAAAAGTCATATCCGCATCTACAAAGACCAATATTTCACCAGTAGCCTTAGCTGCACCTAAGTTTCTGGCTGCACCAACTCCTTTGTGGTTCTGCCTGAGAATTTGTAATTTGTAATTTGTAATTTGTAATTTACTGACAATCTGCAAAGTTTTGTCAGTTGATCCATCATCAACTACTATAATTTCAAAATCCGAATATGTTTGCTCAGATAACGAATCCAGACACTTCCCAATCAGCTTTTCTTCGTTGTAGACAGCAATAATTACAGAAACTTTCATAATTTATTTAATAACATTCGATACTGTCCGGCTACGCTTTCCCAATCAAACTTTTCCGCTTGTCTTCGTGGTTTTTCCCCCCAGTTTTCCTTCAGCGCCTTCCTAATTACTTCTGTGTACTCTGTGATGTCTTCGGGGTTGACAAACAGGCCGGCATCCCCCACTATCTCCTGTCTTATTGGATCACAGTTAGCCACAACCGGCAATCCTGAAGCCATAGCTTCAATTAGTACTATTTCAAAAGAATGCGATACAGTTGAAGCTAAGGTAAACACATCTGCCACCCGATAAATTTCCGGCATCTGTTCATATTGTAATTTCATAATTTTAAACCTAGGCCCTAACAACCTAGTCCCTAATGCCTCGAGTTTCCCTCTTAACTCTCCCTCCCCCACCACTAACAAACTGCTACTTTTTAACTGGGCTACCGCCTTAATTACCAAGTCAATTCGTTTATCCGGCGTCAGAGCACCAACACACAAAATAATTGGGCGGGGTAAATTAATTGGATATTTACCCCCATTAGGGTTAAATTTTTTTAAATCAACGCCGTTAGGAATATAAACTGTTTTTACTAACGAATTAGCTTTTCTAGCCCAATTAAAGGCTGAAGTGGAAAGAGCTACAAAATAATCCGGGAAACACCACAAATTATTTAAATCATCCCACCCAATCCCCGAGTGACCGGTAATTAGCATTTTGGTACCCATTATCCAAGCTAATATCCTAATTATCGCTGGCTGCCAACCGCCGTTGAGGGGAACAATAACGTCATATTTTGCTTTTGCCAGCCTCCCGATATTTTTTAGAGTGAAGAATAAAATTGTTAAACCCTGCGGATCAATAAATAACCGCCATAAAGCGGGCCAACGCTTAATAATTTTGCCCTCACCGGAAATAACATCAATTTTGGCCACTGGTCCCAGCCGGGCGGATATTTCTTTGACAAAAGTCTCCGATCCCCTACTAACTTTATTTTGGTAATAATTTATAAAGGCTATTTTCATTATCCAGTTGTCCTATTTTACTATAGTTTCTATTTATCCAGTCGGTAATCAGTTTTGGCTGGTAAACATTAGATAGCTGCCAAACGATATAGCTAGGCTTGTTGGTTTCCCAAGAATTAATAATCTTCTGTTGTACCCCGGGGATTTCCAGATACCAGCCAAAATTATCAGTCCATATTTTAGGGGGTTGCCGATCCGCTAATACGTAAAGTGTGGAAAACGCTCCCAAAAAATAAACTTTTTCATTCGGACGGACAATATCCGATACTGCTTTAGCTTGATTAAATTCTGTGGTTGAATAAAATTGGGCTTCCCTATTCCATAAACTTCTCCAGGCCGGCAAAGTAATCGTGGCAAAAATTACTAAAGAAAATATATAAATCAGACTTTTTTTTAAATACGATATAGATACAACTGACAAGGCTAAAGCCGGCTGAAGATGAAAATAAGAAAATCTGGGGTAAACCATAATTAAACAGGCTAAAAATAACAGTGCCAGGAAAAACTTACGTCTGACTACACCTATAAACACCGGCAAAGCTAAAAGAATCAAAATAAAATAATCTTTTTTACCTAAAGTAATTTCGACATAACCGGGAAATTTACTCCAATAGACTACCGGATAATATAAATTCCAATCTATAAACTGGATCAGGGAGTGGGTCGCCAACAGGTAAACCAAAAATAAACCTCCGGCTATCGCGAGCGGCAAAATTATTCTGGTAACTTTAATTTTTTGACTGATTAAATAACCCAAAAACACCAAAACAAAAATGCCGGCAGTCTGCTTAATCAAAACTGCCGTTGCTAGAGAAATTCCGATTAACCAATAATTTTTCTTAACTAAATAAAAATACAGCGAAGCCAAAAGCGGAGTGACTAGTGCCGTATCATACCACAGCATATTTCCCTCGAGCGTCGGCTGCAGCAAAACATAAACAAATAGTACGGCAAAAGCTGTCCAAAATTGTCCTGACAGTTTTTTAGCCAATGAAAAAACCAGCAGATCATTCAATAGAATAAACACCCAGGTAAACGCTTCTAGAGATAAAAGTTTAAAACCAAAGATTTTATAAATCCCCAGGAGAATAAAATCCAACAATGGCGGGTAAACATGAATGGCATCTTTATAAAGTAAAAAACCTTTACTGATTAAATAAGGGAAAGATAATACTTCCGGCCAGGCTGTAAACTGCAAATGAATCAGCAAAAAGAGATGCAAACCTAAGAGCGATATCAGTAATATTTTTTTCACTTTTTTACTGCAATGAAAGACATACTGTCTCCCATACGAAAGGCACTAGCGATTAGGGAATAGGGAATAGTTAAAATATCGAGCAAGAAACGCTTTCTATAAACTTCTAAAAGCGGATTGGCATATTCAAATACTCCAGACCTAGATTCCCAGTGAACTATTTTGAAACCTGTACTCTCCAATAACTTTCCTAAACTAGCCCGCGTATATTGCCATTTATGCTCCTGGGGTAATAAATATGGCCAGCGCTTACCTAAAATTCTTGATGACAAACTTCCCACATTGGGCACATCAATATAAACTCTTTCCTTAGGTCTAAGCACAGACTTAATTTTCTTTAATACGGCAGTTGGATTATTCAAATGTTCCAAAGTGTGGTTAAGGATTACCAAATCAAAATACCTAGCTGGCAACTCAGATTTTTCAAAAGTACTGGCGATTATTTTATGTCCCTTTTTCCCAGCAATTTGGGCATTACTTGATGGCTCCACCCCCCAGGTTTCCCAACCAGCCTCTTTGAATAAATCCAAAAATATGCCATTAGAACACCCTATATCAAGAACCTTGCCTGGATTAATAATATATTTATTGATTAAATTTAATCTTTTTCTAAATATATTTCTAAAAGTCTTCTCAAAACTGACATAATCTTTGTCCCGATGATAATCCATATTAGTAACCAACTTTGGTTGGCATTATCCGCCGGTTTATTTTTCTTAAAGGGGTTTCAAAAAAGGCCCTGAAAGTATAACCTGGGCCCATCGTTTTCCAGGGAGAGGGAACAACATTTGGCCGGGGACGGAAAAAGACTTCAGGGTAGTAGTAATCCCGGGGAAAATCAATTCCAATTTCATACTTGAACTTTCTGATTCTTTTTACAACTTCCTTATCTTTTATTTTTATCCCCGACCGTCTCAAGTGAGTTGTATGCAGATAAGGGGCATCCAGAAATTTTATTTTTGCCTGGTCCCGGTCCTGAATCATGGTATTATTCTCATCTGCCCAACCCCAAAGTCCGTGCCGGCCTAAAGATTTGAGACCGGGTATATCCCTATTAATCGCTCTCAGATTATAATGCCCCACCTTTCCCAGCAAATGATATTTACCGGCCTGCTTCTCTTGGTAATGAAACATATCCCCAACTACATTTACCGTCGGGACAACTATTGATTCATATCGCTCCCCATTTCTCCTCATAAAATCGGTAACTTGCTTAATCGAATTATTCCACCAGATTTCATCCCCATCCACCACCATAAACCAATCAGCAGTAGTTACATTCAGCATATTTTGTCTGGCAACCTGAAAATCCTCGGCCAGCATTATCTGCCTAGCCCTTTCCTCATTAAAATAGTGAAGGATCTCCTGTTTGAAAAAGATTTTATTTTGACCCTCTTTAGAATTCTGTAATTCTCTTATTATCTTGCGTGTATCGTCGGTACTTCCCGTATCCCAAAGTCTTACTCTATCAACATAATTAATAACCGACATAACTGAATACCACAAAAATCTGGCTTCATTCTTAACCAAAACATGGGCTGAAATCATCATATCTTTTTAAATTTATTCAATACCCATATACCGGGAATAATAAAATTAGAGACGTTTCCGAATAGCACCGTCCAGGCTGCCCCCATTAACCCAAATAAACTAATTAGAGGCCAGCCGACTAAACCGATAATTAAAATATTAACTACAGACACCCGCACAAAAAGTTTGGGATACGCAAAATAATAAAACACAGCCGAATGCACGGGAATAGACACCAAAAAAATAGCTTGTGCCAGGAGAAGGACTACAAACGGCGAAAAGCTTGAAATATATACGTGGCCATAGAATGCAGGAATTATAAATCGGGCAAGAGGTATCCCCAACAAAAGCCCTAAAACGGCTAAAACGCTCACAAATAGTTGTAATTTGATTAGATATCTGATGACCTGCTCATTTTTATTAAAACCGGCTAGCTTTGGCGCAACGACCGTGGCTAATGCATTAACTATTTGGGGCACTACCCCCGCCAAACTAACAGCCACAGAGTAAATACCCACTTCAGAGAGGCTCAAAAGCCGGGTCGACATAAAAGTGTCCAGTCGGGTAGAAATTGCCACCAAAATTGTAGATATAAGTATCCACTGATTGTATTTAAAAAACTCAGGCAAGATTTCTTTTTCGTTTTTAGCCTTCCAAAAATCCGGCAAGAATAATAGCCCCAAGAAAAATCCCAGTAACGGAAAAATTATATAAATAGCGAGACCCGTATGAATAGATACCAAACCTAAAGAAAATAGAATTATCAAAGATAAAAGTCTGGTGGCATTTGCAAAGATATTTAGTCCACTCCAGACCCAAAAACGCTGCATTGCCTGAACCGAACTTGTGGCGAATGAAAAAAGTAAGGCCGTTCCGATTCCTAAAAGAGAAAACCTTAGGGGTGATATTAATTCTGGTTTCAAAAGAATTGTTTTACAAATGAACGGCAATAATAGCCATCCCAATATATAAATTGTTAAAAAAGAAATAATTTTGATTTTTAAGCCCAGTTTTAAGAATTTGAGCGCCTTCTCTTTATCATTATTAATATGCTTTCCCACAAACCTAATAAGACCCGTGTCTACGCCAATATTGGCAATACTCGTCAGAAGCGTGGCAGCCGTAATACAGATGGAAAATATCCCGAAATTAGCCGTGCCTAAATATCTGGCAATCAGAATATAAAAAATAAACCCCAATATGCCATTGATAAACGTTCCCCCGAAGCTAATCGCCGACTGCGAAAAAGTCTTAGTCGAAATAATACTAGTGATGATTTTTTTCATATATAAAAAGCCAAATAATCGCCCCAACCAAATATGAAACTACACTAAAATATATCCCCCACCTCACATATTCCTGCCCCTCAAATATGATATGCAAATTAGTCCAATTAGAATCAAGATAAAAACCGTTGAGCATCGAATAAAATGGTAAAGACGGAGTAAAGTCGGTCCCCTTTTCCAGCTTCCACAAGTCATTATAGCTTTCGTTAAAGATTATCCAATTTACTCCAACTGTTGGAGGAAAATCATAACTTTGGTTAAATCCTTTTGTATAATCAATTTTTATGGGCGTTAATATTGATAATTCCTTAACTAACTTATTATTATTTACACTAAAAGTGGCAAATGTCGACGTTAACGCACTTGTCTCTTTTCCAACCTTATTGAAATCATTTTCAGGAATTAAAGCTACAGTATTTACCACCGACAAACCTCCAATATTAGAAATTGTTAACTCTTTTACTCCTGTTGATAGGTGTACCGGCTGGGAAATATACCAATCAAATTCAGAGCTATTTTTTGATTTAAAAAGTTGGTCAGTACCGTTAAAACTGATTTTTACACCAGCGGAATCAGAAGCTGTCATAATTCTACCGGCAAATACATAATCTCCATCAGCCGGTACTTTCACAGAATAATTTATTTTTTCGCCGGCAACCGTCGAAGTGGCAAAGCCTTTTTGGTAATCAAACTCCTGTGTCTTAATCCCCCCCAATATCATTTGGTATTTCCAATCCTGATAGTCCCCCGCCGGCCAATATTTCCACCGTGACGAAGTAGTTTGGCCCGGGCCAACGAAAAACTTTTGCAGCATGCCCATTTGCAGATCAGTTTCTGTCTTATCATTAAAAACTAGCATTAGAGAATCTTTGGGATAACTATCCAGCAAATTAATATCTGTTTTGCCATCTTCGCTAAAAAGAAACGCCTGGTTTGCCCGCGAAAAATTTGGCACCAGCTTTGCCAGTTTTTCATAAATATCATCAGATCCCACAACTACCAACAATTTATTAACTCCGAAAATAAGCGGCTGGGGACTAGTCAATAATGGTTTTTGGTTATTCATAAAGTTTGTTAATCTCTGCCAATCTATTTGTTCTTGCGTGTTCATACCCAAACTTCGGGGATCCCCGATAAAACTCATATATTTAATCCCCAACAATTTAAACCAATCCTGATAGTCGCTGTGGTAAATAAAGTTCAGGGGATCTCCTCCCACATTTAGTGAATAGAAAGGTCTAAAGTTAGCCAAAGCTTTGGCATCAAGAGCAGGTTTGTCCACACTTTCAAAGGCCAGATTGGGTTTGGCATAAAACCATAAAGTTCTAAAAAAGGAGCCGGAATTATCGTTGCTAATTGCTGCATTCATATTATCCACATTAACCGGCTGACGGGTAATCGATAAATTCCAATTAAGTCGTCCTAAAAATGCAGGATATATCAAAAATAACAGATATAAATAAACCGGAACCGTTAACCATTTAATTCGACTGATCAAATTACCGATCAGTATTCCTCCAAGTAAAAAGAGGGGTAAAAAGAATTTACTGGAATCCCTAAAGGCGCCGGCCAGAGGAATATTATTTACTAACCAGACATAATAATTCCC
>Ga0187878_1002776_pt1 | contig 15140 bp, 12 predicted proteins | sample June2016WEW_17_1_FD_132979 | JGI IMG/M metagenome (GOLD analysis project Ga0187878, IMG submission 132979) | Peatland microbial communities from SPRUCE experiment site at the Marcell Experimental Forest, Minnesota, USA - June2016WEW_17_150 | ecosystem: Environmental > Terrestrial > Soil >...
AGGGTGAAGGGTGAGAAATATGGCTTTGAAAACGGCTGGATAGCAAAAAATATTTGACAATCAAATGCCGGATGGAAAATATTCAGGAATGCTGAAACTTAAAAGTGAGGAAAGTAAATATGACAATTTATTACGAAGGCTGGAAAGAGAAGGTAATTACCTGCGAGGAATGCGGCTGGCAGGGCAGCGGCGGCACATGTGAACCCGGTACTATGCACAGAAAGATTTTTCTGGAACTGTTTTGCCCATCATGTCACGAAATTGTCGATATAATCGACTTTTCCTCATTCAAAGGCTGTGGAAAGGGTCACGGTGATCTTTCGGAAGATCAAAAAAAAGCGCTTGCGGAGCAGGAGGAAGAGGAGAGCAAAGCCCTGGCGTTGTGCCTGCAGTCGCCTGACCAGCTTCCGGACATTCCTGATGATGATTTTGTGCTGATTTGGGATCAGGACGGCGGAGATACCCGGATAATGAAAGGTGATTTGGTAATCTGGAGCGAACCTGTCGCATACGAGGGATTTAACCGGTTTGAAAGGATCGCCATAATCGTGAAGGAAAAATACGGATCAAGGGTCAAAGACCTGTCCCCTACTGACAGAAGCAGGCTTTTTCTCCACGGCGATTACTTTCCCTCTCTAAACTATGTAAGAAATATAAGAAAAGAGTTATTCGGTATGATAACTGAGAAGGAGTTTTAGTAATTTTTCAGTCATTTTGATGCTAAATTGGAATAGAAATTCTCCAATAGCTGTCGTGAGCCACGGATACACACGGATTTACACGGATAAAAGCAAAAGCGTTTCTGTATTTAAGAACAAGAAGAAGTTTTATGCTAGAGATTTCATCCGTGGTTATACGTGTGCATCCGTGGCAAAAAAATGTTTGGTTCCGGCTTGTCCGGGTCAGGATTTTCAGCCGCCGGCAAGTACTTTCCCATACAGGGTCACATAAGCAGCTGCTTCCTTCTCCGGTTGAAAGTTATTCAGGACAAATCGCTTGCCGTTTCCTCCAAGCCTTTCTCTCAGTTTTGCGTCGAGGATCAGACGTTCTGTTTTTTCCAGGAAATCAGCTTCACCCTGATACAGAAGGCCGGTTATGCCGTCTTTGATAACTGACCTGTTCCCTTCGATATTCGAGGCGAGAACCGGATCACCCATTGCCATCGCCTCAAGAACAGTGTTGGCCATTCCCCCCTCAAAACTGGAAGTATTCAATACAATATCGGCCTGATCATAAAACCATCCAATCGCATTATTCCCAACTTCCCCAAAATAATGGGCGAAGGGATATTGCTCGTATTCGGCCAGAACCTCGGCTGCATAACCCCTGTGCAGAACGGGTCCGATCAGGACAAAACAGAGGGGAATCCCTTCGGCATGCAATTTCGCAAGAAGGGGCAGGGCAAATGTCACGTTCTTTACCGGACGGAGTCCCGCGGGAAGAAGTATCACGCTTTCTCCCTCTACCGGATGAAAATCATCATGATGAAAATAATCACTGCCCGGAATTTCCACACCTTGGGCAATCACGCAGGACTTATCGGCAAATGCAGGGAGAAATTCCACCAGCCGGCTCTTGATACTTTTGTGGAAGGCAACCAGGGCTGCGGCGTCATACAGAGCGGCGATCGTCTCTTCTTTTCTTCCATCATGCAGAGCCTCATAGACATCGGTGCCGGTCAGGGTAATTACATATGGAATATTCAGTGACTTTGAAATCAACCGTGCAATCCTGCCACCGACAAAACCATGGAAAGCGTGAATAATGTCAGGGGCAAATTTTTTCATGCCCTTCAAGGTATCCTCTGCAGTAACGACATCAAGTGAAAATACCCTGACCTCACAACCGTTTGCCTGGAGAAATTTTTCAATCCTCCGGACTGTTACTGAATTGCCTCTGACAAAAGGATAATAGCATGGAGTTATGAGTGCAATTTTCATACAGGGCAGCTCCTTTATATTGGCAGATACTACCAGCAAAGCCGCCTGCCCGCAAGGACAAACCCCTTGCCTGGAAAGGCTAATCATGGTATTTTTGCCTGCATCTGGACCGGGGATAACACATGAAAATTATAATTCTCGGCTGCGGGACATCGACAGGGGTGCCGATGGTTGGCTGCAGCTGCCCTGTTTGTTCATCTTCCGACCCAAGGGACAAAAGAACCAGGGCTTCTATTCTTCTGCAAACCGCGGGCAGATTTATGCTCGTGGACACCTCACCCGACCTGCGTCGCCAGGCCCTCCGGGAAAAGGTTCCACATATCGATGCCGTGCTGTTCACGCATACCCACGCTGACCATATAAACGGCATAGATGACCTGCGGGGATACCACCTGGCGCACAAACGCGTCGTTCCCTGCTATGGGGACAGGGAAACCATAGACACCATTTCCCATAATTTTTCCTACATTTTTGCCGGACTGCAACAGGCGGGGTACACACCCCTTTTGGAACCGCATGTCATTACTGGCGCCTTCACCCTGTTCAACCATAAAATCACCCCGATACCGTTGATCCATGGTTATTCCCACAGCACTGGATACCGCATAGACAACACGGCATATCTGACTGATTGCAGCAGCATTCCGGAAACATCCATGGCCAGACTGACCGATCTTGACGTGCTGATTATTGACGCACTCCGCTACACCCCCCACCCTGCCCATTTTCACATAGACAGTGCTCTGGAAGTTGTAAAGATGCTAAAACCGCGACGGGCAATTTTGACCCATCTGACCCACGAAGTAGCATACAAAGACGGGGATCGATTGCCGGAAGGGGTTGAATTTGCCTTCGACGGCATGACTATTGAGGTATAGCCATTGAATGATCGGAAAACAGATGCCTAATGATATCCGCTTGCATGGAACAACTGAAAACCATATCGAATACTTCGCCTTTCTTGCAGGAGCCAATGTCTGTGAAAGATACGCATTCAACATAGGCAGCGAAAATGACGCGGTATTGCGGGTTTTTTCTACCGGAAACGAATTCGTTATCGGTGAGGAAGGCGTAAGTTACAGGGGCAACGGCGGAGTTTTCTGCGAATACATGTTCGGCATTGACCAACCCCTGGCGGACTTAGCCAAAAGCGACGTTCTGAATCGTCTTGCCATGTACGGAGCGTATTATGAAGATTCAAGCGCGACATTGCAGTTCACCGACCTTACCGAAGGAACGCAGAGCTACGAGCGCATATTTTTCGACGGCAACGCAGTCTGCAACTATTTCTTTTTTGTCAATTCGGCGAAGATAGCCGGACCGCTTAAAAAACAGCAGAAAGAGATCCTGAAGCTCCTCGGTAAAGCAGTGAAAAGGTCTCCTTCCATCGGCGCGGAAGACGACAATGCAATTATTGAGCAGATTTCTGCCCTTTTGAAAGACCCGCAGGCCCAGTTGTTTCTCTTCAAGCTTATTAACAAAAAACACCAGGCATACATGGACCTTTTCCGTTCCCTGTACCACAGGAACAAAAAAATCTCCGATGAAGATTTTGCACAACTCACCTCCATTGCGGAAAAATACCACATTGATCATTACCAGCAGGAGCGAATCCGCGTGGACGTGATGTACAAACATCCCGCCAATAAGGGGATTGTGGACGAATACAAGAATCTCCTGGTCGCGTGCACCGGAAAGGGGGAAATCAACAAACTGGAAATTGCCCGGCTTACCCGCCTGAAAACCCTTTCAGTGCGTAACAAGATTCCGGACGCCCTGTTTTACCCGCTTGACGAAATGCTGAACAAAGATACCAGGATCGTCGACCTGGAAGAGCACTCATACCTCTCGGAAACCAGGCAGATTCTCGAAGGCCTTTTTCTGAGTGAACGCCAGATTGAAAACACCATTGACCGGGAGGACATGATCAAGCTCCTGTCAGCCAAGAAGCAGGCTGCTGAAAACCGGGATTACACTTTCGAAGAGATTCTTCTGGACACCAGCAAGGCCTGCGATGAAAAGATTCATGATGGCGCCGACGCTGCCTTGCTGGAAGGCTTTTCCTTCATCATCACCTTCTTTGACCGCTATGATTCCACGTCGTCGATAATCAACAAGCTGGCTTTCATGGAAAACGTGCGGATTTCCGAAGAGATGATCAGGAGTCTTCTGGGCAACAAAAAAGAGTTCGATTCCCTGCGGCACGACTTGTTCGAGGAGCTTTTCATCACCGGACTTTTCGCCAACCAGTATCTCGGTAATTACGGAAGAAAAAAGGTAAAGGCACTGCTCAGAGGCTTACGGCTCATTGAAGAAAACAGGCTTACAACCTCTGCGCTACTTGGAGAGCTTAAAGGAATAGACAGGGAAGAATGCCTGTTCCTGCTCATTCGGGACCATGTCCGGGAAAGAGTCAGGAATTTGTATTCACGCTATACGACAAAAGTAAATCAGGACACCCTCAAACACGAGGTCAGGGAGGAACTTCGCCATAAAAAACTTCTGACTGAAGATATTCCCGACAGCCTGTTCCGGGAGGTAATACTTACCATCAAGAAGGAAGCCGTTTATCTCCAAACCATCTTGCCACAGATCATAGCGGAAAAAAATGTATCGCTCCGTGAAGACTTCCTCGAAAATTCGGGCCTGGACCGTTTTTATATCGAAGAACTCGAACGCGAGTACTGCGAATTGAATTGCCTCGATATGGAGGATCTGTCCGAGATACGAAAGGCAAGAGGCTGAAAATTCTTGCCGTACGATCATCCATTGCGTGTTCATCCAAACCTCCTTTCCCCTTGACTTCCCCACTCAATATTCTCTAAGATAATACATCAGTGTAAAAAATGTACACAGAGGTCTGTATGGAAACGACAGAAAATCTGGTAGGGCAACTGCGCGACAAAATCAACAACTACGGCAAGGAAAATCTTGAAGAGATGCTTTTTGCCGCGGCCGAGGGAATCCAGCTGGTAACAGGCTGCGAGAGGGTAAGGGTATATCTGGAAGATCTGACGCGTGGGGCGCTGTCGTGTGTGTATGCGTCAGGCCCTTTCACTTCATCCCTGAAAGAAGTCACCTTCCCCATCATCTCCGACGACGCAATGGTTTCACGGACATTTGTCACGCAGACTCCGGGACATATCCGTGACACGCAAACTCATAAGCTATCGCTCGACCAGGAATTGATCAGCCGCTTCAACATAGCGGCAACCTACCTGCTGCCGATTGCCAGCCAAGGAAGATCGATAGGGGTTATTTGTCTCGACCAGGAAACAAGGGGAGAAGTTACAGCGGGCCAAAGCAAGGCGCAATTAAGCGAGTTTATCTCCACAATCGCCGACAGCCTTGATCATGCAAGAAAATACCACCAGCAAATCCTGCTTGCCCGCCGTGTCGCAGAGTACAAAAAACGGGAAGCCGCGGCCTTCATGGTGAAATCGGCAGTCCAACTGATTGACCGGATCGCTCTGGCTTCGGTTCTGGTCCCGGTTACCGGATACAATGGCGAAGTGAAAATGGAGATCCTGGCCAGTCACTCCGAAGAGACTGAACTCAAGAAACAGTATGACGCGCAGGGCCCTATCGATCTGAACAAGGGAAAGTCGCTGATTGCAAAATTCGTGGGAGACGACGGCGTGATCAGCGACGAGCGCCTGCTCAAGCCGCTTTTCATCCCCGACCTAGTCCAGCAGATCGTCCAGAAACCCGTCCTTACGGAAAAGATGGCTTTGCGATCTCTATACCTGGTGCCGCGCTATGAGCGGAACACCCGCAAGGTCATCTGCCTGGTAAATTATTACAACCGGGAGAGCTATTCCTTTTCCGACTTCGAGATGGGATTACTGCAGGTTCATGCGGAAATGGTCGAGAGGGTCATCCGCGAGATCGGAGGGGAGCACCTGGAGATCAAGGTGCTGTCCGAGATAACGGATCTGCTGCAGGAGCGAAACGAAGCCCTGCATCCTTTTCTGACCAAGGTGCTGTCCAAGGCTACCGAGCTTATCGGCGCAGATACGGGCAGCATTGCCCTCGTACAGGAGCGTGACGGGGGGAAATGGCTGGTTGTGGAAGATGAGCAAGGCACCATAGTCGGGGCGAAGAATAAGGAATGGCTGAAGAAAAACATTCCTCCCCTTAAAATCGGCGGTTATGAACTGCTTCCGGAAGAGCGCAGTCTGACCGGGTATGTTGCCTGGGCAAAACAGCCGAAAATCATTGCAAATGTTGATGATGAAATGCGCAGCGAAGGTTTCCACCGCTCCATGAGCGAACTCATCAAGAGCGAGATAGCGATTCCGATAATCTGCGACGATGAGGTTATAGCTGTCATCTGCCTCAATTCACTGAAACCGGCCTATTTTACCGAGGAACATAAACGGATTCTGCAGATCATCGAACGGCTGACTTCCAGGCATATTTCAGATATCCAGCAGATCGAGAGACTGCAGAGCGAGGTTACCCGCCTCACCAGTGATGTAGCCTACAAAGACCCCCATGTCTCATCCTATCGACTGGGCAACATCATCGGCAACAGCCGTAAGGCTCAGGAAATCGTCGAGTTCATAAACACAGTCTCCGTTCCCCTGGTCAACCGTATTGCCCTCTGGAGCAAAAACGTCTCGCAGGAAGCCACTATCGGCCTGCCATCCATCCTCGTGCTCGGCCAGACCGGTTCAGGCAAGGAGTTTTTCTTCAACAACCTGTATAACAAGCTCAACCAGATGTACCGGGAGCAGATAAACCCCACAGGAGAACTGCCGGTCAAAAAAACCAACATTGCCGCCTACAGTGGAGAGCTAACCTATTCCGAACTTTTCGGCCACAAAAAAGGCGCCTTCACCGGCGCCTACAGCGACAGGAAGGGGATCCTGGAAGAGGCCCAGGGGGGCATTGTCTTCCTCGACGAAATCGGTGACGCCGACCCCAAAACCCAGGTTCAGCTGCTGCGCTTTCTCGACAACGGCGGCTTTATCCGCTTGGGCGACAATCTGGAAAGATACAGCCGTGTGCTTCTGGTTGCAGCCACCAACAAAAATCTCCAGGAGGAAATCGACGCCGGCCGCTTCAGGGAAGACCTGTATCACAGACTTTCGGAGCTGTCAGTAATGATTCCCTCCCTCAGCGAACGCCGCGAAGACATTCACGACCTCGCCATCCACTTCCTTGGGAAACTTTACAGAACCTATCGCGGCAAGGACGAGCAGGAGGAAGATACCCCGACCCTTTCCGAGGAAGCCAAGAAAATTCTGGTTAACCACCGCTATAAGGGGAATATCCGGCAACTGCGCAGCATCCTTCTGCGGGCGCTTTTTTTCAGGAGCAGCAAGGTCATAACCGGAGAAGACATAACAAGGGCAATCCAGGACAACCTCAAGGAAATACCGGCAAAAACCCAGGAAAAACTACATTCCCAGTTAGCAGACGAAATCCTGGCTGAAATCGGCAACGGCGACAATTTTTGGGATGCGGTCTATGAACCATATTCGCACAGCCGCATTTCCCGGGATGTGGTCAGATTGGTCATCGAAAACGCCAGGTCCGAGGCCGGCAACACCATGCCGCTCATTGCCAGACATCTGCGGGCAATAACCGGCGATATTCAGGAGGATGCCGAGGAGAGGAAAAAGTTCTTTAAATTCAAGAACTTTTTATACAAGACGGTGAAGATTGCATAGGTTAAGCATCATTGTTAATTGTTTTGAAACTCTTTGATAAATCAACTACTTTACTCTTGACTTCGTACCTATTACCCGCTAATCTTTAGTACAGATTAAGCGGGTTTTTTAATATATATCGTACCTATATCGTACCTAATAGAATACTTAACCTTTTTAGGTACGAAAAACAGGGGGGCCACCATGCCAAAGCGAACATTCACAAGTAAGTCCGATATAGACAAAATCCCCTTTCCCAAGGCCGGGCAGACGGACTACTTTGACACCAAGTCAACGGGGTTAGGTCTCCGAATCGGTACAACGTCAAAGACCTTTTTTGTCAAGGTTGATGTGAAGGATCCAAGCAAAAAGACAGGATACCGGACGGTGCGAAAGACCCTTGGGAGATATGGCGACCTGACACTTGAACAGGCCCGCAAGGAACTTACAGGATATGACGACAAGGAAAAGGGTTTTGTACCTGGAAAGCGGCTTGAACTTAAGCGGGGCGTTACCAATTCCAACGGTGCAAATGTAACATTGGATGATATGCTAGACGCATACTTTCTGGAGAAGCGCACAAGGGACGGCAAGGGTTTTAAACCGGCCACCGTCAAAGGGTATACGAACATCATTACCCGGCACTTTGAAAGGTGGCTCCCCCTCACCCTGGCAGATACTGCCAAGCTGACACCGGATATAGTCATTGACCGTTATCGGCAGGTAGAGACGAAGCATGGGGCTTACGGCGCCAGAAATGCCTTTGTCATGCTAACGGCCGTAATCAATTATTCAATGGTTAAATATCCCGGCATTATAACATCGAACCCGTTAAATGTCCTTCGCCTGGGCAAACACATGAAGAAGATCGAGGCGCGAACTGACAGGCTAGAAGGAAACGACTTTCAAACTTTCCATGAAGGCATACAGAAGTTTAACGAGATCACGCGAGCCTGTTACCTTGTTTGTCTCTACCATGGCCTGAGAAGCGAAGAAGCGGCCGGGTTGCGCTGGGAGTATGTCAATATGGAAAAACAGGAGATCACCATACCCGACACCAAAAACCGTCAACCGCTTCACGTTCCAATGTGTCGTCAATCGCTGGCAATATTGAAACGGAGACTGGAGCAGAACCCAGAAGACAATCAATGGGTATTCCCTTCACTGTACCGGCCGCAAAACCTTAACAAGTCAGGCCATGTCCGGCTTATGGCGGCAGAACTCAAGGCTAAAACCGGCTTGAATATCACCGTTCACGGATTACGTCGGACATTCATCACCGCAGCGCGCCGGCTGAAAATATTCGAAGACGCTGACAGATTGACGAACCATATTGACGCTTCCATTTCCGGTAAGCATTACGATGGAACCGGCGTTGACGACCTGAGAAAACCGCTCCAGGTAATAGCAAACGAGATCGAACGACTTATGACTGAAGGGATTGGAGCAAAGGTTATAAATTTGGCGTAATCAACAAATTCCAGGCGATAGGGGGCACCCGACAAGGCCGGAACCCTACCGGCTTTCGCCTGGCACCATAGGGCCGCAAAGGGGACGGAAATGACAGAAAAAATGTCGGCAGAAGAATTTAATCATACTATTTCAAAAATTAGAGAGTTGTACAATAAAACCGGAAACAAAGGATATGTAATTGAAGGGATTTACTATTGTCATAACTACGGATTTACAATACCTGATGACTTTATCACAATAACCGTTCAATGCCTGGTGGATTACAGACAGAAGACTTATAATGCCCATGGCGAGGATGAGTTATTAAGGAAACCATCTTACAACGAAGATAAAAAAACGTCATTAGACAAGTGCTTTGGTGTCAATCACAAAAAAATGCAAATGGTATACAGTGATAAACCAGATTATATAGAAACAATAAATCACATAAGACTATTCTTTGACTTGAACAGTAAACAAGCTGCCCATGTAGCTTGTAAGATATGGGGAGGCAAACACAAAGAGGAAACCATTTATGACGAGTATGTGAGAGAATTCGGTGACTCTGGATTTAACAAGTATTTGTTACAAAATGGCAAACATAGAGGAAGTGAAAGCCTACAGCATGTATTAGATATGTACTACCCTCCCGAAGTCCACGCCTATATAAAACGCCACCAAACCGTTTACCCCAAATAACGGAATACCTAATAGTAAGCAATTGAACCGCGTAATACTTCGATATTATGCGGTTTTTTTTGTGTTCGCTGTATGAGTTATTGAAAAATGCATACATACAACTGTATCCATTATTTGAAAACTCATACATAAAAACCTTTATAAATCAACTACTTATGCCTTGCTAGCATAAAATGGTATGTGTTATACATGAATAAAAGAAATTCACAGAGAGGACAATAAAATGATTAGACCACTTTTATCAGAAACAGAAACGGCAAAAATCTTAGGAGTAAGTGTCCACAAATTGCGGCGGGACCGGTGGGCGGGCGGAGGCCTACCATTTATTAAACTGTCAGAAGGAGGGGCTGTCCGTTATCGGGAAGAGGACATCGAAGCAAAAATTGAATCCAGTGTACGAAGATCCACCAGCGACCACGGACAAGCAGCTTAACAAAAAAAGCCACCACCGGACGCTTTGAGGGTTTCCGATGATGGCTAAAGGATTTCTGATGGAATCATACCAGACACCGGACCAGAACACAATACTTGAAACGCCGCTCAGGATCAGCAAGATAAAAACCTATTCTGATAAAAACCCCATGCCTGTCAATACTAACTGGCCGGGTTTTGTCAAAGCCTTTCATGCTCCTGATGTCAGAGGTTCATTACCTCTTGACCAGTATCTTATGGCGGAGAAAAGCGTTCGGGATCGGCAAAAGGACGGTAAGGCTATCATAGCCGGTACATACTCCCGACCGGGCACACGTGAACAGATAGACCTTGAATCTCTGTCACTGGTTACAGGGGATATTGACGATAGTTTTTTCACATTTGATGCCCTTTGTGAACTGCTTAAAGATCTTGGCTTGGAATCTGTAATCTGTACCACCTACAGCAATTCACCCGATAAGCCGAAATTCCGTTTTTTCATTCTGCTTAAGAATCCCATTACCACCGAGATCAAGCCGACTCTTGGCAGAATAATGGATTATCTTGATGAGCGTATAGGACATATTGACCCGGCTTGTCGAAAGCCCGGCCAATTATTCTATACCCCGGCATGCCCACCGGGCGGCGAGGCCTTTTATCAGTTTCGGCACATATCCGGCGTACCTCTTGACCCATCAGACTTCCCGGCGCCACCGGTACAAGAGCAGATAAAGGTGGAGCGTACCACCGGCACGAAACCGGGGGATGACTACAACTCCCGGGTGAATTGTTCTGATGTGTTGGCGTCTCATGGCTGGCCATTGTTCTATTCCAAAGGAAACGAAAGTCACCACACGCGGCCGGGTAAAAAGTTGGCTGTATCCGCAACAGTATTTCATGACAGCAACAACGTTTATATCCATACCAGTGCCCCAGAGGCGGGACCGCTTGAATGCGGCAAAAGTTACAGTCCGTTTGCTTTGTTCGCCCTGATAAACCATGACGGTGATTATTCAGCAGCAGCGCGGGAACTTGCAAAACAAGGATACGGCGATCAGGCAAAGCAGGAGCGCGTAGGACTGGCGAACGGATCCGAGGTCATAGCAGGGCAAGGGTCTGTTACGCGCGATGTACCTGACTTGCTAACAGATCAACGTATTAAATATTATTTCTCAAAAATATATCAGCAGGTCGTTCAATACGTCCCCGGTATCGGCTGGCACTTTTGGGACGGGTCGAGATGGTGTACTGGCCTTCCAGGGGGACTTCACACGCTTATTGACAAAATGCAGCGCAATTTGCTGAAGCAATCGTCAAAGATTGAAAACGAGAAAGAACGTATTGAGCGCCGAAAAGCATTAATCAGTCTTGAATCACATAATCGGCAACTTACTTTGATTCAGGCATTTCAGAACGTTCCCACCTTGATTACTGTCGCGGAGCAACTCGACCGGGAAGCAATGTTGCTGAACTGCCAAAACGGGACTGTTGACCTGAAAACGGGAATACTGAAACCACATGACCCTGCCGACCTGATAACCAGAATTGTCAATATAGAGTATGACCCTGCCGCCAGTTGTCCGGCCTTCATGAAGTTCATTACCTGGGCTATGCAGGGAGATATGGAGCTTGCAGGGTATCTTCAGCGGTTCATCGGTTATTGCCTGACAGGTAGGACTTCCGAACAGATATTGAATTTCTGGTATGGCACCGGTGGCAACGGGAAAACTACCCTGATGAATATCATACAATTGTTATTGGGCGATTACGCAACCACTGCAGACACTTCCCTGATTATGCAGCGTACCCATGGCGGCGACGGAAACCGGCTGTCTATGCTGGCAGGTTTGCGCGGCTCGCGTTTCGTCACTTTGTCCGAAGTCAACGATGGTGAAAAGTTGGATGAGGCGGCTATCAAGAGTTTTACGGGCGGCGATAGGATCACATGCCGTCATCTATATGAAGGTTTCTTCGCATACACCCCACAAGCAAAGCTCGTCGGTTTCGGCAACTATAAACCACACGTTCGCGGGACGGATCACGGGATATGGCGGAGGATCCACCTTGTACCATTTAAAGCGGTCATTTCTGAAGATGCCAAGGATCCGGAACTATCCGTCAAACTGAAGTCGGAACTTCCCGGCATACTTGCGTGGGCGGTCCGTGGCTGTATCGAATGGCAGCGAGCTGGACTTATACCGCCGGCAGCGGTCATCAAGGCTGTGAAGGAATACCGGGAAACTGAAGATGTATTTCAAAGCTGGATAAATGAATGTTGCACATTGGATGAAAACAAGCGGACCCCGGCAGCGGCGCTGATGTCATCGTTCAAGGATTATTCAGGATGGAGAAGCATGTCAGACAGGAAATTAGGTGATTTACTGAAGGAATACGGTTTCCAAAGGGGACGTTCAAACGGGATAATTTGGCAGGGCATTTCTCTTGAAAATGGAACGTTGGAACCTTTACCCCCCTTTCCGGAAAAGTCCTATAAGAAAAAAGATTTAGAAAGTTTACCGAAAACACCCTCAAAGGTTCCAACGTTCCAAAATTCATTGTTGGAAGTCGACGAAGAACTTGAAAACTTTGACATCGACGGGATCGAGGTAATCCGTGCATGTTGAAGTTGTTTCTTCCTTCAAACTTCATGGCGAAATCATATTGCCGGGCACGGTATTGGAAATCCCGGCTGAAGCCTTCGAGAAATTAAAGGGCAAGGTTGCAGCGGTACCGGCAGAACCGGCAGTTATACCCTTAACGCCCCGAACAGAATGCCGAACGTGCGGACATAAAGTCTTCAGGCAGGGGATCGGCACTCACCGAAGTTGCGAACGCTGCCAAATTCCAGAACACCCGCATGGAATGAAAACCCCTGGCGGGACATTATGGCGAGGTCAAAATGAGGAAGAGGAAAATATTTTTCAGCAAACAGCAGCAGCAGGATATGAAAAAGTTTCTTAAAGAAGTTGAGAAAAAAAGATTGGATGCAGTAAAAAACGCGGAGGCAAAAATATGCAAATCACAGAAGTAAAATTACCTGACCATGTGAGTCTCAAAAACTATGATGATGACTTACTGGTTACTGGCCCCGACCTTACACCGGAAATTTATGCGCAGATTAAAGAAAACCTGCCCTTGGCTATCAGATCAAAGTTGATCGGCTGGCGGACAACTGCAAAAAGGAGAATGTAAATCATGTGTGAAAATCAGAGATGCAAAGTGTCATCCATCCAGATCGGCGAATCACAAGAAATTATGATTGAAGAACTTTTGATGAAGTTGTCAATGGTGCAAGACATCCTCAGATTGTATGGGATGGCCGAAGACGACGCAGCCACAAGAGATGAGCGGGCCGAACCCCTTGACGATTGGACATGGGGAGCCATTCACAAGAACATTGCCGACGTTTCACATGCTTTAAAATGTGCCTGTTGGGGGCATGAAGGCGCGTATCTGCGTTAATACAATCAACCGCCGGAAGGCCAAAGGAGAAATATAAAATGACGACTGCAAAAGATACACTTGCAATGCTTGAGGACCACCCGTTGACGAAAACGTTAAGGGCAGAACACGCTGCGGAACTCCTGAAAAAGCGGGAGGATGCTGGGGGGCGACTGGTAGAACTTCGCAAGGAAGCGGATGAGGTACTTCCGGTGCTGCAATCGACGCTGGCGGAGGCTACCGCGAGGTTGGCACGGCATGACGCTGCTCGACGGGTCTTGCAAGATGCGGTTACGGTTTCGTCTGCAGCGTTGTACGGGGAGCGGCTGCGGGTCACCCGCGAAACATCGGCGGCTAAAGAAATTCTGTTGTCAACCGCTGACCCGCAAATTGATGCGGCGATCCAGTTTTTCCGGGAGAGACATGAGAAGCTTTTACGCAAATCGATTGATTCTCAGACGCGGATTGGGGAATTTAATGTCTTTTCCATGTCGCGAAAGATGCATGTTTTTACTAATGTGGCTGCGATTCGGAACGGGTTACAGTATTGCTTACTCGCAATAAAAGAGTTGGACTTGATGAAGTTGGTGCCGGAACTGGATGCAGGCCGGATTGAGTTGCTTAAAGCGGGAATCCCAATCCCTGATGCGTTTGCTGAAGCTGTTGGAAGCCAGCCATACCCACCGGCGGGCCCGGAGTCTGTGAACCCGCTTCGCTGTTTTCCGAGTGAAGATGAAACAAATTGGCGAATAGGGAAGATCAACGAGAAGGTGAAGAAAATCTTGCAGAAATAATGTTGACGGGGGAGGCCGTTAGACCAATATCTGGCGGCCACTTTTCCAATTAATGGCAAGGAGATGGAGAAAGACCAGATGGGGAAAGACGCTCACACGGGCGATATGGAAGGCTGAAGGGGGGCCTATAGCATCTTAGGTCAGGTCAAGTCTCCAGACCGTGCCAAGCCATAGCGCGCAAAACCATTTCCCCGGCCTACGAAAAAACGAGGTTGAACTTATGATAAAAATTCCAAAACATTTATCTGCAGATAGCCGAAAGTGGTTCAAAACGGTTATCGATACATACGAACTGGATCCGCATCATGTCCATGTGCTGACTCTGGCGGCTGAAAGCCTGGACCGCGCAAACGAAGCACGGAAGCGGATTGACGAGCACGGCATGGTTTACCAGGACAAGGCCGGACAGCCAAAAGCCCGCCCAGAGGTTATAATCGAGAGGGATTGCAAAGATTTGTTCCGGCGACTTCTGCGGGAGCTTAATTTATCCGAGGAACCTGCTGAAAACAGGCCGCCGGGCCTTAAATTTGGGGGTAAATAATGCCAAAACGAAGTACAACGCTGAAAAAAAAGTGTGCAAACCTGGAAGTTCTATCGGGTCCACAACTGGATAGCCTGCTTGATGGACATAATTTTTCCGAGGACGCCTTCCCTGATGAAGATTCCCGGAGGCAAGCCTGGAAGCTCCACAAAGTTGTACTCATGGACTTCTGGCTGCAAGATCCTGATTCATGGCTTGCGGCTGG
>Ga0187878_1002779_pt1 | contig 15130 bp, 15 predicted proteins | sample June2016WEW_17_1_FD_132979 | JGI IMG/M metagenome (GOLD analysis project Ga0187878, IMG submission 132979) | Peatland microbial communities from SPRUCE experiment site at the Marcell Experimental Forest, Minnesota, USA - June2016WEW_17_150 | ecosystem: Environmental > Terrestrial > Soil >...
AGCATGAACAGGTGCAGGGCCTCGGCCCCCAGGTCCAGGGCCAACTGGTAGACCGCGTCGAGCTGCTCGGCCGCGACCTCCGCGAAACCGGGCCGCACGGAGAGCGCTGCCGGGGCGTCGAGCGAGGTCGAGACCGCGTTCACGCCCGGACCTACGGCACCGGGGCGGCCGATCGTCACATCCTCAGCGTAAGACCGCGGGTACCGGGCTGCCCGCGTTGTGCTGCAGCGGCCGCTCACGCACCGCGATCAGCGCCGCGACGATCGCGATCAGGACGAGCAGGAGCGTGAAGCGCAACGTCGCAGACACGATGTTGATATCGGCGCGGGCGCCGCGGACCTCATCCCTCAGCAGGAGCCCGGCTGCGGCTGGCCGCCGGGGCCCGTCTCGTGCTCGACGGCCGTGCCCGCGACCGTCTCGAGGCAGTACGAGCTCGCGTCCGCGCGGACGAGCGTGACGCCGGAGCCGGGCGCCATGGTCGCGCCCGCGTACGTTGCGTTCTCCGCGTACCACGCCTGCAGGACCTGGTCGGCCGCCTGGAAGTTCGTCCCGGCGGTGAAGGCCGCCGCCTGGCTCTCCGCCTGGGTCACGACGGCCGACGACGGCCCGTTCGACTTCGACTGCGACATGAACAGATACCCGCCGACGGCGAGCGAGACGAGTAGCAGCGGCAGTCCGAGCGTGCGGCTCATGCGCACATGTATCGGCCGGAGCGGCAGCCACCATGAGCCTTGGTAGCGTGGCCGGCGTGCGCCGCTTGCTGCTGCTCGTTGCCGTGCTCGTCGGTGTGGACACGATGCTGTACTCGGCCCTCACGCCGCTGCTGCCGCACTTCGCGCACGAGTTCGGCTTCTCGAAGTCGCGCGCGGGCGTCCTCGTCGCCGCCTACGCCGCCGGCGCTCTCGTCGGCGGGCTCCCGGGTGGGGTCGCAGCTGCACGCCTCGGCGCGAGGCGCGCGGTGCTCGTCGGGCTGACGTTGATGGGGCTGGCGAGCCTCGGCTTCGCGTTCGCCGGAGGCTTCTGGACACTGTTCGCAGCGCGCTTCGTGCAGGGCGGCGGGAGCGGGTTCACCTGGGCGGGCGCGCTGGCGTGGCTGTTGGCGGCGGCGCCGCGCGAGCGTCGCGGCGAGCTGCTCGGGGGCGCGCTCGGTGCGGCCGTGTTCGGCGCGCTGTTCGGGCCGGTGATCGGCGCCGCGGCGGCGATCGCCGGGCGAGCGCCGGTCTTCGCCGCGCTCGCGGCGCTCTCGCTCGTGCTCGGTGCGTGGGCGCTGCGCCTCGAGACCCCGCCCGCGGAGGAGCCGTCGGCCGCGGCGATCGCGCGCGCGCTCCGCAACCGGCAGTTCATCGGCGGCCTGCTCGTGATGGCGATGCCGTCGCTCCTGTTCGGGATCCTCTCGGTGCTGGCGCCGCTGCATCTGGCCGCGGCCGGCTGGGGCGCGGCCGCGATCGGCGCGGTCTGGCTCACGAGCGCCGCGCTCGAGGCTGCGCAGGCGCCGTTCGTCGGGCGCTGGACCGACCGCCGCGGCCGGCTGCAGCCGGTGCGCGCCGCGCTCGCCGTCGGCCTCGGCTGCTCGCTCGGCCTCGCCGCCGGCGGCCGCCCGCTCGCCTACGTGCCGCTGATCGTGCTCGCCAGCCTCGCATGGGGGGCGCTGTTCACGCCGGCGTTCGCGCTGCTCGCGGACGGCGCCGAGGCGGCGGGGTTGCCGCAGGGGATGGCGTTCGGGTTCATGAACGCCGCGTGGGCGCTCGGCGCGGTCGCCGGCCCGGCGGCGGGCGGCGCGATCGCGGGCGCGACCGCCGACTGGATTCCGTTCGCGCTTGCGGCGGTCGTCTGCGGGCTCGGCCTGCTCTTCGCGCGCACGCGCTCAGAGCATGAAGGCGCCCCCGTTCTGGTCGATCGCCTGCCCCGTGACGCCGCGCGCGTCGGGCGAGAGTAGCCAGGCGACCGTGCCCGCGATGTCCTCGGGCGCGCTCATGCGACGCAGCGGCACCTCGCTCATCGCCTGCGCGTAGGCGTCCTCGCGCGTGCCGCCGATCGCCGCCGCGAGCAGGTCGATGCCCTCCCAGGCCATGTCCGTATCGACCCAGCCGGGACAGATCGCGTTCACCTGCACGTTCTCCGGCGCGAGCTCGGCGGCGAGGGAGCGCACGAGCCCGAGCAGCCCCGCCTTCGAGGCGCAGTAGCCCGTGTAGCCGGAGACGCCGATGCGCGCGAGGATCGAGGAGATGACGACGACATCGCGGCGCTCGGTCCCGTCCGCCAGCCGGCGCTGCGCCGCGCGGACGCACGAGTACGTGCCGACGAGGTTCGTCGCGACGAGGTCGAGGAAGCGGTCGCCCGGCCCGGCCTCGTTGGGGCCGCCGATGCCGCTGTTCGCCACAAGCGCGTGCACGGGGCCGTTGGCCTCGGCCGCGCCCGCGAAGGCGCGCTCGACCTGCTCGGCGTCGCGGATGTCGAGCTGCTGCACGAACGCGCCGCCGGCCTCCGCCGCCGTCGCGTGCAGCGCGTCGACGCCGCGCGCGAGCAGGCTCAGGCGCGCACCCTCGCGCGCGAGCCGGAGCGCGATCGCCTTGCCGATCCCGCGTCCCGCGCCGGTGACGACGACGTGACGACCCTCGAGCCCTGCCACGCGGGTGAGCCTAACGACGGCTGCACCGCCGCTAAGCTGTCACCCTCCCGGGCGCATAGCTCAGCGGGAGAGCGCTCGCTTCACACGCGAGAGGTCCCTGGTTCGATCCCAGGTGCGCCCACTGAACCTGGGTCAAGGCGAACCGCCGAGGCGTCCTGTATCCTTACTTTTGACGATAAGTAAGGAGGACAAGATGGATGTTACGGCGCAGCTCTCATCGAAGGGTCAGCTGACGGTGCCGAAGGCTGTTCGCGACGCCCTCGGTCTCGCCGAAGGCGATCAAGTCGTGTTCCGTGTCGAGGGCCGGCGCGCCGTACTCGCCCGAACGCCACGTCTCCTCGATCTCGCAGGCAGCGTCCCGGTGCCCGCGGAGAAGCGCGGCACGCAATGGCAGGAGGTACGGCGGCGCACACGGGCGGCACGGGCGAAAACGCGGGCTTGAGCGCCTTCCTCGACACGAACGTCCTGATCCGACATCTGACCGGAGACCCGCCGGCTCAGGCACGCCGAGCGACGGCCTTCCTTGCGGCCGCCGACGAGCTGCTCGTGCCCGACCTGATCGTCGCCGAGGTCGTCTTGGTTCTCGAGTCCTTCTACGAGGTCGAGCGGCAGCGAGTCGCAGAGCTGATCCGGGCGGTGATCGGATTCCCGGCGATCGTGGTCGTCGATGCGCCGCTGTTGCTTCGCGCACTCGAGGTCTACGAGGTCAACCGAATCGACTTCGCCGAGGCGTACCTCGTCGCGAGCGCAGAGGCGAGCGGGGTCGAGACGATCGCCTCGTTCGACCGCTCAATCGACAGAGTCGCGACCGTTCGGCGACTCGAGCCGGCCTGATCCTGGCCAATCAGTCGAAGCGCCAGAGCGAACCTACTCCCCGTAGAACGTCACGACGGCGTTGCCGCGCTTGCAGACAAAGAGGATGCCGGTTGTGAGCGTGCAGTGCCATCCGGGCGCGGGGCCGAGAAGCGCGACGGCTCGCGCGAACCAGCAGCTGACGTTCCTTGCCGTGATCCCGCTCGAGCCCGGCTGCTGGCCGTCAGTGCCGTACTTGAAGGACCCGCAGTGCCGCGTCGTGCCGATCCTGCCGACCTGGCCGGTCGTGGCAGACGCGGCTGCGATCCCCAGCGCTGCGGCTGCGATGACGATGAGCAGTAGACGCTTCACTGCATCGCACATCATCCACGGTCGCCAGGACGCAGCACGCCGAAGCCAAAGAGCCTCCCGGCCGGCAGTCGACCCCGTCGCTCATGGCCAGGGAAGACTGAACAGCTTGGTGTTCGTCATGCCGCGCATCGCCTCGATGACGCCCTCCTTGATCCCGAGCCCGGAGGCTTTCACGCCGCCGAACGGCGTCGCCTCGGTCCGGAAGCCCGGCACCTCGTCGACGTTCACCGTGCCACAGCGCAGCTCGCGGATGCAGCGGGTGACGGCGGCGAGATCGTTTGAGACGACGCCGGCCGAGAGGCCGTAGACGGTGCCGTTGGCGACGGCGAGCGCCTCGTCGAGGTTGCGCACCCGCAGCAGAGGGATCGCGGGGCCGAACGTCTCCTCGCGGACGAGCTCGTGGCGCGCCGCGACGCGGTCGAGCACCGGCGGGACGAGCTGTGCGCCGCGGCGTCCTCCGCCGGTGAGCAGCAGCGCGCCGTCGGCGACGGCCGCCTCGACGCGCCGCTCCACGAGCTCCGCTGCCGGCTCGTCGATCAGCGTCCCGATCTCGGTGCGCTCGTCCAGCGGGTCGCCGACGCGCAGCCGCTCCGCGAGCGTGGCGACGGCGACGGCGAGCGCATCGGCGACGGGCTCCTCGACGAGCACGCGCTTGACGGCGGTGCAGCGCTGCCCGCTGTTCCGGGTCGCGCCCATGACTGCGAGCGTCGCCGCGCGCTCGACGTCGGCGTCCCCGAGTACGAGCAGCGGGTCGTTGCCGCCGAGCTCGAGCACCGCGCGCCGGTAGCCGAGCCGCCCGGCGATCTCCTTGCCGACGGCGACGCCGCCGGTGAACGAGACGACCTCGACGGCCTCGTGGGCGAGCATCTCTTCGAGGATCTCCGCGCGGTCGCCGGTCACGACCGCGAGTGCATCCTCGGGATAGCCGGCGTCGAGGATCGCGCGCGCGAGCCAGAGTGCGGCGAGCGGCGTCTTCTCCGACGGCTTGAGGACGATCGGGGCGCCGGCCGCCATCGCCGGCGCGAGCTTGTGCGCGACCTGGTTGAGCGGGTGGTTGAACGGCGTGATCGCGGCGACGAGCCGCACCGGCTCTCGCATCGTGTAGGCGCGGCGCGGGCGCCCGTGCGCGGAGACGTCGCAGGCGAACGCCTCGCCGTCGTCGCGGAGGGCCGCATGCGCGGCGAAGCGGAAGACGTCGGCGGCGCGGCCGGTCTCGTACCTCGTATCGGCGAGGCAGAGGCCGGACTCCCGCGTGATCAGGCGTGCGAGCGGCTCGGCCTCGGCGGCGATCCGGGCGGCGACGCGCTCGAGCGCCGCTGCGCGCTCGTACCGGCCGAGCCCCACGCGGGCGGACGCGGCGAGGTCGAGAGCCGCGCGGACGGTGGCGCGCTCGAGCAACGGTGCCTCGCCGACCACCTCGCCCGTGTACGGATACACGACCGGGAAGCGCATGTCGCCCGTCTCCTCGCGACCGCCGACGAGGCACGCCGGCCGCAGCACCTCCTCGGCCGCGAAGGCGGTCACCCGTCTTCCCCCAGAAGCAGGAAGTGCACGTCCGCGTTCGAGGCGCCCTGCTCGAGCAGGTCGCGCTTCGTCCCTTGCAGCCGCTCCGAGAGCAGGATCGGCACCGCCTGCTCGTGCCTGCCGCCGTGGGATCGGAGCGGCCCGCGCAAAGCCGAGAGATCGTGGTCGCCGGCGTCCCGGCCAAGCGCGGTCTCCGCGTCGGCGAGCACGACGAGGTCGCCTATCCGGTCGGCAGGCAGCGAGAGCGCCTCCGCCGCCTCGTCGCGCGTCAGCACCTCCTCGACCCCCTCGACGGCCGCGACCGCCGCCCGGGCCCGCCCGAGCTCCTCCTCGCCGACGTGGATCCAGCAGGCCGAGCCGAGCGCGGCGTGGTGCACGACGTAGGGATCGGTGATCGGGAGCACGACGTGCGCGCCGGTCACGCCGGCCCGCCGCAGGACGTCGCCCAGGTAGCGGACGTGCGGCTTCGCATTCATGCCGTGGTCGGCGACGAGGCCGAGCCGCCAGCCGGCGTCGAGGTAGCTGCCGACGAGCTCGTCGAGGCGCGACAGATAGGCGTCGCTGAGCTCCTCGCCCGGGCCGGCGGCGTGCTGGACGAAGTCGGTCAGCGAGACGTAGAGGAGGTCGACCTCGAGCGCGTCCGAGAGCGCGAGTCCGAGCTCGAGCGCGTAATGGGAGCAGTCCCAGTCGTAGATCCCCGGCACGGGCCACTCGACGAGCTCGGCGACGCGGCCGTGCCCGGGCAGCTCGAGCTCACCCGCCCGTTCGGCGGAGACGCAGGGCACACCGCCCGCGCCGAGCAGGCCCCGCAGCTTGTCCTTCGTCGTCACGGCGAGCACCGACACGCCGGCCTTCCCGAAGGCCGCGTGGATCGACGGCGCCCGCAGCGCCGCGGCGTCGGTGAGCTGCACCTCGTGCCCGTCCGGCGCCCGGTAGTGGTTGCCCGGCACGCCGTGCACGGCCGGCGGCGCGCCGGTGACGATCGACAGATTGTTCGGATTCGTGAAGCTCGGGAGCTGCGAGCGGCCGGTCGCGTAGACGCCCTGCTCGACGAGCTCGCGCAGCCGTGGCACGAGGTTCCGCTCGAACGCGTCGTCGACGTACCGCGGGTCGACGCCGTCGAGGCAGACGACGGCGGTCTTCGCGGACGGGTAGACGTAGCGGCGGCCGTTGACCTCGATCGCCGTCATGCGCCGAGCTCCGCCAGCGCACGCTCGAGCGCGGTGACGAAGCCGTGCAGGTCGGGCGGCTCCAGCTCGCCCATGCACGCGACGCGGAAGATCTCGGCGGCGAGGGCACCCTGTCCGGCGTAGATGACGAACCCGGCCGCGCGAAGCCGCTCGTGCAGCGCGGCGAACGAGACGCCGTCCGGGAGCCGGACCGAGCGGATCGAGTGAGACCGCGCCGGCGCAGCGACGAGCTGCTCGAGCCCGAGCCGCTCGACGGCCGCGTCGACGATCGCGCAACGCTCGGCGTAACGGGCGCGTCTCCCGGCGATTCCCTCCACGAGCACGTGGTCGAGCGCGACGTCGAGCGCGGCAAGGGCCGGAATGGCCGGCGTGAACGGCGGCGAGCCGGACTGATCGACGTCGAGGTACGCGCAGAGGTCGAGCGCAACGGAGGACGGCTCGACGCTGCGGGCGCGGCGGGCCCCCGCGGGCGAGACGAGCACGAACGCCGCTCCCGGCAGGCCGTGCAGGCACTTGTTCGACGTGCAGGTCATGAAGTCGATGCCGTCGCCGAGCGCGATCTCCTCGACCCCGAAGGAGGAGATCGCGTCGACGACGGTTCTGATCCCCGTCGCGGCGGCCGCGTGCGCGAGCTCGGCGAGAGGATTGAGCAGCCCGGTCGTCGTCTCGTGGTGGACGATCGCAAGCGCGTCGAGGCCGGGCTCGGCTGCGAGCGCGGCCTGTACGCGTGCGACGTCGATGGGCTCGGTCCACGGGCCCTCGACGGAGACCGTCTCGATGCCCGCGCGCCGGGCGGCCTCGCGCAGGCGCTCCCCGTAGACGCCGTTCACGACGACGAGCAGGCGCCGCTCGGCGCGTACCGCCGCGCGCAGCGCCGCCTCGTTCGCCGACGTGCCGGAGCCGGAGAGCAGCGCGATCGTCCACTCGGGCCCGATGCCGGCGAGCGTGCGGAGCTTGTGCCGGATCCGCCGGTCGAGCTCCCGGAACTCCGGCTCCCGGTGGCAGACGTCGGCGCCCGCGGCGGCCCGCTTCACGGCCTCGCTCGTCAGCGCAGGGCCCGGGTTGAGCAGGACGAGCCGTCGCTGCGAGCCGTCCGTTCCGTATCGGGCCGCGACGAGGGCGTCGAGCTGCTCCGGCACAACGAGCGCGTCGGGCGCCGCCGCGCTCAGCGTCGCCGCGTCCCCGACCGCGACGACGGCCCCGGCGCCGGCGGCCCGGGCGGCGGCCACGTGGGCCGGGCTGGAGCAAAGGACGCCGACCTTGCGGACGTCCGCGGCTCCGGCCAGGCGCATCGCGTCGAAGATCGCGAAGGAATCCGTTCCCGCCAGCTCGAGGACGCCCGCAGCGAGCGGCGGTGTCGGGGCGAAGCCGAGCCAGAGCTCGATCGCCGGTCGCGTGGCGAGCTCAGCCGCGGCTGCCATCGTGCGCCTCCGGGGGACCGCCCATGACGCGCGCCGCGTGGCGCGAGCCGCTGCTGTTCTCGAGCACGAAGGAGACCGCGTCGCCGAGGTAGCGGTCGTCCGACCACTCGAGCGGAACGCCCTCGGGCGAGGTCGTCCGCCGCACCTGGCGCAGAAGCGGCGTGCCGGGCTCGACGCCGAGGAGCACCGCGTCCTCCGCGTCGGCCACGATCGCGGAGACGTAGTGGCGCGCCTGAGCGAAGACGACGCCGTGATCGGCGAGGCGCGCGTAGATCGAGTCCGATTCGAGGTCGACGGAGGCCACGCGGCGCCCGACGCTCTCCACGAACGTCGTCCGCTCGATCATCACCGGTGAGCCGCCGAGCATCCGGACGCGCACGAGCGAGAAGACCGGGTCGCCCTCCGTCACGTCGAGCCGCTGCACGTCGTCCGCGTCCGCGTAGCGGCGGACGAGCTCGACCACCCGGCCGGACGGCTCCTCGCCCAGCGAGCGCGCCCAGGCGGAGAAGCTGAGCAGCTCGGAGAAGCTCTGCGCGCGGGGCTCGGAGAGCACGACGCCGCGGGCGCCCTTGCGCGAGGCGACCACGCCTTCCGCGCGCAGCGTCGCGAGCGCCTGGCGGACGGTGCCGCGTGACACGTCGAACTCCTCTGCGAGCTCGCGCTCGGACGGGAGCTGCGACCCGGGCGGGTAGGCGCCGGCCCGGATCGAGCGCCGGACGGCCTCCGCGATCCGGCGGTGCATCGGCGTGTCAAATGCGACGGCAGACATGTCTACACAGGCGGGGAGCCATGCTGGACACGAACCCTAGAGTCGCATTCCGGCGCGGTCAACGTGTCTAGACACGATGCCTCAACCTTGCCTCCGGATGGTCATAGGCTTGTAACCCACTCCCGCTCCGGGCCGGCGTAGCTTCCCAGCCGTCGATCCCTGTGAGGAGGAGAGCAAGCATGAGAACGACCCGTGCGGTCGCCCTGTCGGCGGCAGTGCTCGCGTGCGCGGCGCTCGTCGTCGTGACCGGCGCGTCGGCCTCGAAGTCGACCACCTGCCCCGACGGGCAGGTGCGGTTCGGCGTCGAGCCCTACGACTCCGGGCCCAAGTTCACCGGCGCCTACGCGGCGCTCACGAAGGCCGTGCAAACGAACCTCGGCTGCCCCGTGAAGCTCATCATCACGAACAACTACACGGCCGAGGTCGAGGCGATGCGGGCCAAGAAGCTCGACGTCGGCGAGTTCGGCCCCCTCGGCTACATCTTCGCGCACAAGCTCGCGAACGCACAGCCGGTCGCCGTGTTCGGGACGAAGCAGCACAAGCCCGTCACCTACACCGCCGCGCTGTGGGTGCCGTCGAGCTCGTCGATCACCAGTGTGGCCGGGCTGAAGGGCAAGACGATCGCGTTCTCCGATCCGGCGTCGACGTCCGGAAACCTGCTGCCGCGCTACGCGCTCATCAAGGCCGGTCTGAACCCCAACTCGGACGTGAAGATCGAGTTCGCAGGCTCGCACACCGCCTCGCTGCTCGCGCTCACGAACGGCAAGGTGGACGCGGGCGAGGTGAACAGCCAGCAGCAGGCGACGGCGGGCGCCGCCGGGCAGTTCGACACGTCGCAGTACCGCGTCATCTGGCGGTCGGCGCCGATCCCCAACGACCCGATCACCGTCCGGGGCGATCTTCCGGAAGCCTTCAAGACGGCGTTCAAGGACGCGTTGCTGAAGCTCACGCCGGCGCAGCTGAAGCTCGTCGACACCGAGCTGGGCGTCGACTCCGGGCCGATGATCCCCGGCCCCGACAGCCTCTTCCAGCCGATCCGCGACGTCGTGAACGCGGAGCACCTCGGAATCGGGGACATCGGCTGAGCGCTCGCCCGGCCACGGAAGGGCCGACCGAGTTCCCGTTCACCACGAGACCGGCCGGCGCAGCACCCGCCCTGGCCGTCCGCGGGCTCCGCAAGAGCTTCGCGGGCGGCCAGGCGGTGCTGCACGGCGTCGACCTCGACGTCTGGCCCGGCGAACTGACGGTCGTCCTCGGCGCGAACGGCAGCGGCAAGTCGACGCTGCTCCGCTGCGCGGTGCGGCTGCTCGATCCGGACGCCGGCAGCGTCGTCCTCTGCGGGGCCGAGCTCGTCGGGGCGCGCGGGCGCGAGCTGCGCGAAGCGCGGCGGAAGGCGGCGATGGTCTTCCAGCAGGTGCTGCTCGTGCGGCGCCGCTCGGCGGTCGAGAACGTTGCCTACGGGGCGCTCGGCGAGCTGCCACTCCACCGCTCGCTCTCCAGCCGCCTCTTTCCGGCCGAGCTCGGCGAGCGCGCTCACGCGTCGCTCGCCCGCGTCGGCCTCGCGGACGTCGCGTGGAAGCGGGCAGACACGCTCTCCGGAGGTCAGGCGCAGCGCGTCGCGATCGCGCGCGCGCTCTGTCAGCGGGCGCAGCTCGTGCTCGCAGACGAGCCCGTGGCGAGCCTCGACCCGCGGGCGGCGGAGGAGGTGCTCGTCCTCCTCGGCGAGATCGCCCGCGTCGAGGGGCTCGCGGCGCTCGTCGTGCTCCACCAGCCTGAGCTCGCCTTCCGCTACGCGGACAGGATCCTCGGGATCGTGCGCGGCGAGATCGTGTTCGACGCATCGCCGGCGTCGCTCGACGAGCACCGGGTCGCCGCGCTCTACCAGGGCTCCGAGACGTGAGCGAGGCTGCTGCGGATCCGAGCCTCGCCGGCCGCTCGTTCGCGCGTCCGCGCTCGGTGCGACGGCGGCTGCTGTGGCTTGCCGGCACGGCCGCCGGCATCGCCGTCCTCGTCCACGCGTGGCAGGACACCGGCGCCTCGTTGACCTCGCTCATCAGCGGCTTCCACAACACCCTCAACCTTCTCAGCCGCGCCGTCCCGCCGGACGGCAGCGTCCTCACCGACTCGATCCGCGCGTCGATCCTGACCTTCGACACGGCGCTGCTCGGCACCGCGTCCGCGCTCGTGCTCTCGCTGCTGCTCGTCCCGCTCGCGGCGCGCAACATCACGCCGCACCGGGTCGCGTACGAGGCTGCCCGCCTGGTGATAGGCGTCACCCGCGCGATTCCGGACTTCGTCTTCTGCCTGATCTTCCTCGTGGCGGTGGGCCTTGGCCCCTTCTCGGTCGTGCTCGCAGTCGCCGCGCACTCCGTGGGGGTGATCGGAAAGCTGTTCGCCGAGGCCGTGGAAGACATGGACATGGGGCCGGTCGACGCCCTTCGCGCCGCGGGGGCGAGCCGGCTGCAGGTGTTCCTGCACGCCGTGCTTCCGGGGATCGCCGCGACACTCACGGGGCTGGCGCTCTACCGCTTCGACACGAACGTCCGGTCGGTGCTCTATCTGGGCGCCATCGGGGGCGGCGGCCTCGGGTTCCTGCTCTACGACTCCCTGCAGCTGTTCCAGTACCGCCAGGCGACGACAGAGCTCGCTGTGCTGCTCGTGCTGCTGCTCGTGGTCGAGCGTGTCTCACTCATGATTCGCCAGAGGATCGTATGAGCGGCGCCGTGACGGAAGCCGGCGTCCAGGCCGCGATCCTCGACGGCGACGTCGCCCGGGTCGAGCTCGCAGACGGGACGCATGCGGCGCTGCACGTCCTCGCTCTCCGCGACGGCTGCCCGTGCTCCGAGTGCCGGCATCCCGTGAGCGGCCAGCGGCTGTTCGAGTCGTCGCGTGTCCTTCCGGCCGCCGGGGCGGCGACGGCGGGTGTCTCGGAGGAAGGCTCGCTCGAGCTCGACTGGAGCGACGGACACCGCAGCTTCTTCCCGGCCGCCTGGATCTGCGGGGAGGCGGCAGCCGCGGCGCGCGGGCGGCGGGCGGCGCGCGACCGGCGGCTCTGGACCGCCGAGCTCGGCGACTCCCTGCCGGAGCACCACTGGCCAAAGGTGGCCGAAGACGACCGGGCGCGTGCGGACTGGTTGCGCGACGTCGCGACGCTCGGTTTCGCCCTTCTCCACGGTGTCCCGCGCGAGCCGGGTTTCGTCGAGCACGTGGCCGGCCTGTTCGGTGCCGTGCGCGAGACGAACTACGGGCGTGTGTTCGACGTGAGCGTCGCCGTGGGCGCGACGAACCTCGCCGACACGGCGCTCCCCCTGAGCCCGCACACGGACAATCCGTACCGCGAGCCGACGCCGACCGTACAGCTCCTCCATTGCCTCGCGTCGGAGGTCGTCGGCGGGCACACGGTGCTCGTCGACGGCTTCGCGGCCGTGGAGCGCCTGCGAAGCGAAGCCCCGGATCGGCTCGCGACCCTCGCGCGCGAGCCCATCCGCTTCGCGTACCGCGACGAGAACGCCGACCTCGAGGCGGACGTCCCGGTCGTGTCGCTCGATCCGCTCGGCGAGGTCGTCGCGCTGCATTTGAACAACCGCTCGAAGGGGATCCCGCACGGAGATCCGGCGCGCGTCGCCTCCTGGTACGACGCGTATCTCGGGCTCGTCGCGCTCGTCGAGACGCCCGAGCTGCAGGTTGTCTTCCGCCTCGAGCCGGGCGACCTGATCCTCTTCGACAATCTTCGCGTCCTCCACGGCCGCACCGGCTTCGCGAGCGCGGGCACCCGCCGGCTGCAAGGCTGCTACGCCGACCGCGACGGGGTGCTGAGCAGCCTCGCCGTCCTCGAGCGGCGGACGACGTGAGCGAAGACGTCATCGACGAGATCTTCGTGCGCTTCCGGGAAGCGGGGGACGCGACGTACCTCGGCGAGCCCGTGACCGTGAGCGAACACATGCTGCAGTCGGCGGCGTACGCGGAGCAGGACGGTGCGCCTCGTGAGCTCGTCGCGGCCGCGCTGCTGCACGACTACGGTCACCTCATCCACGACCTCCCGGAAGACTCCGCCGAGCACGGCGTCGACACACGGCACGAGGAAGTCGGCTTCGCCTTCCTCGAGCGCTGGTTCCCGCCCGAGGTGACCGAACCGATCCGACTGCACGTCGCGGCGAAGCGCTATCTCGTCGCCGTCGATCCCGAGTATCGGAACACGCTCTCCTCCGCGTCGCTCCTGAGCCTCGAGCTCCAGGGCGGCTCAATGTCCGCGGCGGAGGTCGAAGCGTTCGAGGCCCACCCGCATGCAGTCGACGCCTGCCGCCTGCGCCGCTACGACGACGCCGGCAAGGATCCCTCGGCGGTGACGCGCCCGCTCGAGTCGTACCACGGCCTGCTCACATCCGTCCTACGCTGACGCAGTCGAGCACGTGACCACGGCGAGTGGGCTGACTAGTGGACGCGGTCATAAGTTCGTTCGTGTCTGGCGGTTCGCAAACCAAGCAGGCCTAGGACGCAGGGAGGCTGCATACCCGTAGGTATGCGGCCGACCGAGGACAACGGCATGCGCCGCGTTTGCGGGCCGCCAGACGCACAACCGTACTTGTGGCCGCGTCCACTAGATCAGCCTCGCTGCGCCGAGAGCAGTGACGAAGACACCGAGACCGACCCAGACGATGCCGATCGCTTCCAGCGCCGGCGCGACCGCCCGCCGGAGGATGGAACGAGACAGCGGCTCCGTCGCAGACTGATCGCGCGATCTCTCCTGAAGCTGCCACAGCAGAAGCCGCCGCGCGCCGTGCCAGTCCCGCGCGAGCAGGAGCCCTTCGGCGATCAAGAACGCGCCGAAGCCGATCTTCGTCCAGGACAGCCAGGCTGCGTGAGTGTGGAGGGCGAAGACGCCGAGGAAGGCGACGACCGTCAGGAGCAGGCAGAGGGTGAATCCCCGGTAGGTCAGATGTGCGAGGGCCCGGTCGCGAGCGCGAGTCGGCGCAGCCAACCGCGGCCGTGGAACGGTTCGAGTCCGGGCATGCTCGGCAAGCGCACGAAGTGCCCATGAGGCGAATCGAGGAAAGGCAGACACGAAGGTAGGCGCGGGCCTCGGGCCGGAGCTGCCGCACCTTAGCCGAGCCGGCGCTCTCTCTCGACCGGAGCAGATCTCCCCCGGGAAGCGGTCGCGGACAGCCCGGCGCGTCGCCTACGCTGAGGCGGGAACGGACAGCGATGCGTCACGCCAAACAGACAGCCGGTCACCGCCCCTCGCGCGTTGTCACGAGGGCGATTGTCGCCTGCTCGGCTGCTGCGCTCGTGTGCGCGCCGGCCCTGCTGACGGCTGCCGATCCATCGGCGCGGGATGTCACCGCGTTCGCGAGCGTCGGCTGGGTGCCGCACGTGGCGCGGAGCGCGGTCCCGCTCGGGCCGCTCGCGCCGCACGCGACAGGCGACCTGCGCCTCGACGTCGTGCTGAAGCCACGACATGCGGACGCGCTCAAGGCGCTCGCGGCCGCGGTCTCGACGCCGGGCTCGCCGAGCTTCCGGCACTACCTCACACCGGCCCAGTTCAGGGACCGGTTCGGCGCCTCGCAGGCGACGATCGACGCGGTGAAGCAGACGCTCCACGAGCGCGGCCTGCACGTGACCGGCGTCTCCGCGAACCGGCTGCTCGTGCACATGAGGGGCACCGCACGCACGATCGAGCGCGCCCTTCACGTCTCGCTCACGCGCTACCGGCTGCCGGACGGCACGGTCGGCTTCGCGAACCGCTCAGCGCCCGTGCTTCCGCGCGACGTTGCGGCGAGCGTGTCCTCGATCGTCGGGCTCGACTCGCTGGCCGCGATCGCGCCCGCCGGCCTCGTCCGCGCGCAGGCGGTCAAGCGGCGAACCACGGTCGCGCGGACGCCCGCGGCGAGCAGCGCCGGCCCGCAGCTGTCCACCGCGTGCGCGGCCGACGTCGCCGCGGCGCGCGAGAGCTCTCCCTCGCTTCTCACGAGCACCGACATTGCGCAGGCGTACGGCTTCACCGACCTCTACAACGCGGGCAACGTCGGACAGGGCGCAACGGTGGCGCTGATCGAGTTCTCCTCCTTCCTCGCGAGCGACATCGCGACGTTCGCGAGCTGCTACGGGATCACGCCGACCGTGAACGAGATCCCGGTGGACGGCGGCCCCGGCCCCGCGCAGACGTTCGGCTTCGGCGTCGGCGACCAGGTCGAGGCCGAGCTCGACATCGAAGCCGTTCTCAGCCTCGCGCCCGGCGCGACGATCGACGTCTACGAGGCCCCGCAGACCGGCCCCGGCGCGAGCTCCCTCGACGTCTTCACCGCCGCGATCGACAACCCCGACGTCCAGGTGATCTCCACCTCGTGGGGACGCTGCGAGGCCGCCGCCGACCAGAGCCTCGTCTCGGCGGAGAACACGGCCTTCCAGCAGGCGGCAGCCGAAGGGAAGACGATCG
>Ga0187878_1002781_pt1 | contig 15125 bp, 22 predicted proteins | sample June2016WEW_17_1_FD_132979 | JGI IMG/M metagenome (GOLD analysis project Ga0187878, IMG submission 132979) | Peatland microbial communities from SPRUCE experiment site at the Marcell Experimental Forest, Minnesota, USA - June2016WEW_17_150 | ecosystem: Environmental > Terrestrial > Soil >...
GGGTATACATATATCTGTTTATTCAGCCGTGAAATTTAAAGGACAGCCTTAAAAGGACACATCCGTTAAGTGTACAGTACGAGTAAGAAAAAGTACGTAACCCAGACCCCGTTAAATGTATATGGGTACGTATGGTGAGCGCTGTCCGTATTCTTATGAGCAAGTAGAGTATAGGTACGAGCGGTTGACTCAACTTGCAGATCCTTCTTACTACTTTTCACTACCCGTAGAAGAGGCCATATAGGTTAATCTAATTAGTTACCTGAGCGTTTAGCTCGCAGCAGCTCTGAGTTCGCTCGCTCAAACTCCATGGATATACAGGTGACATATAATAGTCATTTTCCTCTCCCGGCGAGTGGAATTTGGGTGTTTTTAAGCTGAGGGGCTGTTCAATGGAGTTGGGAGCATGATTAAGAAAGATGAAATAATAGGAATTTTAATTGATCGTGGATTGTCAGTAATCGAATCGAATAGAACATTAGACTCAAGAAAAAACTTCCGACTGGCAATAATAGACATAGAGGAAAAAGCAGTTAAAGAATATCAAGATAACTGTGAAAAGAGTTTGAAGAAACAATGACTTGCATTCTTTGTGAATGGAGCATGTGTGGGTGGCCATTTTATGCTTGTCCGAAAGGGTGTCATGGAGATAACAGTAAACCTGAGAATTTAGCTCCAATATTTAGGAAGCATTATATTAATGTCGCAGCAGCTCCGGGTATAGGCGATAGCGTCGCATCACCTGAACTTCCCTAAGCTGCTGCACATACATCATAAACGAAAGCTTAATGAGGAATCATAATGATCTCAGTGGTTCTTCCAGTTTGGAACGAAAAGAAATATTTAGAAGTTTGCTTAAAGAGTCTGGAGAACCAAAATATCAAAGCTGATGAAATTATCTACGTTATTGATGAGAGAACCAATGACGGGAGCGAAGTTGTTTGTGCTGAGTATGGATACCAAGTGATTCTTGTTGCTCCGGGTAAACTCACGGCCAGAGACGTAGGAGTCAAAGCAGCTAAAGGTGATATTATCATAGCGTGTGATTCAGACACGTTTTATCCTAGCACTTTCATTCAAGACGTAGTTAATATGTTTAAAGATGAAAAAGTAATTGCAGTAACAGGAATAACTGATGATCTATCAGCCCTTGTTCCATTTCACTTTAGATGGAAGATGCTTGGTTGTGCCAGCGCATTTAGAAAATGGGTGTATGATGCTGTTGGAGGATTTGACTTAGAAATCGATCAAAGTAAACATGGAGATATGGTTCAAGAGGAGGAAAAAGAATTCTACAATAGAATAAACATATTAGGTGAAATAAAGCGAATTAACACTCCTGTACATAGCCTTAGAGGATTACTGAAACATAGAATAGATTCATCAGGTGAGTAAGATGTTTGAGGCAATTATAATTAGCTTGATTGTGGGAGTGTACATTTCCACGACTGGATGGTACAGGGAACGTGGATTTGAAGGTTTCTCAATTATCGCATGGATTCGAACGATAGGCATATCACTGTTCTTTGGAGCTATAAGCGATATAGTTCATATATTTAGTTATATTATTTTTCTTCCGCTTGCTGTGCTATTAGTTGCATGTTTTGTTGCTGCATGTGAGCGTTTAGTATCAGAGTTCTATAAGACTTATATCAAAGCTGAATATAAGCCGCATGCTGTTTGTGAGATTTGTCATCGTAACGTACATAAAGTTAATAATAGATACGTGAAATATATAAGAGGTAAGAAATTTGGGTGAGGAATTAGAAGAAATTGGATCGTTTAAATCTGAGAGTTCATACGACTACGCCAAGAATAAACTGAAAGAATCCAAGAAAATGGTAGATGAAGCTGTAAAAGGAGATAGGCTTAATACATATGGCAGTTTGTTTGAAGTATCTAAGCTTGGAATTTATATATTCAAGGACATAGTAAAAGGGTTTTCTGATCCTAAAGTAACCAGTGAGATGAAAGAGGGAGTGTTAGAAAGCGTACTTGAAAGTCTCAAACAATCAATATATTTTGCTTTAGAAGCATCTGAGACAGTAGTTGAATCTGGAAAGGAACACATGAAGAAGCTGAATGTTTTAACTCAAGGTGGAGCAATCGTAGGATTCGTTGGTGCAGAGGATAAAAGTAAAGTAAAAGAAACTACATTAGATAAAGGCGCAGCTTAATGGAAGATGAGATACACATACATCGGAATGACTTCATAAAGTTATGTCAAGACCCGGTATTGTTCATTGAAAAGTTTATGAAGATGGACAACGAAATAATCCATCTATATGATTACGAAAAGAAGATCTTGAGAACTCCGGGTGACAGAATAGTTAACAAAGCCAGACAGTTAGGCGTATCTACCACTTGTTCATATGAAGCTGTGACATTAGCTTATACTCACGCAGGGCAGACTTCATTGTTCGTATCTGTAACTCAAGGGCAATCAGATGAATTAATGAGGAAAGCACGAGACGCTTACATGTCCATTCCAGATAAATTAATAGTATACGATGATGCTGGAAATGAACAAATCATAACTAAAGGAGAAGCTAGGCTTACACGTGAAATTATGGAGCTTCCAAACGGAAGTAGAATAATATCATTACCTAATAATCCAAAGACAGCTAGAGGATACAGAGCGCAACACGTATATTGGGATGAAATGGCCGCATTTGACAATGAATATGAAATGATGAGGGCCATCGGCATCACTCGAGCGAGAGGAGGAGACTTAACGCTCATTTCAACTCACCATGGAACTAAAACTAAGTTCTATGAGATAGTTGAGGAAGCAAAAGATAAGAAAAACGAATTCAAATATATTGAAATTCCATGGCACGAATGCCCAGATGAAGCATACAGAATCTTCGTGCTTAGTGACTCTAGAAGGCTAGGTGGAACTCAATCAATAGGATTCCTAGAGGAATATTGCTGCAAGGCAGTTGACGAATCAACAGCATTCATAACCAGAGAGATGTTAGACGCATCAATCGAAGCCTATAATAAGGTAATAGACCCGATTACAGAGAAATCAATAGAACTTTGGAAATCGTTAGCCTACACTGGTGACAATCCACTTCATGTAATGATAGATGTGGGTAGAGTAAGCGATTCAACAGTGCTCATAGCAATTGAAGATATGGGAAAATATGCTCTAATTAGGTATATTAAGGAGTTACCTAAAGATCCACTACCTCAACAGACAAGAGAAGTTCAAAATCTACTAAGGCACACATATTTCACCGATTTATATATTGATGCTATAGGTTTAGGTAAACACATGGCTGAGTCACTTGAAGAGGAATTTGGAGCTAAAATTAACCTAATTGAATCATTTCAAAATCCAGTAAAAGACAGATTAGTATCTGACATGTACGTTGCAATAGCAAATCTTAGAATATTGATACCACCGATTGAAAGCAGTGTGGAAGCAGAGAAACTTTACAATCAACTTCACAGTCTAAGGCGCAAATACTCAGAGAAGTCACACCAAGAGCAATATGTTGGAGATAAGAACACTCATGATGATTATGCATTCTGCTTGGCGATAGGTGCGCAAAGTTTGGGTGATTCAATACCGAGACAGGGAATAATGGCAATTGGAAAGGACACGTCCAGTTTACTTTCACAAGACAAAACAGGAAAAATGGAAATAATAGGTATAACTCCTAAGAAAGATGAAACCAAAGCACCCAATATGAGTGATGAAGAATACGTTAAAAAATTCACATCCAGAGAGTATGATGAACCTGCACCGAAAGAAAGACCATGTACAAGTGACAAGTGCGTTGAACTTAGTAAGAAAATGGGAAAGCCAATAATGATGAAGCTCGTTCAGAACAGTCAAGCAAAAGCTCATGGATCTGAATGGCTGTGCGAAGTGTGTTGGGGTCAGTTTTACCACGCAGAGGATAAATAGGTATGAGGTAATTGGTATGAAACTTAGTAAATTTGTTGAAGGAGACAAATTAAAGATAACGTTCTATGATCACTGTGCTGCGGACACTTTTAAAGAGGCTGTTCCTGCAATATTAACTTCTCTTGGATTTTTTATTAAAGTTGGCATATTTCGCAAGAAGCGATATTTAGTTACTTCTATGGATTTTGATTTTGAGGATGATAACACAGCTAATCATCCATTCAGTGTTATATTAGCTAGTGATATAATTTCAGTTGAAAAGTTGGTTGAGAAGAAATGAGTTATCCATTACCTAAACGTCAAAATGTGGTTCATTTAGATCAATCAGATGAATCCATTGACAAGCAATATCCAGACATTGGAGCTGGAATAGGAGTGGGTGTTCCAAGTGAACATGTCGTTGGTAGCCAAGCTGTAGGCGCAGGTAGGGATAACCAGAAGAAACCGTACCCAGTTAACCCTCACCCAATGCAAGGTCCGGGTGACAACCCGAGTATACAGCCAGTGATGCCAAAATTACAATCGTTTACACCATCACCTGAGCAATCCGCAGAGGGAATAGATCAAGAAAGATTACTAACTGACGCTGAATATCAGCAATCTATTGTAGGTCAGAAGTTAAAGGAACCTAAAGCAAGTATGGTAATGAATGAAGAAGAAGAAGATGGACAATGGGTAACCATTGAAGGTAGACCAGTGTTTGTAGGTGGAACGGCTTTACAACGAAGAGCATCAAGGCTATTGCATAATGAATATAGCGTGGCAGAAGATAAATTGTCAGGCATGGGATATAAACCTGCAGATCCAATATCTCACATATCAAATCAAACTGGTGGAGGCAAATACTACTTCCAACATCCAGACGAACCAGATAAAATACTAGTTGCAACTTCAACAGCTCAATCTAAAGCACGTGATAATACATTAACTTCATTGAGATGGATAAATCAAGATCAATATAATCAAGTTGTGTCTCAAAATAAATTAGAAGAGGCACTGTATACTACTGTTCCGAATGGATTACAAGATCAAAATCAACCTGATGACACTCAACAAGTTCAACCTGACGGTCAACAGCAAAGCAAACCTGAGGATGATCCACTAAAACAGCAAGTAATAACGCTGGTAGGGCAGATACCACCGATCGATGAATGGATAAAGGCACAGATGTCTGCTGGTGTTGATAAAGAACTGGTCATGCAGTGTGCTATTGTAAAATATAAAGTTCCTAAGGAATCATTGAGTGTAGATAATGTATGGGCCACTCACGATAGATCATTTGAAGCAATGAATGAATATTTTGATATGTATGATGAAGAGCGAAAAGAGCATCCAGATTTTACTATTGAACAGATATGGCAAATTGTATCTGACCATTTGAAAGCTAAAGTAAAGAAACATAGAGGATCAACGATATTTATAGATCCTAGCTTTGATGGTGAACATAACAACGATATTCGTAACATCGGTGAACATTGGGATATGGTTGACCAGATGCTTAAACAAGTAGGGTTTATTGAAAAGCAGAGAATAGCAGGAGTATCAAAGTACAGTCACCCAATGACAGATTCAATGGCTGAAGTTAAAGCAACAGATAATAGTGGATTATGTCACGTGATACTTTATGATAGGATAGGTCAAGTTCTAGCAGATCTATCGAGCTTTACTGGGCTTAAAGATTTCCTAGAACGATGGTATGTTCCGGAGCAGCAATATACTAGGAGTAAGAACATAAAGGTTAAGAGTAAACATTGAGTGAAGATTACCAAGATGGTTATCCACCAGCTTTTTTAATTAGGCAAATAGGAATACGAAAGTTAACATATTTAGAGAAAAGATTCAAGTACATTATCTTTGGATTAGGAATATACGGAATGAAATGGAACTACTACGTATATGCTGCTGGTAAGCACCATTTCATTGATTCTGCTTATCCACCTTTAAAGTTAGGATTTGAAGCAGACAGTAAAAAATGGCATCCTTCACTCGAGAAAGATATGGAGCGAGATGCCAGATTAGATACTAAAGGATGGCGCATTTACCATTTCGCATCAGTTGACATCTTCAAAAAATACGATGAAGTGTCAGATAGAATAATCTCGATCATTCAGAGGGAGCAAATTGGTAGAAAGAGTTGAATCTATCGGTAGGAAGGTACTGCATAGAATAACCGCTAGGTCTGTAGATACACCACTTACAAACGACAAGATGATAGAGAAATATGGCGTTGGAGCTGTTATAGTACAGAGAAACGACACTGACGATAGAGATAACTATTGGAAATGGGTTGACGGTTATACTGGTGCATATGATAAATGGTTTAAGGGTGAAGGTGCTCCTTTACTTGAAAAGAGTCAAATGACATTCCAGAAGAAACTTAGAAATCAAGTATTAGGGCTTTTGAAAGGCGGAGACTACAGAGCGCAGAATGTACTTTCAATGATGGAAACTGTTCAAAGTGCGTACGTTGCTCCTTCCGTTTCAGGAATTGGACCAGCCAAGCACATGCTCACTGAATGGTGGTTTAATCCAATTTGGGGTCAACCACGATTATCAGACTTGAGGGTAATAAAGCAACTTGCCAGAAGCCACATAGGTAGCATGGCTATTGAGGCAATTTTAGATTCAATCATGCAAATTGGATGGGACATTATACCTAAAGATCTCACACATCCAAATGCAGAAGATACACAGAAGCAAATGGACGTAATTAAAGACTTCTTAGATAATCCCAATAGGAATCATGATGATTGGGATAAATTAATGCGCATGTATATTAGGAACATTCTCGAGACAGATGATGGAACATTAGTTCTAGTCTATGACGAGTATGTATCACCACCAGTTCCGCAATCGCAGTATGCAGCTACAGGTGAAATTAGAGCTTACACTGCTCAACCAGCTTGGGATGCAGTTCCAGCTCCAGACTCACAGTTAATTGAGATTTTCGCTGAAGATGGAAGCTCGTTCTTGAAGCAAGTGGACATGCATGGATATGAAATGAACTTCTGGCAGTATTCATTCGTTGTACCAAGAAGGCCAGTTAGATTCGAAACAAGGGAAATAGTGTACACTTCACAGAACCCGAGAGCAGGAACGAGATACGGTTACAGCCCATTTGAAAGCGTAACAGACACACTAAAGTTCATACTTGAAGCATTCAAATATAACAGGGCATTCTTCGAGAACAGTGGAATACCAAGCATACATCTCGATTTCTTAAACATTAAAGACCCAGCGAGACTGAAAGAAGTTGACAATTGGATTCGAGAAACATTTGTAGGATCAGATAAAGCATATAGGGTACTTACAACTAACGGTGGAGTTAAAGTAACACCACTGAACTTTACGAACAAAGATCTCCAAATGCTAGAAATGCAAAACTTCTACATTGACTTGGTACTAGCCAAACTGAAAGTGCCAGCCGAACTACTTGGACTAAGTAGAGGTTCAATGGGATCACGCAGTGGCGGTGGTAGCTCTAGAGGAGGATTAGGAACCCAAGCGGCAATAATGCGTAGTAGAGCAATCAAGCCGATAATCACGCTCGTTGAAAATTCATTTAACATGCATCTAATACCGAGAATATTAGGAATTCCTAAAGATCAAGTGTTATGTCAATTTAAATTTGGACCAATGACAGATCTGGATGAAGAGGAAAGGAAAGCAAGAATATATCAAGTAGCACTATCAACCGGATTGAAGTACATTAACGAATTGAGAATAATTGAAGGACTAGACCCAGTACCATGGGGATGGATTCCATTCATCCCACAAGCAGGATTAATGCACCCACTTGAAAGCTTAGTTGTACAGAAACCGGGAGCAGGTGCAAATGGAAGGCCTCAAGGAGAGAACCCACCAGCATCTAAACCACCGGAAACTTTAGCTGAATCAAGAGCTAGACCAATACCATCATCTACAGGTAAACCTCCAACTCCAAATGAAGGAGTAGGAGCAAACATATCGTCAATAGCACATGGTGGTGGAACACCGACTATTGGAACAGTAGGTCCAAGTGGTAAATCGCTAATTGATGATTGGATGGAAAGCAAACTCGTGAAATATAGAGGGGCAATTGTGCACAGTACATTATTCAAGGACTATAAAATAGATACCCGTAAGAAACTTGGAAAGGATATTGTGCGGTCTAATAGTAATGCAACCAGTGACCTGAAACATTTACTTATAGAAGCAGCAGACTATTTTACGAGCGGTGTAGATCCGGATAATATAGAGAAGGACATTACTGATAGAGCTAGGAAAAACGTGGACGAATGGCTAAACAGAAATGCACTCGTTGCAATGCAAGACGCATCAGCTCAAATGAACCTTCCAAAGCCAGATAAATTGACAGCAAAGGAACTCGAGAAGCTTAAGCCAGACAAGGAAAAGGTACTACAGGAGTTCCACGGAATACTAATGGATCTGCTGGTAGAATTAAAAGCTAATGATCATAAAGGTGTATAAAATGGAAGATAAAGTACGATTAATGTTCCATGATGAAAGCGGTAAGCGAATAGAAGGAATAAGCGATGGTATACCACATTATGGTTCAATGAGACTGAGATTGATTGCATACGCTCCGTGTACTATACATAAACATTGGGCGGTACGTAGACATTTACCTAGATATGTTCCATTATCGACGCAGTTCTGTGGATGTAAACCTGTAATTACTGGTATGCGTGATGGACCAACTAATATGTTCGTGAAGCAGTGGACTCAAATAGTAATGGCTTTAGTTTACGCTTCTGGTCAAACTGTAAGAGACACTTCTAACGCTACTCACAGTGTTGCTGCTGGTGCAACTGCAAGTGCAGTGACAATTTTGGCTGGTACAGGTGGAACTCCTGCTGTTGACACTGACTATGCAATGGAAGGTCAAAGTGCAGGTACATCTGGATACGAAGCAGCGGCAATTGGGTCGTATGTGTCAGGTGGAACTTTAGGTAGCTTCTCATTTACAGCTACAATAACTAACGTTTCAGTTTCAAACATAGCTTATTCTGAAAACGGAGTTGAAATTACAATTGGAGGAAACGTATACTTGCTTGCTCACGATATTTACAGTCCAGCATTAACTGTATCACCTAATGGAACATTGGCAGTAACATACACAGATGAATTTTCTTAGATTGGTGATGCTGAATGAGGTTTCCTAAACTAGCAGTGAGGAATCTAATAGCGGAGACTACTTTAGGTCAAAGATATTATGTTACACCTGATGAATTACTTAGAACATTTCCAAATGGTATGAATGGCGCAGCTACAGTTACGGATACAATTGGTGGAACTGGAGGAAATTCAGGAGCAAATTCAGGTTTAATCTTTGGATTTCCATTAATACCAAGTGCTTCAGGTAGACTGGTATCTATTGGTATAGATGTTAATAATGCGGCTGGAAATGTTCGAATGTGTGTATATAATACACTTGGCTCTAACATACTTAGTAACACACTTTCTCAAACTGGTGACGTTACACCTTCGGGTGGATGGTTTGACGAGCCTGTTTTATCTGCCACAATTACCAAAGGTGTTCCAATATATCTTGGGTTTTAGCAAAGTAGTAGTTCTTTTTCTGCAAAATATGATGCATCTGGAACATTTTATGATGTTGCTTTTGCTTATGGTGCATTTCCCGATCCAACTGCTACTTTAAATGTAGCCAGTGGGATTACATTTAACATGCGCATAATTTACAGTCTTTCTCGAATGATGACATTACCTTATTCAATTACTACTCAATCTCAAGGATTAGAAGGGAATTATATTTGACTCGAACAAATATTGGAGGTACAACTCAAACTGTTAGTACAATTCCACATGAATACACCTTAGTGGACGATACGACATATGAAGGACATATTTTCGATGGTAAGATTGATCTATCTAACATGTTAAGTGGAGATACGGTTATCATTACGCTTTATGAAAAACTTTTGTCAGGTGGAGCTTTAAGTATTACTTACCAATCGACATTTGTTGATGCACAGTCTCCGTCAATTCTTCAGATCTTATCTTTAACTGTAGCAAAGGAATGGAAACTTACATTAAATCAAGCTGCTGGTTCAGGACGAACCTACGATTGGACAGTATATAGTGATTGATGATGAACAATGCATACTCACAATTTAATTCTTTTAGAAACATATGCGATATCTACATATAGGGTTCAAGGACCAAAGACAGCGTTTTGGTCAAGTGGTGCTAGTTTTACTGTCACATTAGATTCAACTCCAATAAATGGAAATACATTAATAGCTGTGATAGGAACTGGTCAAGCTAGTGCAAATAATACTGTAACTAGCATTTCCCAAACAGGTGTAACTTGGACTAAATCAAAAAGTGAATCTGTACATCCACCCGTTGGTTCGCCTAATTATTATTTGGGTGTTGAAATTTGGAGAGGCATTGTTGGATCTGGGGCTTCATCAACTCTAACAATTAATCTGTCAAATACTCCGTTTCTTGGTAGTGCCGATGTAAATGAATATACAGGAAAATTGTTTGATGATGTTAATGCAAGCTCACAAAATAATGGCACAGTAAATAATTGTCCCACTGGTACAACTGCAACCACCACTCAAGCAACCGAATTGTTGGTTGGTGCAATACAAGCTGCTAATGTATCTAACCAGACAACGCCAACAAATGGTTTTACTCTATTAGACGGAGTTAATCATGATTATGGTAGTGGAGTTACTAGTTCACTTAGTTTCCTAGAACATGTTGTTACAGTTGAAGGGACTTATGGTTCACAAACTACAATTGCTATTGCAGCACCATATGTTAGTTGTATAGCTACATTTGGTCTTATTAGTCCTCAACTATCCGTTGCATTGTCAAGCGTTGGAGTTTCTACTATATCAATAATATCAAGTTCAGTAGTTTCTAAGTCCTCACTTGGAAGCTCTGTAGCATCTTTCATAGCAAGTAGCGTTAAATATTTACATGAATATGGAAACTCTGATGTAACACCAGTGAACAACACACGATTATCTTTAAGTTCTATTGGCAGTTCAAAGATCAATATAATTGTTAGTCAAGTCAAATTGTTACTTTCATCAGGTCACACATCAATTGGTTTCATTCGTAGTCAAGCTAAATCGTTAGTGTCACTAGGGAACGCATCAATTCAATTGGCTATTGGAGCAAGGGTATCGCTATCGTCTAAAGGTAAAGCTTTAATATTGTTTATTCTCAGCCAAAAAATACCACTGTTATCTTCTGGTAGAGCTAGAGTAAGCGTAGCAGCATCATCTGTTGTACCTGAGGAAGTTACAGAGGGAACTGGAAGCACTTCACCTGAAAGTGAAACAGATGGAAGTATTTGAATGTTAGTATTTGAATGTTACTTCTGCGGATTCAAATGGAGTAACAACGGTGGACCTTTCGTTTGGGTTCAACCTCAATGCACAAATTGCGGATCAACGAGCGTAGGGTACGCAGATGAACCTGAACAGCCTACATATGACATTGAAGAGTTGCAATATTGGGCTGAGGTTGGTAGACGTGCGCTAGGTGGAGAATTACCTGAGCTGGAAGATGTATATGTCAACAAGCCAAAATCAGAAACCAGCGAGTGATGCTGAACTAGCTGATCAAATAGATGAACTGCTTAGGCAAGAGCAATTAGCTGCAGCTTGGATGGTAGCGTTCTTTGGGATGCAAACCTATAATGATTTCCTATTGAGTACGTTAGATGAACTGGGTTCACAGCAAGTAACTTGGACAGTACACCCGGAAATGTCAATTTCAGGGCCATGTGAATACTGCATGATGATGAACGGGCAAGTATTTGACATTAACGATACACCGGATTATCCAGCTCACATATCATGTTGTTGTACATTGGACGATGCAGGCAGCTATGAAGGAGACTTATCAAGCGGAGGTAACTCACTCGATTACTTTGCTTACAGAGATTCACTGAAAATGTTGAACGGTAAATTATTGGAGAAGTATGTAAAATGCCACCACACAGATCCTCAATGGTAAAGTCAATGATGATTGAGAAATGTGGTGACTACTTAAGGAGAATTGTTAAAGATTATATTAATGAGGGAGAGTTAAACCCTCTAATATCTCAAGATCCGATCTTAATGCAGCAGTGCCGTACACGTGGATACATGACCATTCCAATAGCTGGTGAGCTTAGAAACGTAGTGTGCGGGAGTACACAAGGACACCGAGAAGGTGAACTTCAAGAGGAATTAACGTGTCCAGTATGCGATGCAGTATATTGCCCACGTCACATGACCGAGCATTTAGATGAACCAGTCTACACTAGTCCAAGGGGAAGGGAGATTAAAATAGTCAACCCACCGATGTACGACTCGAAACCAGCAGCAGATCTCCGAACTGAAATGTCAAGTTGGGATAACGCAGAACTTAACCGAGCACTTGACAAAGTAGATTCGTTAATCAAGAATATACCAAACGGAGTTAAATAAAATGAATTGGTTAGTAACCATAGCTGGAGTGCTTATTATATTGGACGCTATTGGTAGTATATTGATTCCGGGTAACCATCATAGTTTCTGGTATGACTTAGAGCGTATATTCCGTGGGTTGTTAGGTTTATTTTTAATAGTTTATAGTATATTCAAATTATAAGGAGTTAATAGATATGCCATTTGCAGGTTACGAGAATTTTGATGCATGTGTTTCAGCACACTCTGATAAGAAAGATCCAAAAGCCTACTGTGCAGTTATACAAGCATCAGTTGAAGGAAATAAAAGTAAAGTAGCTAGACTATTGAAAACCATGGCACTGTACGATAGGGATTGGGTTTTCAAGGAAATGGATTACGTTAAATCTAAAGGTTATAATCCTCAAATATCAATGAAACAAGAAGAAGACAGAGCAAGTGATGTTGGAAATGCAGTTGAAACAGAGACTCGAGAGCATCCAGCCCATACCACTGAGCAAGTGGGTAGAATAGTGGATGATCACGCACGATCAGGAGAATTTGATGATAAGTACGGTGAAGAAGCTGTTGGACAATTACAAATCGAGAAACCTAAGATGGATGGAATGAACACAGACCCGGGAACTACAGGAGCAGGAGTACAGTCAGCTATTAATCAATCGAGTGCACTTATGGAAAATGTTATTAAACCTACAGTTAGTAAACCACCGTTAACTCCTGCACAAACTACTACTGCAGGGTTAACTAAACCGCCTGATCAGATTCCGCCTGTTCCTAAAACAGTCCATTTACATAATGACCAGCAAGCTAAAATAGGTGAACATGTAGATAATATACATCAACGTTTGACCACTGCTGGGTATCAAATGTCAAACCGTGACATTAAACAAGATGGAAGCGGCAAGCTAAGCTATGAACACCCTGACACTAAACATAATGTGTCCATTGCACATGATGGTAATGGTGCAGTAACAGGTGTAAATGAAAACTTTAGTAAAGGATGGGTTACTATACATGGACATGCAGTGAATCTTGGAGATGATGCAGGTTCAGCTCATTCTACTTTAACTGGTCGTGGGTATAAGCTTACTGATAAATATACAAGTGGAAGCGATAATAGTGTAAATCATAAGGTTTATGAACACAAAGACGGCACTGGTATAAATGTTCAACATGATAGTAATGGTAAATTAACTAGTGCAAGTAGAATAGATATATCACCTTCGCAATATAATAAACCAAGTGAACCAATCATAGAATCAAATACTGAAGAAGTTGGTAAGATTCTTGCTATGGCTGATGCAGCATTGAAAGGCCTTGGAGATGCAATAGGTGGAATTGGTGGGGCTGGTGGGACATTTTGTATAGATTGCAAGACAGCAATTAGTGGATATCAGAAATGTCCACGATGCGGAGGAGCAATATGTCGCAAGTGTTATAATAAACATAGCAGGAAACACCCTGCAACTGTTAATAAATGGTATTCATAGATAAAAGGTGAATTTGAAAAATGTCATATACAATGAGTAAACTATTCTTTACTACTAATATACAGGGTACTACGGCTAATGGAATTACAAGATCAAAGGCAATACTAGGTAGTATAATCCCAATAGATAAAGGCACAACTTGGGAATTAGATATATACAATGGTTCTGCTGATAGTGACGCTGTAGATAGTAACTTAATTTTCAAATGGGTAACTGCAATGGGTTATGGACAGGTCAATTTGAACTTTAGAGCTAGTAAAGGACTGTTAATAAAATCTCCGAGCGGAACAACTGGAAATGTATTGATAACGTACACTCCAACAACATAGGTGAAAATAGATGTCAATTACTGGTAAGATCGAGAAATTCAACATGATAGTACCTATGCGTAAAGCATATACTAAGACAGATGAAAATGGACAGAAGCACTATTACATTCAAGGGTACGCAAGCTCAGATCAAATAGACCGTGATGGAGATAGAATGTCACTTGTAGCACTAAATAGCATGGTCAAACAAATCATGGGTTCACCAATGACGCTGTTCGTGGATCATGAACACGGATTAACAGACGGAATAGGAGTAATTACACTAGCCAAAATATTAAGTCAAGAAGGTATGAATCTACTTTGGATTGAAGCTAGGCTTGAAGATCCAGAAATCAACTCGTTAACCAAACTGGTATTGCATAAGATAGATATTGGTGAGCGCATAGGATTCAGCATAGGTGGAGATATGGCAGGAGCGCACAATGAATTTAATGGTGGAGTATCAAACAGGGTAATTGATGGGGTTAAACTGTACGAAATATCAGGAGTGGGACTAGCATCTAACGCTGAAAGCTTCGCAACAGGCTCAGTATTCAAATCGCTTAGACAAAAAGTAGATGAAGGAGAAATATATAGTCTATTTTGCAAAGATGGACAATGTGAAGTAATATTCAAGAACTTTAAGATAAAAAGCCAAAACGAAGAACTATTAGATATGTTCTTTGATGTACAAAAAGAAATAGATCATAGAAGTGTCAAAGAACTAACACTTGATAACGAAGAGAAACCATGCAAGAATTGCTAAACGGTGAATGAAATGGCACACGGAGTAAGAAAGAACATAATTCACGACACATTTTATAGTTGGCTGTCTAAAGAACAAGATAGCTTCGATACCATTACATTGTCACCTAGAATGCTTGCATTAGTACAGTTCCTTGGACAGCAAACAATTGACAATGACACAGAAACAGGAGCGTTTGTAGTTAAAACAGGAACAGGTATGGATGGA
>Ga0187878_1002784_pt1 | contig 15102 bp, 17 predicted proteins | sample June2016WEW_17_1_FD_132979 | JGI IMG/M metagenome (GOLD analysis project Ga0187878, IMG submission 132979) | Peatland microbial communities from SPRUCE experiment site at the Marcell Experimental Forest, Minnesota, USA - June2016WEW_17_150 | ecosystem: Environmental > Terrestrial > Soil >...
CCCATGAGGTCCCGGGTTGAACACTCCGGCCCGGCCGGCCGGGTCCGCCACAGCCACCGCCGTGCCGATCAGAACCACGAGCACGGGAGTGAGCACCATGAGCGAGGCCATTTTCATTTCATACGCTTCGATCTTCTTCCCCAGATACTCCGGGGTGCGGCCGACCATGAGCCCCGCCACAAAGACGCCCACGACCACAAAGGCCAGCATGCCAAATAGTCCTGAGCCCACCCCGCCGTAGATAATCTCCCCCAGCTCCATCATCCACAGAGGGACGAGACCGCCGAGGGGCATGAAGGAGTCGTGCATCGAGTTGACCGAACCGTTGGAAGCGGAGGTGGTCGCCGTCGCCCAAAGGGCCGAGTTGGCCGACCCGAAGCGCACCTCTTTCCCCTCCATGTTCCCACCCGATTGCAGCGCGCCGGCCCGCTGGTCCACTCCCAGCGCGGCGAGCAGGGGGTTCCCGACCTGCTCGGCCCACACCGCCACGCCCAGCATGGCGACGAAAATGATCGTCATGGCGGCTATGATCGCCCAGCCCTGGCGCCGATCTCCGACCATCCGACCAAAGGTGAAACACAATGCGGCTGGAATCAGCAGGATCGAAAGCACCTCAAGAAAATTCGAAAAGGGGGTCGGGTTCTCAAAGGGGTGGGCGGAATTGACGTTGAAGAACCCGCCTCCGTTCGTGCCCAGCTGCTTGATGGCGATCTGGGAGGCAGCTGGGCCCAGAGGCAGTGTTTGGCTCGTCACCGTCACCGTTTCGGTCACGGGCTGGCCATTGGCATCGAGGATGGGATTGCCGCTCGCGTCGACTTGCGGTTGCTGGTAGGTCACCGGCTGGGTAAGAGGGACTATCTTGTACGGCCGCAGGCTTTGGACGACGCCCTGGGAGACGAGTGCCAGGGCCAGCACGAAGGAAAGAGGCAGCAAGATGTAAAGCACGGTCCGGACCAAGTCCACCCAGAAGTTGCCAATCGTCTTGGCCGAGTTGCGAACGAGGGCGCGGATCAGGGCGACCAAGATCGCCATGCCCGCCGCCGCGGACACGAAGTTCTGCACAGCCAGGGCGAACATCTGGGTCAGGTAGCTCATCGTCGTCTCGCCGCCGTAGGCTTGCCAGTTGGTGTTCGTCGCAAAGCTCACTGCCGTGTTCCAAGACAGATCCGGGGAGACACCCGGGAAGCCCTGAGGGTTGAGGGGCAAGGCACCCTGCAACCGCTGGACCGCATAGACGACGAGCAATGCAAGCAGGTTGAACAGGAGCACATCGATCGCGTAGACCTTCCAGTCCATTTCCACGTCCGCCCGCACGCCCGCGGCCCGGTACAGCAACCGCTCGACAGGCCTCAAGACGGGATCCAGGAACGTCCCTTTCCCCTCGTAGACGTGCGCCATATAGGCCCCGAGCGGGGCGGCCAACGCAAAAAGGACCACTAGATACAGGACAAGCTGCGCAGAATCTGCCAGGTTCATCCGAACCAATCCGGCTTGACGAGGGCAAGCACCAGGTAGACGAAAAGGGCCAGGGTAATGACCCCAACGATGAGGTAGCGCGCGTTCACGGCTTGTCCTCCATCAGTCGCTCACATGCCACGAGGATGCCCCAAATCACGACCCAAAAGAATAACGTCAGGCCGACAAACAAAAGGTCTGCCATGGGAATTACCCCTGTCGAGAATTAGACGCTGATCCTTGAGTATATCTCTAGGAAGGTCAAGAGAAAAGCAAGGAACGGGCGGGGAGGGTACAAAGCCCGTCAAGAAACGACCTTGGAGCGATTTTGGGCCTTCGGATTTCTGGAAGACCGCTCTCTTCGGACTGTCGAGATTTGCCATCGGCCAAGAACTTAGGCCTGGGCTCAGCTCCAAGAGACTTGGGTCAACCATCCTGTGGCATAGGTCCTCCTGACCTGCGCGATGCGGGATTGCAAGGAGGTCCCCACCGGAACCAGGGACACCGAGCTTGATCTCGGAAGAGGTGCGGAGGCTGAAGAAGATGATTTACCACCTGCAAGTGACCCAAGAAAGCTGGAGAGCCCTTTCCGACTTGTTCGAGAGTGCCGCCGGACACCGCCCTCGGAGGGCGATTCCCGGGGCGTGAAGGGCTGTCGCGCTTTCCAGGAGGAGGCATGCTGAGGGGCCTGGAGAAGGGGATTCACCCACATCCGTCAAGGATGGAGGGTTGAAAATGGATGAGCTCTGAGCCATGCCGGGCCAGGCCCAGCCGAAGGCCTTCACACAGAGGCTCAGATCCGGCTCGGCGCTTCGAGCGTCACAACGTACCTAGCCATCCTTGGGGGGTGTTGTGCAGGGATCGTCGACTTCTCAGCGGGCTGAGCCGGCTGGATAGCCCAGCCGCCAGCCTTCTGAGAACGCAGCCGTTTCCACTCAGAGCAGGGTTACCCCTCGTGCGAGGGCGCATCGGATCGAGCCTTGGCGGCAACGCGGCCCGCTTCTTCTCGAGGAAACCCGATCGCTTCAGGAGTCTCTCTGCCGCACCCTTTGCGGTCTGGGACACGTGGCCTCCCCGGCAGGGACCGCGCAGGATTCAAGTTGGTCCGCGGAGGGCTGTGCGCCCGTGCCATACCAGGCGCATGAACTCCTCAACGACCCGGGGATCAAAGTGGGAACCGGATTGCCCCCGGATATGATCCCAGGCCTTTTCACTGGTCCACGCAGGTCGGTAAGGTCGATTGGAGGTCAGGGCGTCCCACACATCCACGATCGCAAATGCCCGAGCGGGCAATGGGATCTGGTCGCCCTGCAGCCCTTGCGGGTATCCGCTGCCGTCCCACTTCTCATGGTGGCAATAGGGAATATCCAGGACAGGCCGCAGGAAGTCGATGGGTGCGAGCAACTCGTAGGCATAGACCGGGTGCTTGCGCATGGCCGCCCATTCCTCGTTCGTTAGAGGGCCGGGCTTGAGCAGAATGCTATCGGGGATGCCCATGGTCCCGACATCATGCAGCAGGGCACCTCGTCGTACATGCTCAAGTTTGTCTGGCTCGATCCCCAAGGCCTGGACAACCTGGAGGGTCAATTCCGTCACCCTCCGGGTATGGCCTCCGATATCCGGATCGCGCAAGTCCACGGCCTGGGACCAGCCCTCGAGAGTCGCATCATAAGCGAGCGTCAAGGACAAGTTGGTGCGCTGGAGTTCATCGAATTGCGTGGCGTTACCGATCGCCAGGGCTGCCTGGCTCGCCAATTGATCCAGGAATTCCATCCAATCGGGTTCAACGCTCAGCTTTGAGCGGTGAAAGATCTCCAGGACTCCTTTGAGCTGTCCCTTTGCAACCAGCGGGACCCCGATGTAGGAGGCGAACCCTTCGCGGGCAATCTGCGGAGCCCGGCGCAAGCCGTCCCTTTCTTCTTGCAGATCACGGACGACGACCGTGCGCCGCTCGAGCGCCGCCTTGCCCGCGTACCCCTCCCCGGGGCGCAGGCGGGAGTGCTGAAGAGCGCTGGTTTTGAATCCCCGGCTGACCGCGTATTCCAGAACCTGCAGCTGAGGAGAGAACAATAGGATGTCGGCGGCATCAACGTGAAGCTGTGCCGTCACCTGATCCAAGAGAACGTTCAAGGTCACTCGGACATCCAGACTGGCCGTGATGGCCATGTCGATTGCCCGCAATCCCGACAGGCGTTCGACCTGATGGCGAGTCTGTTCTTCGGAAGACCTCCTTTCGGTCATATCTCGGGCTATCCCCTGTAGTCCTGCCGGCTTCCCGTCCCGCACGATGGCCTGCAGATTGACTTCCAGAGGGACGCGAATCCCGTCCCGGTTGATCATCTCCAGGCGCAGGAGAACGGATCCGCCAGACGCAAGGACACTCTCGCCGGCCTTTCGGACGACTGCTTGATATTCTGCAGCTACGATATCCAGAGGGCTGACCCCAAGCGCCTCCTCTCGAGTGTGGCCACTTGCCCGCTCGGCGGCGGGATTCATTTCCGTCAAGCGCCCCTTCGGATCCACGCTGAAGATCAGATCGGCGGCGTTTTCGAAGAGCTCCCGGAATCTGAGTTCGCGGGCTCGGCGCGCCTGCTCTGAGACACGCCGGTCCAGGCGATCCCTGGCTTCGGCGACCTCCCGCTCGATGGCCTGAGACAGCTCGTGAAGATGATCCTTCCCCAAGTAGTCCTGGGCTCCCGCCCGCATCGCCCTGGACCCCGCTTGGTCCTCAATCACACTCGACATGAAGATGAAGGGGAGATCGCTATCGTGTTGCCTCACCAGACGCAAGGCTTCAAAACCATCGAACTGGATGAGGGAATAGTCGCAGACTACGGCATCCCAGGGGTCTTCTTCCAGGGCCAATCTGGTTTCGGGTAGGTTGCGGGCGTGCCCTACGGCGAGGTTCGCATGATCCCGACGGATCTCGCGCTCGATCAAGATGGCATCATTCGGATCGTCTTCGATGATCAGAATTCGCATGGCGGCTCACAAGCAGTCATCCCAGGGGGTCGCGGTGCCGACTGTTGAGATCTAAATTGATTAGCACAAACCCGGACGCATCCTTTGGGGGCGCAAGATTCCCGAGTAGCCAGGACTGTCCTTCCTGAGGGCTAGGCGACTCCGCCTCACCTCCCCGCCACATTCTCAAGCTGCAGAAGGGGAAGCGCGACCGCTCCTTTGTCCTCCACACGCCTTGAGGCGCCTGCGCCCTGATCTCCACGCGGCCTCCTCCCCATGTCCGTGGAACTGCTCCAGGGAAGGGAGTTGCAGGAGGCGCGCCATCAGCTCCGTGCAGTCCTCCCCGCTCACGCCGGGCCTGCCTGCCAACGGTTCTGATCGGCCCCTTCCATGAGGCATTCGCGCTCCGAGTCGGCATCCCCAAACAAAAGCCGAAAAACCTGAGGATCTGACGCCGTGAGCGAGGCACCGTTCTCAGTTCGCGATTCAAACCACGTTGCAGGATAGGCCCGTTGATCAATTGCGCTGGGAGCCTTTCTGACAGGCCCTGAAAGGAACGCGAGACTCTCGCCGCCGCTGGACCCTCTAAAACACAGGCCGACGGGTGCGATCCGGGATCATTTTGACTGCGTCCCGAAAGGGGAGGGTGCCTTCACCCCGCAGGTCGAAGCGTGAAGCCCATGGGTGGCTGCGGAGAGCGCATCTTGCCGCGAGCCTCGGCTACCGTTGCCGGAGCGGGTTGGCCTTCCTCGACCCAGCGCCGCCGTATCTCCTCTTTCCCCTCCGCGCAGACCCACGAGAAATCCCGGCCAGTAATTGCGGAAGAGAGGCTGAGACTCTCGAGGCCTAGTTAGGCGCCCGCGGTGCAGACCTGGTGAGCGAACAGGTCGCTCCGAGAAAGGAGGGCCCCAATGGTCCACGGATGCGATGGGATGGACACGAGTCGCAGTGCGGGAAGGGTCCGATCCTGAACCTGACCAGGGTATTCTCAAAGCGCATCAAGTAATCCGAGAACGAGGAATTGCCATCGGCTCAGACCTAGCGCTTTCCCTGGTGCTGAGCCCGCGTTGGGATCTAACCACCCGGAGGAGGTCGCCGGAACTCTGACAGGTGCCGCGGTGAACGCCGCTCCCCCGATTCACCTAGCCGCGAGGTCCTAAAAAAGAATCAGGAGTTCCAAAACCATGTCCTGAAGGATGTGACACAGCACAGGGAGGGGCATCCCTCGGGCAAGCTGCTTAGGACCGCCTTGCCTGGAAGAGTCCGCAGGATCGACGGTCGGCTAGCTCAGCGCCACCAATCTTACGGCCAAGGCTCCCACAGGTTGCTCTCGATATAGTGCAGAGAACCGGGGATGTGCCGGGCATAGGCAGTCTCGAGTTAGATTCCCTTCCCCTGGGAGGGGGCAGAATCGGCGCCGCGCGGGCTATTGTCGGCAGGACGACCAGACGGAGTAGCGCCGGGGAGCAAACCGCCGATGGGGATCCGCGCTCAAATAGGCAGATGCTCCAGGCAGGGTTTCAAGGTGGTTGCAGATCTCAAGGAACAGCCTGGCCACCGACGCGCATGTGGACTCCCGAGGCCTTCCGGCCTTGGACCTAGGCACTCAACTCAGACACCGCAGGCGGAACGTTGGGCGAACGAATCTGGACGCTTTCTGAGCCCCTGAGGGGACGCCAAGTCCGGGCGAGATCCTCGACCAATCTCCCAGGGAGGCTAGGCAACGCGCCAAGATCCCAAAATGAAGACCGAGTCGCCAATGGGACGCTCGGTCTTCCTAGTCAGTACCTGGAAATCACTGGATGGGATCGCTTCTTCAACGGCTGTCGGCCGAAGGCGAAATCCGCAGGAGCCCAAGAATGGAATCTAGTAGGCATAAGCCCCAGACGCAGGAACCGCCAGGGAGTGCTGGTCAAGGCGCGCTGGTTCGGCCGTTTCCAAGAGCCGACGCGCCCCCTGCGATCTCATCTCTCGACCCTGCGCGACTATGAGGTTCAATTGCTCGCGCAGCGCTCATTCATACGACCGGATCTCATTCGGCGAGAGACCGAGGCAACCCCAAGTCGCGGGCCATTGCCCACTGCGGCCAAGTGCAGCCCGTCCGTCCATCGAGAAACTCAACGCCCCCGCCCTCGGCCCGACGGCCAGAACAGGACCCAGCCCTTGAGCCGGACGATGGCCCTAGAGCCCAGCCTACTGGCGATTGCGGCGTCGATCCCGCTTCCCCGATGAATCTCGCCCACGGTCAACCCGACGAGATTGCCGTCCCAAGGATCCTGCACTATCGCGGAAATCTGGCCTTCCGGGAATCCCGCGCTCTGCCGTGAGCTGACAACTTGCTCGGCAAATCGGATCGATTTGTCCGCACCGACGGCCACCAGGGTGGACATTCTCTCCCCCAAGCCTCGCCGCCGGCCTCGCTCACGGAGTGATCCGGGGCTCTTCGATATTCAGGCCGATCGACTGCTTTCTTTGGCAGGACTCCGAACTGCCCAACAGCTACTGCACGGTAATGCTCAAGTGCATGCCTGCCTCGTAATGACCCTCCAGATGGCAAGCCATCTCCAGCTGTCCTTGAGGATAGGCTTTCGTGAACGTGTATTGGAACCTCACCGTTTTTCCAGGGTCGATTCCTGATCTGTCAATCCCGGCCACCAGTTCTTTCTGAACGTCCTGCTCCGAGACCGGCCCCACACCTGTCGGAGGCATGATGTCCAGTTGATGGGTCAACGCCCCCTTGTTGCTCACCACGAAGTCGTAGGGGACACCTACCTGGAAGCTTGTTGCTGAGGAAGTGATCGAGTAGTCTTGGAGGGTGACATCGACTTCGGTACCTTTCGAGCTCGTCCCGGCCCCTCCGCAGGCGGTCAGGATCAGAGCCGCCGAGCCAACAAGCATGCCCAATACGGGCGCCATCTTTGGTGATGCTTTCATTTGGATTGCTCCTTCTTCAGCAAGGTCTTCAGGTGATTTCAGCATAGGCAGGTCGCACGCAAGTGTCCTCATCCGACCATGTTGTCCTCCTTAAGACCATCTAAGAATCCGCGCCGCGCGCCGGCCTGAGATGCAACCATCCCGACGGTAAGGCGCTCGCGTCTCCCCCGGGAATGGACTCTCGAAGTTCGTCTTCGACTACGAACCGACAACGGGACAGGGCCAGTTCTCGTCCACTAAGCAAACTTCTATAAAGGCTCGCAGAAGACCTGCGACATTCCGTGGGGGGTCGAAGATCGGGAACTCGATGATAGCCAAACTCTTCGTGGGCGTCACCCTGCTTCTGATTGTGGATTCGACCGCGGGCGTGGGACGATAGGGGGCCAACGGCTCCTCGGACAGCCATCTTGAGCTTCAAGATCTGGGAGGACCCCCTTCGTTCCGGTCCGACCCAGCATCGACTGCCAAGTTCGTGTTTCTCCAGCTTTCGGGGATGAAGCACCAAACCTTGGCCATGAGGAGTGGGCGACTGGGGTGAAGGGGATATCCAGAGGAGACAGACTCGGGCTGGCAGTGGCCTAACGCTCGGTTAGTTGCTCGGTTTGCGGAAAAACCTTGGGCTAGGCCAAAAAGGGGCCACCCTCAGGGCCCCGGGGCCCGCCCGGCTGGGGGAGAGGTGGGGCTAGATCTTTTGCCGACCCCCAAAACCCTTTTGGCGCTCATGCCAGAACTGCACGTCATCTTCCCCAATGCGCCAGCACAAGAACACCTCCCGGCCTTCTCGGAGGGCCGGAAAATCCACAAGCCCCTGATTAATATCCTTGATCAAAGCCCCGGTGGCAAGAACCTGGTGGACGAGATGATCCAAGCGGTTGAATTCTGGCTCCATTCGACTGGCCTCGGTGCTGCCGCCATTCCCAGCCGACCGTTCGATAGCCGGCCATACCTCAGGATGCCGGGCTATGATCCGGTCTCGGATCTCGAGAATCTCCCTGATCCACGGTTGGATCCGGGTCAGCGCCCGGTTGGCCTCCTCAACGCTGAAGTGTCTCGTCACGGATTCCCCTCCTTGCCCGACCTGTGCCCTTCCGGCCAGGCTGGCCTGACACGCCTTGAGAAGGACTATACCATTGTCAGCCGCACCGCTGATCCTGAGCTGGGGGGATGTCCTGTTGCCCTTTCTTTTGTTGGAAAGAGGGCGCTAGATTCGCCAGCTGCTCGGGTTCGGCGGGGGCATCCTCCAAGAGCCCCGCAAGCGGTGATTTCATGACCTCTTCTGAATCAAATCGTTCCCAATTCTGGCATTTGTTCCCGATGGAACTTGCAACTCACATCCTTCTAATGGCCGGACTTTGAGACCCGTCGTAGAATGCCAATCGTCCATTATTAACTGGTTTACCCTGAGGATCCAGCGAAGTCTCAGGTGGAGGAGGGAACATGGGATTAACGGTGCTGCTGGGTGCGCTCCTTGGAACGCTCGTGCTTGTGGCCGCAGGGAAGCTGGTCAATCCGAGCGACCAGAGGTTGGCCGAGATTCCAATGGAAGAAGACCCTCGGGAGAAAGGGTAAGCAGGCCGCCGAAGTCGAGATCCAGGCTTGCCTCTCGACTTTGGTTCATGGGTCTGGTCGGCAGGGGAATAGCTGAGAGCGATCGCTTCAACACTTGGCGGGCGTGCTACGGTCTGGGCACGCCCGCCTTGTATTTCATTGCCAGGGGAGGCCGGACGTTCTCCTTCCTCACCCTTCGCCTTCTGGGCCGGAGCCCCGGTTCCATTCGCTCCGCGAGGACTTGCTCCAAGAAGGGCGGTCGGCCCGCATGTTATGATGCCTGAGGAGATCTCTCCCGCATTCTGCCCATAGGCCAGGCCAAGGAGTACTCAGCGAGGGCGGACCGGAAGCAGGCGGACCTCTTGACGGCCTGAACCGCCTTTCTCTACCGCGCCCACAGCCGATGAAACGACGCTGCCTGAAATGAACTGGGCCAATCGGGCGAGGGCCGACGGTAAATGCCCACTCCTCACAGGCACCCCCAATCCTCCGCGCCGCGGACCGCTTGCTGTGGCTGAGGTTTTCTCCTCCGGGCCTGAACTGGCAAGGCTCCTACTTTGGCAAGGGAAGCGGAGGCATGGATGAACCTTCAGCTGAGCACGCAGTCGCTCTCGTCGCTAAGGTGCGAAGCTCTAATTGTTCCCGTGTTCGAGGACACCCCATTGGCTGGCCCGAGCTTGGATGCGGACCACGCGCTGGCCGGCGAAATCCAGAGGCTCATTCGGAAGGGCCTCGTGCACGGCAGACCGAATGAAGTGGTCCCTCTCTTCCCGCCTGACGACCTGGGGTTGCCTCGCGTCATCGTCATTGGGCTGGGCAAGGAGATCGACTGCAACCCGGATCGATGCCGAGAGGCCGCGGGAACAGCCTGCCGCCGGGCCCGCGATCTGGGGGCGACCTCGATTGCTTTGCCAACGTTCCTGCCCTCGCACGGAAAGGAATCATCGGAGCACTATGTTCAGGCGACGGTGGAAGGGGCGATCCTCGGCCTCTATGAATTCAATCAGCACCGGACCACGATCTCTGAGCACCCGCCGGTGCAGTCGATTGAGCTTCTCATGTCCGGTGGTTTTCAGCGCCCATCGCATTCCTCGGCCGCTCGCACAGGCGAGATCTTGGCCCGGGCGACGAATCTCGCCCGCGATTGGGTCAATGAACCTGCCAATCAGATGACACCGCAAATTCTAGCCACCGCTGCTCTCCATCTGGCGGAGCAGTTCGGCTTGCAGGCCCAAGTCCTCGGCCGAAAAGAGATGGAAACAGAAGGCATGGGTGCGCTGCTCGGGGTCACTCGCGGGAGCAACGAACCCCCCACGCTGGTGATTCTGGAGCATCGCCTGGTGGCAGGGGAGCCCCTCGTGTTCGTCGGGAAGGGCATCACCTTCGACAGCGGGGGAATCAGCCTTAAGCCGGCCCTGGACATGCAGCAGATGAAGAGCGATATGGCAGGTGCCGCCGCGGTGATTGCCGCGATGACGGCAATCGCTCAACTCGAGTTGCCCATTCACGCCGTAGGGCTGGCTCCGGCTTGCGAGAACTTGCCCTCCGGCAGCTCCTACAAACCGGGCGACCTGCTCAAGGCCCTCAACGGCAAAACCATCGAGGTTGTGTCAACGGACGCTGAGGGCCGGCTGATTCTGGCCGATGCTTTGTGCTATGCCTCGCGGTATAAGCCGGCTGCCGTCGTGGACGTGGCCACACTCACAACGGCCTGCATCACCGCGCTGGGGCAGGATGTGGCTGCCGGGATCTTCAGCAACAATGAGCCCCTCTTGGCCAAGCTCCGCGCGGCGGGAGAGCTGGCCGGCGAGAAGTTGTGGCCACTGCCTTTGTACGAGGAATACCGCGAGAAGATTAAGAGCCCCGTTGCGGACGTCAGAAACAGTGGAGGCCGGCTTGGCGGGGTGGGTACGTCCGCGGCTTTCTTGCGGGAGTTCACCTCCTACCCCTGGGCCCACGTGGATATCGCCGGCATGGCTCTGCGTGAGACAGCCAATGGCTTCATCCCGAAAGGCGCCTCGGGGTTTGGCGTGCGCACGCTGGTGGAATTTGCGCGGGCCTGGGGGAGACCCGGATGAGGCCGACCTCAAGACACCGTTTGGACAACGTAGGCCCGCGAGATCACGAAATCAAGCGTTCCTGGTGCGATAGGGCCGGGCCGCTCAAGACACCAAAGGAGGAAATTCCATGGGTGAAAAAGACGTCAAGGTCGGGCAGCCTGCTCCCAACTTCGCTCTCGCCAGCGACTTGGGGGGCATAGTCAGGCTCTCGGACTTCCTGGGAAAGCGGGTGGTCCTCTATTTCTACCCGAAGGACAACACCCCGGGTTGCACCAAACAAGCCTGCGGGTTTCGGGACGCCTATTCCGAGCTCCAGGGCCACAACGCGGTCGTCATCGGCGTCAGTCCGGATGGGAGTTCTTCGCACACAAAGTTCCGCACGGACTTTGACCTTCCTTTTCACCTGCTCTCGGATCCCGACCACAAGGTCGCAGAGGCGTACGGAGTGTGGGGCGAGAAGGCCTTCGCTGGAAAGAAGTCCATGGGGATCATCCGCAGCCATTTCATCCTCGATGAGGCCGGCCGGGTTGTGGACACTCAGATCGGCATATCTCCGGAGAAGAGTGTCGAACTTGCCCTGGCGAGTCTGGCAGTAAAGTAAAAGCACGCTCCTCATCCGGGGTTGGGCCGGGTAGCGGGCCTGCCGCTCCAGCCTCAAAAATCAGCCAGATTTCCATGAACGGCCTATCGCACTTGGAGTGTTCCAACTGTGGCCGGACCTATTCCGCGGACCAATTGCAATCGGTTTGCAGGAGTTGCGGACGCCCGCTTCTGGCCCGCTACGATTTGGAAGAGGTGCGGCGTTGCTTTCGGCGAGAAGACCTGGCGGGGAGGGCGCCTACCTTGTGGCGCTATCACGAGTTGTTGCCGGTGCGCGACTCAAGCCAAGTTCTGTCCCTGGGGGAGGGTTTCACCCCGCTGATTCACTCCTGCCGACTTGGACCCGACCTGGGGATGAAGTCTCTCTTCATTAAGGATGAGAGCCTCAACCCGACGGGTTCATTTAAGGCGCGAGGCCTCTGCGTGGCAATATCTCGCGCCCAAGAACTGGGCGTGCGGGAGGTGGTCATTCCTTCCGCCGGGAACGCCGGGTCCGCCGCGGCCGCCTACGCTGCTCGGGCCGGAATGAGCGCTCATGTTTTCATGCCGGCCGACGTTCCCGAGCCTTTCCTATTGGAGTGTCGCGCCTACGGCGCCGACGTCCATCTGGTCGAAGGCCTGATCACCGAATGTGGTCGAAAGGCCGAGGAGGAAGCCAGACGGTTCGGCTGGTTCCCCCTCTCGACCCTTCGGGAGCCCTACCGGATCGAGGGAAAGAAGACCATGGGGTTTGAGATCGCCGAGCAGCTCGGTTGGGAGCTGCCGGATGTGATCCTCTATCCGACGGGCGGAGGCACGGGCCTCATCGGCCTGTGGAAGTCATTCGAGGAGCTGAAGGGACTGGGCTGGGGGGAAGGCCTCAGGCCGAGAATGGTGGCTGTCCAGGCGGCGGGCTGCGCACCAATTGTCCGCGCCTTTGAAGCGGGGGAGAAGTCTGCCCGCCCGTGGGAAAACGCCCGCACCATCGCGGCCGGGCTGCGGGTTCCTTCCGCTTTTGGCGATTCTCTGATGCTGCACGCGCTGCGGGATTCGCATGGCACGGCCGCCGCCGTCGGTGACGAGGAGCTTCTCCACGGCCAGAAGGAACTGGCCCAGAAGGAGGGCGTCTTTGCATGCCCGGAGGGCGGAGCCACGGTGGCTGCCCTTAAACATCTGCTCCGGAGCGGGTGGATCTCGAGCCAAGAGCGAGTGGTCCTGTTCAACACGGGCACAGGCCTGAAGTATCCGCAAGCCCGGACTTAGCTGCGATCCCAACTCGAGCCCTGCGCCTCTGCACCATTTCGCCCAAACCCCAGCGCTTGGTGCACCCCCCGGAGTTGTGCGTGGTTCTCCCAAATGTTCCGAATCGGAGGGAGCCTCGGACTCTATGGGGGTCGGAATCCTTTCCAGGCCAGGCAATCTGCGGACCATTGAGCGGACCCAATGCGGTCAGGGGGTTCCCGGCGCGTTGGGCCCTCCCCGGCCCAGATTGGGTATACACAGAGAGGCCTCCTCGACCGCCCGCCATTGGGGTCTCGCCGGCCAGCCTCAGGATAGCTGTGGACAAATCTATGGGTCATGCCCGGTGCACACCCCGACTCAGCCCCCCCTCCGGTAATGTCACCCGGATCAACCCCGCCAGCTTTCCGTGCATTCAGCTATAATCAGCGTGCGTTGTTGCGACAATTCGTAGTAACGAGGATGTGCATGACACATTTTGCCCGCGACTATCCTAGCCTTTTCCACGAACAGGGGTTTCGCGTCACTCCCCAAAGGCAGCTCATTCTGGATGCCGTTTGTGAAGGGAATGGCCACACCACACCAGAGGAAATCTTTCAGCGTGTGCATCACAAGGCGCCTTCGATTCACCGGGCCACGATTTACCGCACGTTGGATTTCCTGTGTGACTTGCGCCTGGTCGCTGCGACCAGGATTCGGCGTCACACTTACTATGAGATCGCGGGCCAAGTGCCTCATCACCACTTGGCGTGCCGCAAATGCAATCGGGTCCTCCCTCTGGATGACCGCACCGTCCAGCGCTGGTTCGCCCAGATTAAGGAGAAGAAACATTTCCAAGTGGACGTAGATCATCTGACGCTTTCCGGCCTGTGTCCCGCCTGCCAGGCCGACGACCGGCCCGGCCTTGCCGCCAGAAGGCATTCATGAGCGCAGTCAAAACCCAATGGGTCGAGATCGGCAGGGGAACCTCTCAGGGTTGGCAGACGATTCGGCCCCAAGAACGAAAGGCGCGCCTCTCGCGGGGGTTGGCAGCGCACGGACCCCTGGCGGTACTTCACGATCCTCTCTGGAGGAAGATTCGTTTCCTCTCCCGGACCGATTCCCCTACCAGGGAAGATCCCCTCACCGGTTTGCGTCAAGCCGCGGCCCTGGGCCGACGGCCTCGCTCCAGACTTGTGGAAAGGGTTCCGTGAGAGGCCTCACAGCGGTTTTCAGGCATACCGTGCTCGCCCATCGCCCTTGGCATCGATTCCTTCTCTGCTATGGCCTGCTGGCCGTCTGGCTGGGGACGACAGCGATGCATATCCCGGACGGCTATCTCAGCCCGACGACCTGCATCGTCATGTTCCTCATTGTCCTGCCTTTTTGGATAACGGGCGTCAAAAGGCTGCGCCAGAAGATGACCGCCAAGAACGTCCCCGTGATCTCCCTGCTGGCCGCCTTTTCTTTTGTGATCATGATGTTCAACGTGCCCATCCCGGGGGGCACAACCGCCCACGCCGTGGGTGGAGCACTGGCCGCAATCATCATGGGACCCGAAATCGCCAGCATGGCCGTGTCAATCGCCCTGGTCATCCAAGCCTTCTTCTTCGGTGATGGGGGGATCCTAGCTCTGGGCGCAAACTGCTTCAACATGGCGGTGGTCCTGCCCTACGTGAGCTATGCGGTTTATCAGGGACTCTCCAAGAACCAGCCAGTCACTTCCAAGCGACGCGTCGTTGGAGGCGCCCTTGGAGGCTGGATCGGTCTGACCGCCGCTGCCTTTTTTGCGGGGTTTGAATTTGGGATCCAGCCCATGTTGTTTCATACGGCGAATGGGACGCCGCTGTACGCCCCCTACCCTCTCTCTTTTTCTCTTCCCGCCATGGTCCTCGCTCATGCCTTGGTGGCCTCGATCGTTGAGGGTCTCGTCACCGCCCTCGTCGTGGCCTATCTGCAACGTGCCAACCAGGCCGCATTGGAATTCACGACCAAGGCCGACGTTCCGACGCCATCGGGTGAATTCTCCAAGTGGCGCGTGCTCTGGATCGCCTTGGCCATGATGGTTGTGCTCGTGCCGCTCGGGCTGCTGGCTCCCGGAACGGCCTGGGGGGAGTGGGGCACTCAGCAGCTGACCCAGAGAGGGCTCGCTTTCATTCCGCAGGGAATGGCAAAGCTGTCCGGGCTTTGGGCCGCACCGCTGCCAGGCTACAACCTGCCCGCAGTGGGGAATGCCGACCTGGGGTACGTTCTTTCAGCGCTGGTCGGGACGATCGTCATTGGGATGGTGGCCTGGTTGTTGACGATGCTGGCCACTCTGCGCAAGGCGGGGCCAATGTGAGTGCAG
>Ga0187878_1002785_pt1 | contig 15100 bp, 9 predicted proteins | sample June2016WEW_17_1_FD_132979 | JGI IMG/M metagenome (GOLD analysis project Ga0187878, IMG submission 132979) | Peatland microbial communities from SPRUCE experiment site at the Marcell Experimental Forest, Minnesota, USA - June2016WEW_17_150 | ecosystem: Environmental > Terrestrial > Soil >...
CGGGGCGTCTCTGCGAGTCGTCTTGGTGGCAAGGATGACCTTGTTCCGCACGTCCCCCAAGGCACGCCCGATCTTCTTTTCACTGTCACGGTAGGCATTGGCCGTGTCGTAGAGGGTTATCCCTGACTCATAAGCCCTGCGTAGGACATCCACAGCTGCGTCTTCATCAAGACGGATGATAGGAATGGCCCCAAAGCCCACCTCGGAAACGGTCAATCCTGTCTTGCCTAAGGGGACGTAACGCAATATTCAGCCTCTTATGATCATGTCGGATTCTTAATGTTATAAGCATTCCCATGATCATTTGCAAGGCTTCGGCACGGACCTCATCCCTGAATAATGGTCCAGATATAGAGTGAGTTTTCTGGCAATTGGAGTCTTAGCCAAGAACTGATCTAGCAAGAAATTGCGTTTCCGCCCATGCGACGATCTGGCAAAGTACAGCCACGGTTGACTCCGTATTCTTACGGTGCTATACGTTAACCAGCAAGGGATTAGGGGAAGTCGAAGGTTAGCCTTCTCGAAAAATCCACCTTTGCCGTCCCCGTGTCTCTGAATCATTTCAAAAGGAGGGGGAACATGAAAATCTCAGGTCGCAGGTATTGGGTAATAGCTTTTGCTTGCATAGCGTTGGTCGCGACTAGCCCCATATTCGCTAAAGACTGGTCCCCTGAACAAAAAGCCGCTCTGAACGCTTTTAATAACTTTATCGCGGCTGGCCGTCAGGGGAATTTCCAGGAAATGAAAAGCTATTGGCATCCCAAATATATAGCGTGGGACTATGCACAAGAACTCCCGATGAATTACGATGTCTTTGTTAAAGGGGAAGAGGAGTTCTTTAAGAACTATAAATTTAAAAAACTCGAATTTGACCCCCTTGAGATTCAAGTTGAAGGCAACCTCGCGATTATTCATCTCAATTATGACATGGTTGTTAGTGACGCTACTGGGAAAGGGACATCCTCTTCTGGACGCTGGACTACAATCATGCTGAAACAGGATAAGAGGTGGCTCATTATGAGTTCGGTTTGGAAAGAAAAGTAGGAGGGGGAAAATGAAAAAGCTTCTTTGTATCGTTCCTCTGGTTCTTGTGTTCTGTTTCACCATTGCCTGCCAGGACAAGGCGGCTATGGCGGAGCTCGAAAAGTTCAAGGCCCAAGCGGCTATCGAGAAGCAGAACGAGGCTCTTGTCAAACGAGCAATTGACGGACTGAACAATAGAGATGCCGGTATTTATCAAGAATTGTATGCCCCTGAGTACGGTTGGTATTTTCCAGGAAACAACCCAAAAGCCCTGACCCGGGACGAAGAAGCAGGATTCGTTAAGTTGCTTTGGGCCGGATTCCCCGACATCCACTGGGATATCATGGATCTGATCGCTCGGGGGGACAGAGTCATATTCAGGTACGTTGCAAAGGGGACCCATACAGGGGAATATCAAGGTCTACACCCGACAGGCAACAAGTTTGAGGTTGACGGAGTCTGGCTGGGTCGTATCACCGACGGGAAGATCGTCGAAGCGAGAGAAGATGGAGACATGTTGGGAATGATGCAGCAGCTCGGCATGGAGCTGAAGCCGATAGCGGCAAAAAAGAAGTAGATCTCATTTAAATCCATAAAGGAGGGATTCTATGAAGCGCTTTACTTTTGTGGTTGGCATGGTCGTCTTGGTTTTCGCGGTCTCGCTCTGGGCACAAACGACGGCTCCGAAGCCCGATCCCGAGGTCAAGAAGTTTGACGTCTTTTTGGGCCATTGGACGTACGCAGGCGAATACAAGGCCGGCCCGTTGGGACCCGCCAGCAAGGTCACCGGCGAAATGTCCATGAAGCCGATTCTCGGAGGGTTCTTTTTCCAGGACCAGGCGACAGAAAAGGGACCTATGGGAGAATCGCACGTTCTCGAGATAGTCGGGTACGACTCGGCGAGCAAGGCCTTTTTCAGCAATGAGTACCATGACGATGGAAGTATGGCTTCCGGGGCTTACGTCTTCAATGGGAACACATTAGTCTATACGGGAAAGTTCATGGTCGGGGGCAAGCCGTATATGCTAAAGGCCGCCATCACACCTGCGGCGGACTCGATGAGTGTTACAGCGAAGGCTGAGATCTCGACTGATGGCAAAGCTTGGGTACCATTCTTCGAGTATCAATATACCAAGGTCAAGCCCGCGCCGAAGAAGTAGCGGGAAGCGGAAAATAATCTGACCTAATGGGGCTGCCGGTCCCCAGATGTAGAAGTCTGTGGAGAAATAACCTCCCCGACTGCCATCCTACTGCACAGTTGCCTGGGATTAGGCCGGGAACCTCTTTATTATCAACCTATTAAAAAGGCCGATAGGCGCCCTTCGAATCCGCAGGTCGGGGGTTCGAATCTCTCCGGGCGTGCTATCTAATTCTCCGATAACTATGTATTTTCGGACTTTTCCTCAACTTTTGCAGACCAGGAAGCGGGACTTTCATGACTAGGCCCAAGCAATTGAAAAAAAACATATCTTACGTTATAGTTCACCCAACGCCTGCAGCAATAGGCTCCTGAGTAGTAAAGGGGTGCCGGGAATGCCAGAAGGCCAGGGGAACAAACCTCGACAGATCGCCGAAAAGCTCCCAGAGATCGAGGAGTCCAGGTTCAGAGCCCTTTTCGCCAAGCTCAGAAAGCGCCGGATCATAGAAACCCTAGCTGCCTTCATCGGCGGCGGCTGGCTGCTCGTCGAAGTCGTTGAACGACTCCTGGTTGGCCATTACAAGTTCCCTGACGAAACGATCGACCTGACAGTCGTCTCGGTCATCGGTGCCCTCCTTTCGACCCTTGTCTGGCGCTGGTTCCGGAGCGCGGAGAAGAGGCCTGGAAACGTCAAGGTCGAGGTTCTCCTGGTCCCCTTGATCATTCTGGCCACCGTGGCCATAGATCTGAGCATTGTCCTCCAAATTACCGGCCTCCCGGGCAAGACGCTGTTGATAGGGATCGTCGCCCTTTGCCTCGGTATCGCCTGGACAATTTTCAAGTCTTTGAGGTGGGCGGCGATTGCACCTGATCCAGGAAGGAAGGAGCCAGGGCCAGTTGGCCCCGCCGCCGCTATCGGCGTCGCAGCATCTCCGCGAATCGCGTCGCTGGCGGTGCTGCCGTTTGTCAACCTGAGCGGGGACAAAGACAACGAGTACTTCAGCGATGGGTTGGCCGAGGACATCATCGACGCCCTGACGCAGGTCGCGGGGCTGCGGGTGATGGCGCGGACCTCGGCCTTCGCCTTCCGCGGCAAGGAGATGGACGTGCGCGAGATCGGGGCGCGGCTCAACGTCGAGCACATCCTGGAGGGTAGCGTACGGAGGGCTGGCAGGCGCCTCCGTGTGTCGGCGCAGCTTGTTAAGGCATGCGATGGGTACCACCTGTGGAGCCAGCGCTTCGACCGGGAGATGACGGACGTCTTCGCCATTCAGGACGAGATCTCGCAGGCCATTGTGGAGAAGCTGCGGGTGCGCCTGGCGGCGGATCGTCCGCTCATCAAGCGGTATACGGAGAATCTCGCCGCCTACGACCTCTGTTTGAAGGCCCGGTATCACCTTTTGAAGATGACGCCGGAAGGACGCGAGGCGGGCCGGCGGTATTGTGAGCAGGCCATTGCGCTTGACCCGAACTACGCCCTGGCGCATGTCATACTGGCCGAATCCTACTTCTGGAGCGCCTTTTGGGGATCCACTGATCCACGGGAGGCGTTCTCCAGGGCCAAGTCGGCGGCGCTTGAAGCCCTCAGACTCGATGACACGATCGCTGATGCCCACAGCGCATTAGGAACCGTGCTGGGAAGCGGCGAGTTCGATTGGCACGGAGCCGAGCGCGAATTCCGCCGAGCCCTGGAGTTGAATCCGTCCTCCACGGCTGTCCGATATGACTACGCCTGGTGTTATGCCATGTGGTTCCTCTTACCACTGGGGCGGGGAGAACAGGCTACGTCCGAGATGCGGCGGGCGCTGGAGTTGGATCCGCTCGACCCGTTCTACAACGCGCTCTTGGGGTGTCTCCTTTACCTCTCACGGCAATTCGAGCCGGCGGTCGCGCAACTCCAACACGCCATCCACCTGGACCCCACCTTCTTCTTCTCCTATTGGTTCCTCTCGGGTGCCTACGCGCTGAATGGGCGCCTCGACGAGGCCATCGCCGCAGCCGAGAAGGCGAACGAACTCTCCGGCGGAACTTCGATGACGTTGGGAGCGCTGGGCAGAGTTTATGGCTTGGCCGGCCGGACCGACGAGGCACGGCAATTGCTCGAGGAGCTGATGGAGCGACGGCGGGTGACCTATGTGCCCGCGACCGCTCTTGCATCTGTCTATGGTGGTCTGGGAGAGCGCGAGAAGACCCTGGAGTGGGTCGCAAGGGCTGTCGAAGAGCGCGACCCGGTCACCGTGACAGCACTCAAGATTTCGCCGCACTACGATCGCCTGCGATCGCACCCGGCCTTTCAGGCCCTGCTGCGGAAGATGAACCTGGAGCCCTGAGGAGAGATTTACTCCCGCTTCCATTAACTTCGGATCCCAACATCGGGGGTTCGAATCATCTCAGGCGCGCCCCGTTCGACTTCCCGCCTATACATCTTTGCCTAACCGAATGTAACCTATCCGTTGATAAAAAGCGGCTATTGGGTTATAGTTCAAGCAACGCTTGAAGCCTCAGGTTCCTGAGAACAAAAGGGGTATCGGGAATGCCAGAAGGCGAGGGGAAAACACCGCCACAGATCGCCGAAAAGCGTCCGCAGACTGAGGAATCTGGGTTTAGAGCCTTATTCGCCAAGCTCAGGAAGCGTCGGATCATCGAAACCCTTGCCGCTTTTGTTGGCGGCGGCTGGCTGCTTGTCGAAGTCGTTGAACGGCTTCTCGTCGGCCACTACAAGTTCCCTGATGAAACGATCGACCTGACAGTCGTCTCGGTTATCGGAGCTCTACTCGCGACCATTGTCTGGCGCTGGTTCCGGGGCACAGAGAAGAGGCCAGGGAACATCAAGGTTGAAGTTCTCCTGGTCCCTCTGATCATTCTGGCCACTGCGGTCATAGACCTCAACCTTTTCCTCCAAATCGCGGGCCTCCCGGGCAAGACCTTGCTGATAGGGATCTTGGCCTTCTGTGTGGGAATTGTCTGGGTGATCCTCAAGCTGTCGCAGTGGGCTTCTGCTATGCCCGAATCGGGCAAAAGGGAGGCCGAGGTATCAAGTCCGACAACCGTAAGGCCCGAGAAATCCATCGTCGTACTCCCGTTCACTGATCTGAGTCCCCAGAAAGACCAAGAGTACTTCTGCGATGGAATGTCTGAAGAGATTATCACAGATCTCTCTCGTGTCCATGATCTTCTTGTCATTTCCAGAAGTTCAGCGATGACTTTTAGGGGGACACAGAAAAAAGTCCGGGAGATTGCCCAAGAGCTCAACGTTCATTTTGTTCTGGAAGGCAGCGTCCGGAAAGCAGGAAATGACTTGAGGATCACCGCACAACTGATTGATGCTAGAAATGACACTCACCTTTGGGCAGAGAAATATTCCGGTGCACTCGATGATGTGTTTGATATGCAAGAGAAAATCTCGCGGTCCATCGTCGATGCCCTCAAGGTGAAGCTGAGCCCGGATGAAAAACGGCGGATGGCTGAGAAGCCTATTAGCGATATAACTGCCTACGACGGTTATCTGAAGGCTAAAGCGGAGACACTGAAGCTTACAGGTGAAGCGATACACCGAGCCGTTCGATACCTTCAGGATGCCCTTGCCATTATCGGCGAAAATGCCCTTTTATATACAGGAATAGCGTTTGCTTATCTGCAACTCGTAAATGTGGGCGCCGAGCATGAGAAGTCCCTCGCCCAAGCTGAAGAATATGCGAAGAAGGCTCTAGCATTGGATCCAGAGTTTGGGAAGGCTCACGCCATGCTTGGATGGATTGCTATGTGGAGCAATCCGCGGACGGCGAACGATTATCTAAAAAAAGCCTTTTCCATCAGCCCTGATGATTCGTTTGTACTGCAAGGGTATGCAATTTATTATGTTCAAGTGGTGGGAAAATTCGCAGCAGCAACTCGGTTATTGGAGAGGCTCATTCAAGTAGATCCGTTGGATATTGTAACCAAGTGGCTTCAAGGTGGGATACATTTCTATAATGGGGAATACAATCTTGCTCTCTCACAGTGGCAAAAGCTATATGACCTATATCCGGAAAATCCAATTGCTCAATTCTATTTCGCGGCGACCATGGTCTATTTGGGTCAATTAGATTCGGCTTTCTCCATAATTGATAAGGGTGCGAGCGCTACACCCAACAATGCGTTTACAAAGTTGGGGCTTATGCTTAAGTACGCAAAAATGGAGGACAAGGATAAAACATTCTTAGAGATGACACCTGATTTCAAAAAAACCTGCCACCGCGACATTACCTTTTCGCACCATCTAGCTGGTATATTTTCTCTCTTGGGTTCCAAGAAGGACGCTCTGGATTGGCTGCAGAGCGCAATCGATCGGGGCTTTATAAATTATCCGTTGCTCGCGGAAAAGGATCCCTGGCTCGCCAACATCCGGGGCGAGGAGCGCTTCAAGAAACTCATGGAGCGGGTGAAGTATGAATGGGAGCATTTTGAGGAATGACGGAGCCAAGAGGCTGCGGTAGCAAATTGATCAGCCGAAGGCATTTTCTTAATTCTTCTGTGGCTGGTATAGCAGGATTCGCGTGTCTTTCTGCTGGCTGGAAAAAGCCGGATAAAAACCAGGGGGAGAAGAAATTAATTTACCGCACCCTGGGAAAGACCGGGATCAGAGTCCCGGTGATCGGAATGGGCATACTTCTGACTGGTAATGCGGATCTTATGTGGGCAGCGCTCGATGCTGGGATCACTCATTTCGACACCACCGCCGATCATCCGCAGCAAAGCCTCAATGAGGAAATGATCGGGAACGTCCTCAAGGGACGGCCCCGGGAATCCTATATTTTTGGCCCAAAAATCCACCTTCCTCGAAATCAGATAACGGGTCTTTATGAAAAGGGAGCAACTGAGGAAGAATTTCTCAAGAAATTGGACGCGAGCCTGAAACGTTTAAAGATGGACTATGTGGACATTCTCTACCATCATGATGTCTGGCGAAAAGAATCAGCCCTCTATGGGCCCGTCATGAATGCCATGGACAAAGCAAGAAGGGCGGGAAAAACCCGATTTCTCGGCCTCACCACCCACATGAACGTGGCGGAGGCGGTTCAGGCTGCCGCTGGTTCGAATTTTTATGAAGTGGTCATGGCCGCATACAATTTCAAGCAGAAAAACCACCTGCAAATAAGAGAAGCCATTGCTAAAGCCGCCAATTCCGGACTGGGGGTTGTGGCCATAAAGGTCATACGCGGGGAGCTGAAGGAAGGGGAAAAACCCATAAAGCCGCGTGCCTCTTTAAAATGGGTCCTGCAGGATCCCAATGTCCATGCTACCATCCCGGGATTCAGCACCTATGAGGAGATGAACGCCGACCTCTCGGTCATGGAGGACTTAGCACTCACCGACGCGGAAAGGAACGACTTGAAAAGGGCGGCTTCCGGGGCGAGCTTATACTGCCAGGGCTGCGGCCAGTGTTTGGGGCAATGCCCCGCCAGACTGCCTATTCCCGACTTGATGCGGGCCTACATGTACGCTTACGGCTATCGCCAGCCGGAGCTCGCTCAAAGCCTCGTGGCCTCGCTGGATCTTCCCCGGCGGGTTTGCGAAGACTGCTCCTCGTGCCACATTATATGTCTAAATCAATGGAACGTCAGGGCTAAGGTCCAGGACATCGCCCATCTCAGGAATGTGGCTTCGGATCTTCTTCTCTAGAAATCTGGTTTATCGCCCTTGACCTCTTTTTGGCCACGATCAAGGATCCCCCTAATGGTCGTCTTTGAAAATGGCCCGGTGCATTTCTAATCCATGTGTCGCCTGTTCAAGTCAGACCAGGGGCACTCCATATGCCCCCCATCCACGTTTGACTTCCCGCCCGCCCCTCTGTTAATCTGAGGCCAAGTTAGAGAAGGGGACCAAAGGTGTCCATCAAGTGTCCGACCTGTCATTCCGACAATCCTGATACCCTGAAATTCTGCGGGGAGTGCGGCACCCAGCTCCCGCCACCCCACGATCATCCTCCGGTCATCACAGAAACCCTCCAAACGCCCGTCAATGAGCTCACCACGGGCTCGACCTTTGCCGGGCGCTACCAAGTGATTGAGGAGCTCGGCCACGGCGGCATGGGCCGGGTCTACAAGGTCCAGGACACGGACATCAAGGAGAAGGTCGCCCTCAAGCTCCTCCGCCCGGAGATCGCCCTAGACAAAGAAACGGTCGAGCGGTTCTCGAACGAATTGAAGCTCGCTCGCAGGATCAGCCACCGCAACGTCTGCCGGATGTTCGACCTGGGCAAGGCCGAGGGCACGACCTTCATCACGATGGAGTATGTTCCGGGCGAGGACCTGAAGAAACTCATCCGGAAGATGGGCCAGGTCGGCGCGGGCTGGGCAGTATCTATCGCCAAGCAGGTCTGCGACGGACTGGCGGAGGCCCATCACCTCGGGGTCGTCCACCGGGACCTCAAGCCCCAGAACATCATGGTGGACGAGGACGGGAACGCCCGGATCATGGACTTCGGGATAGCCCGGTCGCTCTCGGCCAAGAGCATTACGGGCGCCGGGGTGATGATTGGGACACCTGAGTATATGAGCCCGGAGCAGGTCGAGGGCAAGGAGGTCGATCAGAGATCGGATATCTACTCGCTCGGGGTCATCCTTTTCGAGATGGTCACTGGCCGGGTCCCGTTCGAGGGTGATACGCCGTTCACCATCGGCGTCAAGCACAAGAGCGAGCGGCCGCGGAATCCACGGGAGCTCAACACACAGATTCCTGAGGGCTTGAGCAAAGTAATCCTGAAGTGCCTGGAGAAGGACAAGGGGAAGCGTTACCAGACGGCTGAGGACCTGCACGCGGACCTGGAGCAGGTCGAGCAGGGATTGCCAACGACTGAGCGCGTAGTCGCGAAACGCAGACCGATGACCTCCAGGCAGATCACGGTCACTTTTTCGGCGAAGAAATTGATCATCCCAGTCGTTGCGCTACTCGCTCTGGTTGCAGTCGGCTTCGTCCTCTGGAGGGTCCTGCCCTTGAGAAGAGCCGCGCTCGCGCCTAGCCCCTCCGGCCAGCCTACTCTTGCTGTCCTCCATTTCGAGAACAAGTCTGGGGACAAGAAACTGGACTTCTGGCGCAGTGCCCTGCCTGAGCTCCTCATCACGGATCTGTCCCAGTCGAGATATCTTCGTGTCGTCTCCAGCGACGAAATGCTCACGATTCTCAGAAGAATCGGTCTGGCCGAAGCCCAGGAGTATTCGTCCGAGGACATCGATAAGATCGCCGCCCAAACCCGGGCCAGCCAAGTCTTAAGCGGGAGCTTCATCAAGGCCGGCGAAGGCTTCATCATCACGGCCCGCTTGCAGAAGCCGGGTACTGCTGAGAGTTCGACTGCCCTCCGACTTGAAGCCCGTGATGAGAAGGACATTATCGCCAAGGTTGATGAACTGACGAGGCAGGTCAAGGAGGGGCTTAACCTTACTGCTGCCCAGATTGCCGGCGACATCGAAAAAGAGGCGGGTAAGATCACAACGTCCTCTCCCGAAGCTCTCAAGTATTACATCGAAGGCCGAAGACTCCATACGAAGGGGGAATGGGAACAATCCATCGCCTACATGGAGAAAGCGGTGGCAATAGACCCTGAATTCGCCATGGCTTATCGATCACTGGCTGCTGCGCACACCAATTTGGGACATGACGCTGAGCGCCAAAAATATTTCAAGAAAGTTCTGGAGCTGAGCGATCGTCTTACCGAATATCAGCGGTTGTTCACTGAGGCTCAGGTCGTTTTTCACGACGAGAGTTATGCGAAGGCTCTAGAGATTTTGCAAAGACTCGTGAAGACCTATCCCAACCAAAGTGCAGGTCACCACTTGTTGCCCAATGTTTATGTTGCAGTTGGAGATATTGACAAGACCGTCGAGGAGGAGGAAATCGCTGTCCAAATCCAGAAAACAGCTTTGCCCGTCGGGGACCTCTCGAGATACTATATGCTCAAAGGGCTCTATCAGAGGGCGGAGGATGTCTGCCGATCCTTCCTCCAAGATGTCGAGGATAATGGATATGTTCGCGAACAGTTATGTTATAGCTACTTATGCCGTAGGCAATTTGACCTGGCTCTAGCAGAGGCGGAAAAACTCTATCTCCTTGACCCTTCGTTGAAAGATTACAAGGGCATTGTGCTTTTCTGTATAGACGATTTCGCCGGGGCAGAGAAAATCCTCGTTGACTATAGTTGGCAAATGGCCCTTCTCCTGGCTCGGGGAAAGATCAATGAAACGATCGGCCTTAGCCAGTGGAACCTGGAGAAATCGAAAGGGGATAAAGGGAAAGAAGCAGATGCATATAAAGGGTTGGCTAGGGCGCTGGGAAAAAATGGCCTTTATGAACAAGCCTACCAGGCCTTCTCCCAGTATCTAAAGCTCTCAGCGGAGTATCATACCGAATCCGGCCTGCCATATTTACCGAGTCAACAAAAGGGCGATCTTTTCACCAAAGGAAGAATTCATGCGGGAATGAGGTCTTTCGATGAAGCCCGAAAAACAGCCGAGGAGCTTAAGTCTTTGATCGAGAAGGGCATCAACACGAAGGAACTGCGGTGGTATGAATACATCCTCGGGCTAATCGCACTTAAGAAGAAGGACTATCGCCAGGCCGCAGATCTCTTCGGCAGAGCGTGCGGCCGCCTTGATTTCGACGTTATTGACATCAATTTGCCGTCGCCTACTGAACAGGCCTCCTTCTTTGACAATCATGCTCGAGCTCTCTATGAATCGGAAGCCCTAGATAAAGCTCGCAAAACCTATGAAAGAATCACGCTTCTCACATCGGGCAGATATATGGACGGAGATCTCTACGCCAAAGCGTACTACATGCTGGGGAGGATCGCCGAGCAGCAGGGGGACAAGGCGCGAGCCCGCCAGAACTACAGCAAGTTCCTCGACCTCTGGAAGGACGCCGACCCCGGCCTGCCCGAGGTTGCGGATGCCAAGCGGAGGCTAGCGAATATAGGAACGTGAACGGCATACTATGAAATGCCCTAAGTGTCATCTGGAGAACACGGCCGATAGCGAGTTCTGCCGGAAGTGCGGAACAAGATTCGACGGCATGGACCAGGCCTCCTTCACAAAAACCCTCGAGACGACCAAGGACCAGCTTATCCGTGGGACCCTCTTTGCCGGCCGCTATGAGATTATCGAGGAACTGGGAGCCGGAGGCATGGGCCGTGTCTACCGCGCCCACGACAACAAGCTCAACGAGGAAGTCGCCCTCAAGCTGATCAAGTCCGAAATCGCGGCCGATAAACGGACGGTCGAACGCTTCCGGAATGAGCTCAAGACGGCCAGAAAGATCCGGCACAAGAACGTTTGCGGGATGTACGACTTTCACGAGGACGGAAAGACCCTCTACCTGACGATGGAGTATGTCCGCGGAGAAGACTTAAAGAGCCTGATCAGGAGGACGGAAAGACTGACGCCCGGGAAGGCCGTTTCGATCGCCCGCCAGCTGGCCGAGGGGCTGTCCGAAGCCCACAAGCTGGGGATCATCCACCGGGACCTAAAGCCGGGCAATGTCATGATCGACAAGGACGGAAACGCCAAGATCATGGACTTCGGGATAGCCCGATCACTCGCCGGCGGAGGGACCACGGCCGAAGGAGCGATCGTCGGGACGCCGGAGTATATGAGCCCGGAGCAGGTGGAGGGGAAGGAGGCCGACCAGCGGTCAGACATTTATGCCCTGGGGATCATTCTTTTTGAGATGGTGACAGGCAGGCTGCCGTTCGAAGGGGAGACCCCGTTCAGCGTCGCGAACAAGCAGAAAAGCGAGCCTCCGCCTGACCCGCGCAAGATCAACCCCCAGATCCCGGTGGAACTTGACCGCGTCATTCTCCGCTCCCTCGAGAAAGCCAAGGAAAAGCGGTATCAGACAACAGGGGAGTTCCTGGCGGACATCGCGACTGTCGAAGAATCCCTCCCGAAGGGCGAACGGATATCCACCCAGCCCAGGGCCAGAACTTCTCGAGAGATCACGGTCAAGTTCAGGCTGAAGAAACTCCTCATTCCCGGCCTTGTGACAGTAGCGCTTGCCGCAGCGGCAGCTTTCATCATTTGGCGAGCCGGTCCTCGAAAAGCAGCCTCCCTGGCTCAATCAAACAAACATTCCATCGCTGTGCTTCCTTTTGACGATCTAAGCCCTGGAAAAAAATATGAATATTTGTGTGAGGGAATACCGGATACGCTCATCCAAGCCCTGACCAGGGTCAAGGACCTCCGTGTCCCGGCCAGGCTCTCGGCCTTTTCTTTCAAGGGAAAAAGCCTGGAGATCGGGGAAATCGCCAAAACCCTGAACGTTGAAACCGTGTTGAGGGGAAGCGTCCAGGTCATCGGCGACAGGCTTCGCGTGACGCCCCAGCTGATCGATGCGAATAGCGGAAGCTACATCTGGTCGGACCTATTTGACCGGAAAATAGAGGATATTTTCGCCATTCAGGATGAGATCGCGCAAGAAGTCGTCAAGGCGCTCAAGATCAAACTCTTGGGGGATGAGGAGCGCTCTCTTATCAAGAACTCTACGTCGAATCTCGAGGCCTATAATCTTTATCTTCAAGGCCGGTATTTTTGGAATAAACGGACCACGGAGGATATAAAAAGAGCGGTTGACTATTTCAGCCGGGCCGTTGAGAACGACCCCCGATACGCCCCGGCCTACGTGGGCCTCGCGGATTGCTACCTGATGCTTTCGTTCTATGGGGGCCTGCCGCAAAAAGAATATACGGCGAAAGCCATGTCGGCCGTCTCCAAAGCCCTGGAGATCGATGAGCAGATGCCCGAGGCCTATGCTTCGCTGGCAAAGATCAAGGAGTGGAGCGCGTGGGATTGGAAGGGGGCCGAACAAGATTACAGACGCTCCATAGAGCTCAATCCGAACTATGCGACGGCCCATCATTGGTACGCCATCTCCTTGACGATCGTGGGCAGGCTGGACGAAGCCATGGTCGAGACCCGGAAGGCGATCGAGATCGATCCGCTCTCTCTTGTCATCAAGTCCACCTTAGGCGATGAACTCTATTTCAAAGGAGAATATGACCGGGCGATCGAGCAGTACCTCAGCACTCTCGAGCTCAGCAAGGACTTCGCCGAGGCCCACACTTGGCTAGCGAAGTGTTATCGACAGAAAGGCATGCTTGGGCAGGCTGTCTCCGAATTTGAGATCGCGGCGGCGCTTGACGGCCAAAGCTCCAGGGTTCTGGGAGGTCTGGCGAACGCCTATGCCACGGCGGGGAATGTAACCAAGGCACGGGAGATCCTGGCGACCGTTCTTGAGCGATCGAAGCGAGGATTAGCCGTGGACTCCCATGTGGCCTTGATCTACTGGGGCCTCCGTGACAAGGAAAGAACCCTCGATGCTCTGGAAAGAGCATATCAACAGGGTGAGATCGACGTCCAGTATCTCAAGGTCGAGCCGGCGTGGCAGAGCCTTCGCTCTGATGATCGAATCCGGGCCCTGCTCAGAAAAATGAACCTTGAATAGGCCGGCGATAATAGCGACCGATAATTGAGCAGAGATTGTACAAACTCTTGCTCAAAATAGCTCAGTCTAGCCTAAACGTGATCAAACCATCAAGTTCTGTAAATGCAAGAAAAAGAAGCTGGATACGCTCCAACAGGGGAGAATCCATCGAAGCCGATTTCTCTCGAAATCGTTTTTGAAGAACAGTGGGGGCTTTTTCTAATTGACTGATTCTGAAGCGGTTGGGTTCTCTTATAATCATCCCCTCTGCGCCTCGCATCTCCTGTCAGGTCATGCTGATTCCAATAGGCTTCGGCGGCCGGCCTACGAGCTTGTCAATCTTCCCGGTATTCAGACTTACGCGCCTTTTCCCTTTTTCGTATTCAGTCTTAACTGCAATTGACAGCTGCTCCCTTTCGTTGTTTGTAAGTGCCTTTTTTGCTCCCCGGATCAACCGTTGACGGAAAGCAAGGTCCTTTAGGGTGTAATTCGTACACTTGCGGCAGTTCATATTATATAAGTTGCCTTGGTCCCACCCTTCAGCCTTTTGACCACAAATGAAACAGGTTTTTTCGCGCAATATTCTGACCCTCCCTTTATGCCCCTCATTATTCCTCTTCTGCTGCCCAAGGGTCAAGGCCTATGGCTCCCCTCTGCAGCCCGTTACACGGGTAAAACTCATAAAGAAATGGCCACGAAGAGCGTAACTTTTTCGTTCGTCGGATCGTATGAACTGTATGGTCATCAATTCGGCGAAGGATGCCCGCATGAAAAAGCTTAGGTCTCTGGTTATCTTCCTTATGGTTTTTAATTGGTTCTTACCGCAGTTCAGCTTCTCCCAAACGACTCCCGGGAAAAATCAAGCGCGTTTAGAGGCCGTGAGGAAAACAATAATCGGAAAAGTCGAGCAAGGAGAGGTTGCTTCCTTGTCCATTGCCGTGGCCCAAAAGGGGAAACTCATCTGGGAGGAATCCTTTGGCTGGGCGGATAAAGGAAGAAAAATCAGAGCCACGCCTTATACGGTCTATCCCGTGGCCTCGCTTTCCAAGTCCATCACGGCCACCGGTATATTCCTGCTGGCCTCGCAACATAAAATAGGTCTCGATGATGCTGTCAATCAGCATCTTCGGTCTGTTCAATTGACGTACCATAACTGCGCACCCCAAGATCTCAGGGTGTTTCATTTGCTGAACATGGCGGCGGGCATCCCGCATCTGGTGAGATATTATTATGAGGATTCTGGGGAGACTGTCCCGACGGTAAAAGACCAGATCAAGCAATTCGGCTTCGCGGCCTTCCCGCCCGGTTCCGTCTTCCATTATTCTAATTTTTCATTCGCCATTCTTGATCAGCTGATCACCGATATCAGCGGGGTTGATTTCCCGGCCTACATGAAACGATTCGTTTTTGAGGCGATCGGGATGAAGCACACCTACGCCGATAAGAATATGATGCCGGCCGGAGAGCAGATCGCCGCCGGCTACAACA
>Ga0187878_1002787_pt1 | contig 15092 bp, 15 predicted proteins | sample June2016WEW_17_1_FD_132979 | JGI IMG/M metagenome (GOLD analysis project Ga0187878, IMG submission 132979) | Peatland microbial communities from SPRUCE experiment site at the Marcell Experimental Forest, Minnesota, USA - June2016WEW_17_150 | ecosystem: Environmental > Terrestrial > Soil >...
CGCCTGCTTTCTCTTTTAGCGTTTGGTAAACATCGTCACGCAAGATTACCGTTGTTTTCTTAGACATAAACATCACCATAAACATATATGGCAAAGAAAGATTTTAAGATTATTATAACCCATAAAGAAACAAGCCTTTAACATTAGTGCAGGGGGTTAGGTTTACATTCACGTTTAAATTTCACGCATTTAAGTTCTCGGTTTTTCCTGCAGAGCAAATTTGCGCGCGTTCTCCCAAATTCGAGACCCGAGCGTGGTCTTAACGTCTGCGGCGTCTCTTTATTAACAAATTTGAGGTATCCTCTCTTGGCGCCCCTAGCCGTGATGTCTTTAGCGACCACCGACTTTGTTCGTTTCAGTTAAAGCAGACAAGAGGTCAGGAATTGTTCGCAAAATTCGCCCATTACTCTTCTCGATCCAGTATTGAACTTGAATATTTACCAACGCAGCCTCATTCTCTCCTGTCAAGCGGAAATCTCCCCGGTAGCCGAATATTTTTTTCTTTTTTGCAAATGCAAACCCTATTTCGCTCGCGGTTCCTGAGTCAACATCAGGACCATCCAAGCAAGCCACGACAACTTCTGAATCGCAAATTGCCATGCAATTAGTCTCAGCGATTTTACTGTTAATTTTTCTGAGTTCTTCAACTCTTCGCTGAGGAGAATATGCGTTCGAATGAACGCGAAAAGCCGCCAAATATTTTTCGCCAAATTCCCATGGATCGTTTACAATGTGACCAGCGCTTCTTAGTTGGAACTTTATTTCTTTCAAGAAACTAGCAGTGGATTCGGAAAATCCATATGGCGAAGCTAAATAGATATTTGACATTTATCACACCGATTCTTAGTAAGTTCTATAGACACTTAAAGCTTGGCGTATCATAGGGTCTTAAGCAAATCTGAGTAGAACGCGACATTACTTCAACAAAATTTTTCTTAGTATCATTTTGGCAAATTGAATTGGCTCACATCTAAAAGAGTCACTTTTACTGAAATTCTGAAACTTTATAACCAAATTAAGATTAATACAGCATGTGATGATCACAATGCTTGAAGTCCCAAATTTGGCAAAGATGATTGACTACACCATTGTTCGAGCAGATGCAACAACAAATGACATTACACGCATTTGCAATGAATCTGTGAAATTTGGGTTTTGGTCTGTTTGCGTAAATCCCTGCTACGTAAGTTTAGCTTCGAAACTCTTGAAGAATTCCAATGTCAAAATATGTTCGGTGGTCGGCTTTCCTTTGGGTGCGAATTCTTCAAAGATAAAAATCCTCGAAGCCGAGAATGCTATTAACGAAGGTTCAAACGAAATAGACATGGTAATGAATATTGGCGCCTTAAAATCATTCGATTTCGATTTTGTAAGAAAAGACATACATGGAGTAGTTCTCGGAGTTAAAGGATTAAACAAAGATGCTATAGTAAAAGTTATCATTGAAACTGGATTTTTAAACCGGGAAGAGAAAATAAATGCTAGCAAATTAACGAAACAAGCTGGAGCTGATTTCGTTAAAACTTCAACTGCTTTTAATGGTTCGGGCGCTACTGTCAATGACATCAAACTCATTCGAAGTGTTGTTGGCCCATACTTTGGCATAAAAGCTTCTGGTGGCATAAGGAATACCGCAGAAGCTATTGATCTAATAAAAGCAGGAGCTAACAGATTAGGAACAAGTACAGCGGTGCAATTAATTGAAAAGAGTAAGTAAATCCTCAGCCATAGGCCACGCTTATTTTCTCTGCTTGATAGATTGGGAGAACATGAACTTGGACTCTAAAGAAAATCAAGGTTTTGCAGAAAAGATTTTGGGGTCTGGGTACGAAGTTATAGAAGATTGGATGGTAAAATCTCTTTCGTGGGCAAATTTGGATGACATCGTATCCTCTATTAAGCTAGGATTCTATCATTCGAGGTTAATTTTCCAGTTTGATCTGGTATCTGCACCAAACAAACTTTCCGGAATCAGAGAGCTTAGGAAGAAAATTGAAAAAGCAATAGAAGATTTTTGTATTAAAACTGTAATAGTGGCAATGAAATTTTACCGACCAACACTAAGTCAACCCCACATTTTTGTTCTACCAATTTTTGAATTGAAAAATGAAAATAGCTTTTGGGATTCAAAATTCAGTAAACCATTTTCTATGGCAACAACCTGTTTCTATACTGCAATAGATGACAGATCCTCTGGTTTAATCGGACGGGAGGTCAAAGCGAGAATCAGTGGAGCTAAAATAGTCACGACTAAAATGAGTAATTGGTTCTTCTACAATTTAGTGGATCTTGTATTTCACGAAGGGCTTTATCGTCAGGCGCGTGACAAACAGCTCAAAAGGGGTATATTTACCGTACCATGCACGAAATCGTTGTGCTACGGATTAGAAAACAGACTGGAAGATTTCGCGAGCCATTTTATGTCAACTTTTCATGCTTACTCGAGTGAATATGTGAGACGAAACATACAAAGGATTGCTCTTGTAGCTGCTGTTATTGCTATTGTTATTTCTGCATTAAGTCTAATTGTAGCTATACTCAATTTAACAAAAGGAACACCTACAAGTATAGTTCAATCTAACGCCACTTCTTTTGAATCAAAACTTTACTTTTTGTTTATCAATCATTCCAAAGCTTATTTTCTAACATAACCTCTTGCCCATTGTTTTTGCAAGTTCTTGTTCTTCGATTCCATAATTGATCAATGATAGCAACTTTGAATTCTTTGAGAAGCCTCTACGGCTAGCGCGCTACTATTTTAAAAGGCGCATGACAGTCTGCGCTGCCGCTCCCTCATTCGTGCTTGATATACAGATAATCAAAATGAGCCAATTTTATTTCTCAGGTCAGATTTTCTTATAGGAAGCTATTTAGAGGTATGAAATCAGCATTTGTCTTTCCGTAAACAAAAAACAATGTGTCCAATTCGCTAACTTTAATGTTATAGCTTAATGCCAGTGACCGCATTGCTTCGCAAACTTCGTAAATTGACGCACCGTCGGCAATTAATCCGAGTCTATCTAAAATCCTGCACACGTGAATATCCGGCTTGAATATATCGATGCCCATATTCTTAAGCAAATGGAATATTGTCGTTTGCCCGATGCCTTTGAACTTTAGTTGGTTCAAAATTGATGGTGTCAAACGTACAATTTCCCCTATGCCAAGTTTAGACAGGTTTACAAAGTATCCTTTCAACCCACCAAACTCTCTCAATTCGCAATCTAGTTCGAGTATCCTTTGTGCATTTAAGATGGACCATCTAGCTTTCCTGAGATTCTTGAAACCGCTTTCTTGACAGATATCCTGAGCATGCTTGTCCAAATCGCCCGAGAGTAAAGCAACCTGCATAACATCAAATTTGAAGAACGCGTTGGTAATCTTGGGCCAGTATTTTCGTACAACATCGTAACGAAAGCCACCAGCATAAGCAATCCAGGTTAACTCTCTGAGAATAAAATCGTTAGTTAGATTTTCGGGCTTTAAATCTCCGTAGAAATTCATCAAATCGAGTGTATCAGGGCATTCTCGTAAAGTATGGAGCAACATGTTTTCGACAACGTGGTGTAGATCGCTAACAACTTCATTATTTTCCAGAGGCAGAGACTGGCTTAATTGGCCGTTCGATCGACCCATGTTACTCATTTTCTATATGCCTGTGTCTAAATTTATAAGCATTTTCATCACAATATTCATAGTCGGTATTAACGTGCAAAAGAACGCTGGCACCAAAGTATTACTACTCTCAAGCGGAGGGGTTGATTCTACCGCCCTTTTGGATTTTTATCTTAGAACAAGAAACGAAGTTGAATGCTTGCATTTCCAATATGGACAGAAGAATGCGAAAAGTGAAAAGGAAGCATTCAACAAAATATTATCGCATTATAAAGTTAATGGAAGAATAATTGACTTAGGCTTTGTTCCTTGTAAAAGCAGTTATGAAGTCAGCTGCAGAAATGCACTGTTTGTCTTAATCGCAGCCTCCATAAATGAAAGTCCATTACGTCTTGCTTTAGGTATTCACGAGGACTCAAGATATTACGATTGCTCTAGAAGATTTATCGACGATTGCCAAAAAATACTTGATGGCTATTTTGCAGGCACTGTAAGAGTGGAAGCGCCATTTATTGGGTTCAAAAAGAGTGAAATCATTGTATATTGCAAAAACTTTAAAGTACCAACGAACCTAACGTACAGTTGCTTGAGACAAAATTCCCCTCCTTGCGGTCAATGCCCTGCCTGTCTAGATAATAAAGAGCTCTATGAGGGTTAAAGTTGGGATATGATGCTTTAACGCAAATTAGACGCATCGGCAAAATAGATGTTGATACTCCTCTCTTAATTCCATCTTTTTCAAGCGTTTTCGATCCCAAAATCGGAGAGATTCACTTAAATCTTATTGACCATATCCCTGATTGTTCACTGGTTAGTGCTTATGACCTTGCCTACAATTACATCAACAAGGAAAATCTGTGGGCATCAAATGTCGTGTATATTGACAGTGGAAATTATGAATATGAGAATCTGAAGTCTCAAAGGGAAGGAAAAGACTGGTCTTCCGTTTTATACAAAAGAATCCTCAGCACTGTCAAACCGATGTCCAAAGTTGTTATCGTTAACTTCGACGAATTTGGAAGCATCGACAAACAAATTAATCACGCCAAAGCGTTTTTTCAACAATACCCTAGTTACGCATCATGTTTTCTTTGCAAGCCTTCTCAGTCGCCAGGATATGTCCAGTTTAATGCTCTGATTGACAAAATAGCCAAATTGGAAGATTTTGACGTAATAGCTTTTGCTGAAAAAGAACTTGGAGCATCTCTGATAATGAAATGCGAGAATATTATTAAAATCAGGCAAGCATTAATCTCAAAAGGGCTAAACAAGCCCATTCATATCTTTGGTTGCCTGGATCCTTTAGCCATCATTGTCTTCTTCTTATGCGGAGCCGATATTTTCGACGGAACGAATTGGTTAAAGTTCACTTTCTATGACAACCTCGCAATTTACAGAAATAATTATGCAATTATAGGCGGCAGTTGGTCAGATTTTGATGTCACCGTGCGCAGGTCTAGTTATGTTTTTAACCTAAGTAAATTAACGCGTTTGACTCAGGACATGAGGAGGTTCACTAGAGAAGGCAATCTAAAGGCCTTCAATCTGACTGAGCAAATACAAAAGCAAATTAGCGAGCTAATTGATACTGCACAGGTAAGGAAACGGTGATAATATGGGTGGCGGTGGACCATCAGGATGGAGCGGTGGCAGTGGTGGTGCAGGACCAAGCGCAGATGATCTTGTTAGAAGAGGAGCTACTCAAGTCGAGAAGGAAAATTACAATGCCGAAACGAATGCTTATTTGCAGGACCTTCTAGCAGATTACAACAATCGAAAACAAGAAGAGATAACCCAACATTTAGAAACTATTAAGGACGCCCTGAACAAAGAAAATATTGGCTCATGCAACTTGCTTTTTGGCGGTTCGATAAAAAAACACACTTATGTAGACGGCCTTAGTGATGCCGATGTTCTTGCTGAAATAAATGACACGGCACTAGTTGATAAGACACCCGCGCAAGTATTAGATTATTTTGCACAACGACTAAGAGAGAGGTTGCCTAACACTGAGATTAGAGTCGGAAAATTGGCAGTAACGGTTGTCTTCTCAGACGGTCACGAAATACAAGTCCTTCCAATGGTCAAGACATCGGCGGGTTTGCGTTTATCTGCTGGCAATGGAGATAAATGGAGTAATGTAATACATCCCGAAAAATTTGCCGAGAAATTAACAGATGTTAACAAAGCCAACAACAACGGGGTTGTTCCGGCCATAAAACTTCTGAAGGCAATAAATTCAACGCTACCCGAAGATAGTCAACTGAGCGGGTACCATATTGAAGCTGGTGCGATAAACGCTTTCAAAAACTACGAAGGGAGCATGAGTCGAAAAGAAATGCTCATGCATTTGACATTATATATGTCTGAGACTGTTTTGGAACCGATTAAAGACGAGACTGGGCAGTCCATTAATGTTGACGAAAAATTGGGCCCCAAAGGGAGTTTAGAACGACAGAGAGCAAATTGGCAGTTCAAGCGGTTTTATAACAAAATGAAACTCGCTGACTCTTATAATTCAGTTAGAGGCTGGAAAGAATTATTTGGCGACGAATCATAAGATCCGAGGAAAGCGATTGCATGTCGCAGGAAGCATTCCCAGGAAAGCTGATTCGAAGTTAGCAGAATACGCTCATTTGCTTGTAGAGACTGTAGCAAAGGTCGCTTTATCTAACGGTGGTGGACTAGTCGTAACAGTGGGGCCTGAACCTCACCTAGACGAAACAGAAACTCCGACGATATTTGATTGGACCCTTTTGGAGGCAGTAGACAAATTTAAGTCGTACCCGAATAAACGATGGCCAAGTTCTCAGGGAATTCCCGTTGTGGCAGTCGCTTTTGAGAAAAACAAGGACAAAATACCGGACATCAGAAAAGATTTATGGAAAAGGTTACTGGACGAAAACAAAGTGGAGCTACAACTTGTTCCTTCAGAGTTAAGCGTGGGCGGTGTTATGAGGCAAGAGCAAAGTAAGTATGGCGATATTCTTTTGACTTTGGGCGGAGATCTTGGAGTCTATCACCTATCGCAACTTTATCAAACCAATCATAAGCCTGTTATTCCGATTAACTTGTCTTTTAATAAAGATCAACCCACATCGTCAGAACTTTTAGCTCATCATGCAAATAGAAAGCCAAAGGATTTTTTTGAATATCAACCCTCTTCAAACGCAGTAACTGCTTATTCAAAGCTCTCTCAAGCAGATGAGGCAAGAGATGAACAACGTTTTTCCAAAAATCTTTTGGACTTTATTGACCATCTCCCCGTCCCAATGGCTTTTTATGTGCGCGTATTGGATCCCAAAAACGTCGACTTTCTAGCTGTGGAGCATTTCTTTAGAAATGTGGTTGACAAGATTGTTTTGAAAATGGGATATCGGCGGTTTGAGATGGGAACTGACTATTCTGAAGATATTTTTATGAACCTTGAATTGTTTGAGAATTTGCATCGTAGTTCTCTAGTTATCGTTGACCTAACAGGTATTAGACCGAATTGTTGTCTTGAGCTTGGTTTTGCGCTAGGTTTAGGTAAAAAGTTTATCCTTACTGCTCAAGACGGCACGCGGCTCCCTTGGGATACGACTTCGATACATTGTCATTTTTGGAAAACAAATGAAGAGGATAAAGATAGAAAGGCTGAGCTTAGAGGCTTTATTCAAAAAAATATTAACAAAAGTCCTATAAGCTAATGGTTGCGAAGGGTTCTTGCGCCCTTTCACCATTAATTCAAGTGAAAAACCGGAATGGGAAGGAAAAAAAATGAAAATGCAGACGAAAGATTTAGCATTAATCTCAGTTTATGCTGCTTTATACGCAGTTATGGTGTATCTCGCAACTCCAATTTCTTTTGGGGTCTTACAGTTTCGTATAGCAGGTGCGTTGCGTCCTGGTATTGCAAAAAAATGGACTCTGGCGTTTGGCTACGGAATCGGAGTTTTAGCTGCTAATTTCGTTAGCCCCTTTGCTGGCCCATGGGATCTTGTTTTCATGCCATTTATGGCTGTGATAGCTGGACTTTCAGGCTACTTTATAGCAAAGCGTTTTGGACAAAATTATTTTATTTCAGGAGCCGTAACTGCGACAATAGCAGCGGTCAGTCTTGGTTTTATGTTTAACGAGTTAGGTGTGGCTACAATGTTAGTTGCGCTCCTACCGCTTTTTCTTGCAGAACAGGCAGTTTGCTTAATTGGGGCAATCATATTCCGATTTATTGGTAGTAGGTACAAATGGTGGATGACATGATAACGGCTTTGCTTATTATCGTGTTGGTTTAGTACTCGCGATTTTGGCAAAGATGAATTTGATAATGAGACTCTAAGATTTAATCCAAAATAAGCAAAAAACAAGCCGCAACGATGAAGGAGATATGGTGCGGAGGGTTAGGTTTACATTCACGTTTAAATTTCACGCGAGAAAGCCTATTGAAATTAGATTATTGAGGCGTTTGATTTTTCAACCACTGGGTATGAGACGGGGGGGATTTGAACCCCTACCTGAGTGGAGATTTCACCCGCATACCTCTTTTTTTCTCTTATGCCTTAAGCCATGAGTGGAACTGCTATTATAGAATGGTAGATCCACCATCGCACACGATGCACTGGCCTGTTATGAAGCTTGATTCGTCACTTGCCAAGAAGACAACCAAGTTTGCGATATCTAGTGGAAGGCCCATTCGGCCTATTGGAATAGTTTTTATGATTTGCTGATAGATTTCTGAACCAGTAGGTATTGCGCCAACGTCAATAGGTCCTGGAGCAATAGCGTTAATGTTAATTCCGTACTGAGCCATTTCAAGAGCCAAAGATTTAGTAAAGCCAACGATTCCTGCTTTGCTTGCGGAATAATGTGCTAAGTTCACGTAGCCGATTACAGCGCCGGCAATTGAAGCGATATTTACTATTTTGCCGTATTTTTGCTCAACCATTTTTGGTATTACCGCTTTGGTGCAGTGGAAGACCCCGTTGAGGTTGATGCTTAAAACTTTATTCCATTCTTCCATTGTCATTTCAAGAAACGGTTTCTGAGGGTAAATTCCAGCGTTGTTAACAAGAATGTCGATTCTTTCATATTTTCCCAATACTTTTTCCTCGATAGCAACTGCTTCTTTAGCGTCTGTTACATCACACTTGACTGGGAAGGCTTTTGTGCCGACTGATTCAATTTCTTTACCGACCTCAAAAATCTTATCTGAGACATCCGTAACGACAACTTCTGCTCCACTTCTAGCTAAAGCCAATGCAATTTCTCTGCCAATTCCATGTCCAGCGCCAGTTACTAACGCTATCTTACCTCTAAGATTAACCACAAGATCAGCTCCTATAACCTCTAAGAGTATCTTATCTATAAAAATATTGGCAGATTACAAGCTATGAATTTGAACCCCTGCCAAAGTGGAGATGTCACCCGCAACCCCTTCTTTTTTCTTAGAAATGGCATTTCAAATTAACGCAATGATAAAAGGACGAAAGGAATTAGCGCTTGCGCTTAGGAGAGTGTTTTAATATTTATAGGAGTGAGTTGAGACGTTAGATAAATGAAAAATTTTAAAAGCGAAATTGTTTCATTACTTAACAGTGCATTTTTCTATGTCAAATGATAATGAGGAAGTTGAAATTCTCGAAAAAGGGGCTTCTCACAAGACCAATTTCGGTTTGGGGGGGAGAAGGTTTCTCACGGCTTTGACGTATTTCTCAGGTTCACTCTCTATTTAATTTATTTGACATGTAGCGAATTTGAATAGACAACCAATTTATTAATATTACAATTCACGAAACTTTTCTGCGTTTCTGCATCAATTATATCAATGTTCTGAATATTTGAATTCAAGATTACATAGCATTTAAATACTAGGAAAATCGCAGAGTGAATTTGCGCGTTGTTCTAATATAAAGCGGGGGGAGAGAAATAAGATGAAAATAGCTTCTTCGTCAAGAACTTTTTTGACAGTTGTCCTAATAATTACAATTTTTGCCGGCTGCTTAGTCCCGAATCTTCCAACCATTAAGGCAAGCGGGGGCGTAACCTTTTCGGCAACAGAGCTGTTAGGTCGCCCCACGGATACCTCGATAACCTTGAACGTGGTCCCAAGCTCGAACGGTCAAGCCTACTTTGAACTAGGCACCACGCCGGGAGTGTACACCGCTCAAACAAGCCCGGTCGCACTCACAAGCGGCACACCCGCCAACATACTAATCCAGAATCTTCAGCCAAACACCCGATACTATTATCGAATTGTAACCAGCTTGGACGACGCTACGTGGGTTGAGGAAGCAAATGAGCATTCATTCGTAACCCAAAGATCACCAGGCAGCACTTTCACCTTCACGGTAACATCAGACTCACACGTCAACATCGTACTGGGCAACGCCGCAACGTGGCAACAAACAATGACCAACGTCGCAAACGACCATCCCGACTTCGAAATCGACTGCGGCGACACCTTCGCTATGGACGGCATCACCACCGTCGCTGGAGCCGAGCAGGCATACCTCTACCAACGCCAATTCTTCGACATCCCCGGCAATTCAGCACCCGTATACCTAGCCATAGGAAACCACGAGCAACAAGAGGCATGGCACCTCACCGAAACGACCAGCCCACCAGTTCTGGGAGTCAACGCCCAGAAAAAATACTACCTGAACCCCGTTCCAGACGGATTCTACACCGGCAACACGGACTCGTACTCGAGCATCTCCGGCGACCACCTACGCGAAGACTACTATGCATGGACATGGGGCGACGCATTGTTCGTGGTAATTGACCCCTACTGGTACACCACCTCTAAACCTTATACGGGAGGAGGAACCGGAGAACCGAATGCGGGATCAGGCAACAGATGGGACTGGACGCTGGGACTACAACAATTCCTGTGGCTCAACCAGACCCTTCAAAACAGCAACGCCAAATACAAGTTCATCTTTGCCCACCACATGGTCGGCGGCTCCTCAGACTACGGAGGACGCGGCGGAGCAGTCCCCGCCAACCTCGTCGAATGGGGCGGATATAACGTAGGCGGCAACATGTGGGGCTGGGGCACAAACCGAAACGTGGCCCTATGGGGAAGCAAACCAATCGAGCAAATCATGGTCGACACCCACGTCACTGCTTTCTTCCACGGACACGATCACGAATACGCCTACGAAATCCGCGACGGCATCGTATATCAATCACTACCGGCAGCCGGATTCTCAGGATACGGATTTAACAGCTACACTGTAGGCACTTACACGCTGAAAGTTCTGCCAAGCCCAGGAGACCTTCGAGTCACAGTGTCACCCTCACAAGTGACCGTAGACTACGTGACCAGCGCGCCAGGTCAAAGTACCAACGGCAAGGTCGCGTACTCATACACGATACTGGCCAGCGGCGGCGGAGGCAGCCCCACACCGACTCCATCACCGACACCTACTCCCACTCCCACACCAAGCCCTACCCCGACGCCGACGCCAACACCCACCCCAACCCCGACCGCAACACCAACGCCGACAGCGGCACCTACTCCCACAGCAACCCCAACGACGACCAACCTGGCACTAAACAAACCAGCCACAGCTGACAGCAGCCAAACATTCGGGGGCAACACAGCAAACAAAGGTAACGACGGAAGCATGACCACACGATGGAGCGCCAACGACGGCAGACTGAACCACTGGTGGAAAGTCGACCTAGGCGCAGTCCACACACTGTCTAGCACAAAAATCACATTCCAATACGCAAGAAACTATAGGTACAAAATCGCAGTCTCAACAGACAACATCACTTGGATAACTGTGGTCGACCAGACCAAAACAACCAGCACAGCACAAACCAGAACAGACAGCTTCAACGCGATGTCCGCACGGTACGTGAGAATCACCTACACGTACCTGCCACTGTACACTTGGGCTTCACACTACGAACTCCAAGTCTACGGAACCTGACCACACAGAACGCAACTAAACCACTCAACAACACTATGCTCTACACTCAGTTGATAGGCTTCAGAGACGACGACTTCTCAGCTGTAGTTGCCCATTCGGAAGAGGAAGCGTGCAAACTAATCGAAGCTGGCTTTGACTTCGTGTGCGACTTTGATAGAAACAAGATCTTCAAAAAACGCAAATAACAACCGTTACAAAACTTTCTTTAATAGTACTGGGGTGTTGCTTTTTCTATGTTGGAGTGGACCGGGGGGATTTGAACCGTGTAGGGTTCAAACCAGAAGGCTCAGTTGTGGGATTTAAACCGCCCAAATTGGCATTCATCTTTTCAGTAATTGGCGTGCTATTTAAACGGTGAGCGGTTTCATGTGGTTAGGTGACAGAAGTTGATAAATGAAAAGCGATTTTCTGGCATTATTTGCGTAAATAGTCAACAATAAAGCTCTGATTCGCAAAACGGGCAAAGTGCGGAGGGTAAGATTTACACTGTCGTTTAAAACTGTCAACTTATGGATAGGATGCCTACTTCTCTAAGGTTTATCCAAAAACCTAGCGTTGGAAACTGAAGTTAGAGCTTTTGCAGGATGAAGTGAAATCGCTCAAGACAGTAATTAAGGGCTTAGAACCGCCCGAGCAAGTGAACAAAATCAAGATGACAAAAACTATAGTCAAAAAAACCTAAATCTGCCCTCCTCTCTAATCACCATTATGAGCAACGGTTTAACTTCGCTTCACAAGATTCTCAAGGATGAGACAAGAAGACAAATCATACTCTTGCTAAACGGCAAAGGCAGCCTAACCTACACTGAACTGATGGATAGTTTAGAGGTTGTCAGCACTGGACTTTTGAATTATCACCTAAAGGTGTTAGGCGACCTCTTAGCTAAGGACGAAGAGGAAAAATACGTGCTAACAGAAAAGGGCAAACTTGCTTCCAGATTGCTGTTGGAGTTTCCAGATGACAATAGTATTAGGAAGAAACCGACATGGTGGCGGAAATTCTGGATAGCGGAAGCCATCGTTACCCCCATTTACTTAGCAATCAACATAGCTTTGTACTTCAGAGGTTACATCGACGCGACTACACTTTATAATCTTACTCTCGGCGTCTTTGCTTGCATTGGAATCGGCTACATGATTACCCACATAAAAAAAGACGTTCTCTCAGCACAAGGCTTGCTAAAGCTCAACCGAGCACTTTACCTGCTTTTAGGACTGCTCACGGGCGGATTCCTCATCTGGGGCGGCTTAACCGTTGCCATGAACGTGACAGGCGTAAGTTTTTGGCTCAAAGGAATCATCGGCGACGGCGCCCTCGCAATAACAACTATGATTCCTTGCTACATCGTCGGCTACTTACTTGGCGATTGGATAGGCAAAAAAACGAACTACTACATTCCACACTACCCATAAAAACAATGTGTAATTTAGACCCCCCGACTATTTTTCGAGGAATCTCGGGAAATCAATACAGCTCTTTTAGCAGTTTTTGGACACTATTTGTTAAAATAGCCAATAATCAAGCTCTAATTTGGCAAAAGGGGCAAAGTGCGGAGGGTGGGATTTGAACCCACGAACCCCTGCGGGATAGGAGCCTCAGTCCTACGCCTTTGGCCATGCTGGGCGACCTCCGCGAGCATGCTTTTGTTTTTTAGAGGCTGGTGCGAAATATAGAATTAGTCATGACATTTAAAGGCTTTACTTTACGGGTTGGTGCGTTGGAGTGTTAGATTTGTTTATAACTATGAAGTTTCTGAATACCTTTGGGAGTGAGTAGCAAGATTTATTTCCCTGAATAATTATAACACTGTTATATTAGGTGAGTAAAATGACAAAAATCAACAACAACATCCTCAAAACCATAGGAAAAACACCATTAATAAAACTAAACTGGCTAACCCAAGGCACAAACGCCACCGTGGTAGCTAAACTTGAGTCCAGAAACCCAGGCGGAAGCGTCAAAGACCGCATCTGCCTGAGCATGATAGTGGAAGCGGAAAAACAAGGCTTAATCAAACCAGACACCACCATAATCGAACCGACAAGCGGCAACACAGGCATTGGCTTAGCCATGGTAGCAGCTGTAAAAGGCTACAAGCTCATCCTGACAATGCCCGAAACCATGAGTATCGAACGCCGCAGCCTACTCAAAGCCTACGGCGCACAACTCGTCCTCACTCCAGGACCAGACGGCATGGGAGGAGCCATCAAAAAAGCTGAAGAACTCGCAAAAAACACACCCAACAGCTTCGTGCCACAGCAATTCAAGAACCTAGCCAACCCCAAAGTTCACAGAGAAACAACTGGGCCAGAAATCTGGAATGATACAGACGGAAAAGTAGACATTGTAGTCGCAGGAGTAGGCACAGGCGGAACAATAACAGGCGTGGCACAATACATCAAACCGCTAAAACCCGAGTTCAAAGCCGTGGCCGTAGAGCCAGCAGCGTCACCGGTCTTAAGCGGCGGACAGAAAGGACCACACAAAATCCAAGGAATAGGCGCAGGCTTCAAACCAGACGTGCTGAAACTCGACTTAGTGGACGAAATATTCAAAGTAAAAGACGACGACGCCATCCAAACAGCAAGACAACTAGCGCTAAAAGAAGGCTTACTCGTGGGCATATCCTCAGGCGCAGCAACATACGCAGCGTTAGAAATCGCTAAAAGACCAGAAAACAAAGGCAAACTCATAGTCGTCATTCTCCCAGACACGGGCGAACGCTACCTCAGCACTGTACTGTTCCAAGAACCATCAACAAATTCAACAACAACCATCTAAACCGCGTCAAAAAGACGCTTCTCTTATATTTCACCCTTTTCACATAATCAAGAAAGGGAAAGCAAAAATGACCACGAAATCTAATCAGTCCCGTCCTAAAGAATGCCAAGAAAGCAAAGAGAAAACGTTAGAAAGCGACAGCTGGAACCCAGAGAAAATGCTGGAAGCGCTTATGCACAACCATGATAAAGTGGAGCAGAACTGGGTTGAAAAAGGCTTACCAAAACTAGTAGACGATATCATGGACAACTACCAAACCTTCGGCGGCATGGACCACCTTGAAGGACGAGACCTTCCATCAAAAAAAGTAGTTACCGAAGTGTTAGAAGATTTATTCACAATTCTTTTCCCAGGCTACTTGGGCAAGGCAGAAATCACCAAAGCCAACATAAAATACCAACTCGGCACAACCTTAACCTCAGTGTATACAAGACTCACAGGCGAAGTGGAAAAAAGCCTAAAATACATCTGCAGAAAAGTCAGCGAGTGCCCACAGGACGTATGCCAAAAAAGAGCCCATGTTGTAGTGAAAGAACTTCTGGAAAAGTTGCCTGAAATAAGATCAATGTTAAGCGAAGACATCCAAGCCGCTTACGCAGGAGACCCAGCAGCCGTAAGCACAGAAGAAGTCATCCTAAGCTACCCATGCGTGCTGGCGATAACAACTTACAGGATAGCCCACGAACTTTACCTGCGTGGTATACCGTTAATTCCGAGAATAATGAGCGAACACATCCATTCCTTAACAGGCATAGATATCCATCCGGGCGCAAAAA
>Ga0187878_1002789_pt1 | contig 15077 bp, 5 predicted proteins | sample June2016WEW_17_1_FD_132979 | JGI IMG/M metagenome (GOLD analysis project Ga0187878, IMG submission 132979) | Peatland microbial communities from SPRUCE experiment site at the Marcell Experimental Forest, Minnesota, USA - June2016WEW_17_150 | ecosystem: Environmental > Terrestrial > Soil >...
CTTCCGAGGTCGCAGGCATCACCAGCAGGAGCGCAGAAAGCAAGACGGTAGCAAAGCAGCAAGCTGACCATCTGTTCTTCATGGTAAGGTCTCCTTCTTCGCGCTCTTCCCAGACCAGGCGCTCACTCATGGTCACGACGGGTGGTGCATACCTGGAGGGTTTCGCCCTGGGTGTGCTTCACCTGCATACGCCTCCACCCAAAACAATGTACTCACCATCCGGCGGGACACGAGGGGAGATTACATTGGGATGCCAAGTCGCGCAAGACGTGCCACGGGCTCAAGGGCAAGTTGCTCCCTGGCAGCGCGCGTGCGATGATACGCTCCGTATCGAGGTGAGAGGCCAATGGTCTTCCTGCTCTGGCTGACACTGTTGACTGTGGCTGAGCCACGCGGAGTAGTGGTGGTCTCGGTAGCAAACATGTACTCCGCGCCTACGGAGGAGTCCGACGTGGTTTCGCAGGCCATCTGCGGGACGAACGTTGTTTTCGCAGAGGAGAAGGACGGCTGGGTGAAGGTCCGCACGCCGGATGACTACACTGGTTGGGTGCCGTTAGCCTCGCTGCGAGCACTTGCCACCGACGAGCACGCGTACGCCTCGGCGGGCCGAGTGCTTCATGTGGAAAGCCTGTTCGCCAACCTCTACCGCGAACCCGACGTCACCAAGCACCAACCGTTGCTCACCGTGCCCTTCGAAACGCGGCTGGAGATCGTCACGGAGCAGGAGGGCGACGAGGGCCGCTGGCTCGAGGTCCGCCTGGCGGATCATCGCTCGGCTTGGGTGCTGCGCGGCGATGTCACGCTCGATCCCAAGCCCCTGACGATCCCGCAGGCAATCGCCTTGAGCCAGCGGTTTCTGGGCGTGCCGTATTTGTGGGGCGGGACATCCAGCTTCGGCTACGACTGCTCCGGCTTCGTGCAGATGCTCGTGCGGCGGAGAGGCATCATCATGCCACGTGATGCCGACCTGCAAGCCAACTGGGCAGGCGGCCAGCCAGTGGAGCGGAAGAAGCTCAAGCTCGGTGATCTGCTCTTCTTTGGCGAGTCGGCCGAGAAGGTGACGCACACCGGCATGTACATCGGGCGCGGCAAGTTCATCCACGCCACCACGCATCAGCATCCGGTGATTCAGATCTCCAGGCTCTCGGACCAGCCCTGGACGAAGCTGCTCGTGGCGTGCCGGAGGGTGAAGTGAACCGCCGCGCGTGGTTGAAAGCCGCCAGCCTCGCCATGGCCACGCCGCTCGTAGGGCGGGCCGCGCCCGGCACGCTGCAAACACAAATCGTTCGCCTCCGATTGCGGCACACGTGGATGACAACGATGTCGTCCAGTGAATACCGCGACACCCTGCACCTGCGCTTCACGCGCGACGGCATCACCGGCCTGGGCGAAGGCGCGCCCATCGTGCGCTACGGCGAGACCGCCGAGTCAGCGCTGCAGGCCGTCGAGTCGGTACGCGGACTGCTCACCTCCGCCGACCCCTGGCAGTTCGAGAAGTTGATGGCCGAGGTATTCCGGCGCATCGAGGGCCAGCAGGCGGCGAAGGCCGCCATCGACATCGCGCTGATGGATTGGGTGGGCAAAAAGTTGGGCGTGCCGCTCTACCGCTACTTCGGCCTCGATCCACGCGATGCCCCGCTGACGACTTTCTCCATCGGCATTGACACGCCGGAAATCACCCGCCAGAAGGTGCGCGAAGCCGAGCCCTTTCCTATCCTCAAGATCAAGGTCGGCTTGGACACGGACGAGGCCACGATCGCCGCCGTGCGCAGCGTCACCCGCAAGCCACTGCGCGTGGATGCCAACGAGGGCTGGAAGGACAAGGAGGAAGTGGTCCGCAAGATCAACTGGCTCGAGTCGCAAGGCGTGGAGTTCGTCGAGCAACCGATGCCGGCAGTGATGCTAGAGGAAACACGCTGGGTGCGCAGTCGCGTGCATATCCCCATCGTCGCAGATGAAGCCTGCCTACATCCAGCGGATATTCCCCGCCTGGCGGGCACCTATGACGGTGTGAATATTAAGCTGGATAAATGCGGCGGGATGCTCGAAGCGTTCCGGATGATTCAGATCGCGCGGGCGCTTGGATTGAAGACCATGCTCGGCTGCATGATCTCCAGTTCCGTCAGCGTCACGGCCGCCGCGCACCTTTCACCGTTGGTGGACTACGCCGACCTGGATGGCAATCTGCTGATCGCCAATGACCCCTACTCCGGCGTCCTGGTCAAGGACGGCAAACTCATCCTGCCCGATCGCCCCGGCCTGGGAGTCGTTCCGTCCAAGCCTCCTGCCGAGCAGATCGGCGATCGATAATCTGCAACCGGCAATTCTAGGGGCCGGGCTCGTTTGGGTTCGTTTTGGGTTCGTTCTTGGGGCTAGATCCTTTGTGTTCAACAGGTTAGTGGCTCAGGTTTTGCATTTCCAGTATTCTCTTCATCGCGCTTTTTCCGCCTCCTGGAGCCAGGCGGGCCACCTACCCTTTCCCACCTACCACCTGCGGCTTTTCCCTGAATCCCCTGCGCCTCCCGGATTGCGCTTGCTTGTTCGTATCGAGGGGATCTGCGGAACGGAGTAACGAGGGCATGGCGGAGAGGCAGGGTCCGCACCGGACTGTGGCGGGGTCGGTTTCGATGCTGTTGGACATCTCCTGATACCGGCTGGTTTTCAGTCAGCACTACGCCGTTACACAGGATCTATATTGGTCGGCGGCCATCTTCCGGGAAGCCGACTTCTCGGGCCAAATCCTAAGGTGGGATCGCAACTGTCCCGCAAGCAGCAACTTGCGACGAATCGGGCCAAGCGGCAAGGTTCCGTCACGGTTGAGATTCCGCCACCGCGAATGGAGTTGACCCACGCGACTCGTTGTTCGCAGAAAGCAGCCCCCTGTTCACTTCTCCGGTAAGCCGACTTCACGGCCAAGTGGTTTCGGGCCACCCGACGCTTCCCTCCACCCATTTTCCGTGAAGCTGGTTTTTCGTTCCCAATCCGGTGTGGCTCGCATCTTTATCGCGTCTGGTACGATTCCATCGCAGACAGAAGACAGGCAATTGATACCTCGTCCGCTAGGTGGTATACAACACAATTTATGCCTTCAGCCTGTTGGTGCGCCACAAAATCACAAAAAACGAGACCCGCCACCCCAAGCGCCGTGGCATCCTCGACCGGCGCTAAGTAATCCGTAATCCACCAGCGAATGCCGGTCGCCGATGGCGGGCGGGAGCAGGCTCCGCGCCGTCGCGAGAAACGGGGCCCTCACCGAGACCACAGCCACCACTGACGCCCCGCCCAGTTTACGAATCCGCGCGGACTGCTCTCCTGCATCTGAATGTTCGACAGAAATTCATCGCCAACCACTGGGAAGAATCAGTTCACAGTAATAGTCAGTGTCCCAAGGGTCTTGGGCGTACTGACACCCTCAACGCTTGCCTGCACGGTGATCGTGAAGGTGACCGGCGAGGGACCTGGGTTGAGAGGAGATGTTGAACCTCCTCCTCCGACCCCACAAGATTCTGCTACGAGGAGGAAACACGTCACAATGATAAGGGACACTGCGGAAGCCGAAAGTCGGAGTTTCCAGCGCTTCAACGCCACTGCTATCACCAAGCAGGCTGCCAGGGGGATGGCGAGGGGCCAGAACGTTTGCGGCTGGCCCCGCGGGATCGTCCACGGCGCGGGAGTTCGCGGAGGGGCCGACGCGGGTCGAGAATTGACTTGGACAGTGAGTGCGTCAGACAAGCTGCCATTTGCAGGCAATGTTGGCGCGGCGGGATCGAAGATGCAGGTCGAGCCGCTCGGAACATTCAAGCATTGGAAGCTTACGGTGCCCGTCGCACCATTCTGTGAATTGAGGGTGACAGTGAATCTGGCCGATTGTCCGACGGACAGCGATGCCGAGGTTGGAGACACGCTTCCAGTAAAATCCGCCGAGCCCACCTGGAGCGTGGCCGACGCAGAGTGTGTTAGAGAACCGACTGTGCCCGACACGGTGAATTGGTACGCGCCGGGAGCCACATTCTGAGTTTGAACTGTAAGAATGAGTGGCTGGGAAGAGGGAAACTGGACTCCTGACAAGGACGTGGAAGCCCCAGTTGGCAAGCCGCTGACCGACAATTGCACGGGCTCGGAGAATCCGCCAATGCCGGTAAGCGACAACGAATATATAACCAAACCTGTCGCCGGTGCTACTTGCGAAGACGGTGAAATGGACAGTGCGAAATCGCCCACGCTGAATGGGATGGGTATGTGCGCCGTTACGAGGCTATCCGTGAAAACAGCCGTGGGCAAGTAAACTCCGGGTGGCGTCGCCGTTTCCGTGGTGATAGTCATCTGTTCAACCAGCACCTGGCCGGGTGGCAAAGGTATGGGATTCATGCTGAATTGGCACGCGGCGCCGACGGGGAGGCCCTGGCAAGAGGGCTGAATCAGCGTGGAGTAGCCACCGAGGCTTGCGATGGCCAACTCGTAGCCAACGGACTGCGAAGGGGCAATCACTGGTGTGCTGGCAGGCGCGTTTATCACCACTACGATGAAACCTGTTCCCTGAGCGTTGGCGGCCTGCGTGCCGTATGTCGTGTGAGTCTCGCTTCCGAGTTGGCCGGTCAGTGCGAAAACACGGTTTGGGTTGAAGTCAGGGCCAATCTGGAAGGTAACTTCCTGACTAACCGTCCCTGCAGGGAATGTCACGGTCGCAGGTAACGAAATGTTCGGGTCACTTGCGGAAAGTTGCACGGCCGTATCGATACCCGACGGAAACGCCAGCGCTAGTTGAAGCTTCCCCTTAGCTCCAATTACCGGAGAGGATGTGAGCGCAAGGCCGAAAGAGGGTCCGGGCTGTGCAGTAAGAATATCGTAAGAAGAGGTGTACCCGTCCATTTCGACGAGGTCGGCCCGACGGTCGCCGTTAACATCGCCGACGAGTTGGGGAGCGAGCAAGGCGCCCAAACCAAAGCCCACGTTTGAAGGGGTGAACGTCCCGTCGCCGTTCCCAGCCAAGATTGCCAATGTTAATGAGAGCGGGGCCCCGGTAAAGACCCCTTCAGAGCCGACATATGAGCCGCCTACGCCTTGTTGGTACACAGCGACGTCGATGTTTCCGTCACCGTTGAAGTCGCCGATGCTTGGTCCGAGAGGCCATAGCGGCTTGTCCGGAGCGCCAAACAGCAAAGCCTGAGCGTACTGGTCGGGGAATGGCCCGAACGTGCCGGTCAACTGGAACGTCCCGTCAGAGTGGCCTACATAGGTTCGGAAGGTACGCGGGAGTCCATTGGCAATGACTTCCCTACTAACAGACTCCTCGACCAAATCGGGAATCCCGTCTTTATTGAAGTCCGCCGTGGCGAAGTAGGAGGTACTGCCGGGATTGCTGAAGAGCAACCGCGGACCTTGGAACGTCCCGTCGCCGTTTCCAAAAAGCTCGTAAAAGGCATTGTCATCGCCGGGCGAAAACAATCCATTGCCTGATACAAGCAAATCCAGTTTACCGTCTCCGTTCACATCCGCAGCGAGCATTCCCCTAATTGAAAAGTCGAAAGTTGTACGGGTGAGCGAGATCGCCGCACCCTGTGTAAATGTTCCATCACCATGCCCGAGAAATGTAACCAGCGCGGGAGTCTGGCAAGATCCACTCGGATAGCAGTCGTAATAGAAGAGAAGGTCCAGCTTCCCATCATTATTGAAATCCCCGACGATAAAGAGCATCGGCCAACTATTGGTAAACGGTGTCGAAACAGGCTCCTGAAACGTCCCATCGCCATTGTTTTTGGAGTAAACCAGGTAGCCCAACGGATTTGGCTGACTTGGAGTCCCTTGCCAGACCAGTACCAGCAGGTCTGGGAGGCCGACGCCCCGAAAATCCTCCAATGCGAAATCCCAGATGCCCTGGTTTACTCCGACGTCGAGAATTGGGGAGCGAATCGGAGGCCCAAACCGACCCGTAGCGTCTCCCCGAAGGACACTGATGCCGTAAGGCAGAGGATACTGGGCGCCCGATTCGAGGTACACAAGGTCTTTATACTCGTCATGATTCACATCCAAGTACATGAGAACGCTGCAGGGAGAATTGTAAACTGCGTGCATTTGACCAGCAGTGAGGTAGCCGAGATAACCTCCCGCAGGCCCGCCGAATCCCCCTTGACCATCGTTGAGATAGACGCTCAGCGAATCGGTTCCCTGATTTGCAGTGATAAGGTCTAAGTGGCCATCGCCATTCAAGTCGGCGGCAGCGATGGAATACATTCCAGCCTCGCCTCGGAAAATCGCAGGTGCCGCGAAGTTCCCGGCCCCGTCGCCGAGTTGGATACTTACAGCGTTGCCCATGGCCATTGGGTAGTCGGCGTCGATCGTAAATGGGAAGGCCGCGCTGATGAGGTCAGGCTTCCCGTCACCGTTGACATCTGCAAGTAGGGCTGCGCCCGGCGAAATGCCTGAGCCGAAAATGCGGGAATTCGAAACATCGAAACTCCCGTCGCATAGGCCGGGAAAGAAAGTGGCATTGCCCTCCGTGTCCAAGATTACCGCATCAGTGCAGCCGTCCCCGTCGATGTCACCCAAAGCCGCGGCCGTGGCCGCAATCCCTAGACCGCTAGGAACCTGGCCGGCGGAGAGGTCTGCGAAGAATTGCTGGTACTCTTTGAACAGCCCATTTCCCTGGTTTAGGTACACACGCGCACCGGAGTTAGACATCTGGCCCTCGAGGTTTATGCCGCCAAAGAGAGCGTAACTATAGTCGAGGGCCACAATGTCTGGCAGTCCGTCACCGTTCAGGTCCGCCGCCGCGATATAGAAGGTGTCAAATAGAAGACCCTTGATCTGGCCGAAGTGGGTGACGGGCAGGCCGAGCTTCCCTGTTCCGTCTCCGGGGAGGAACGCCAGTTGGCCTGTGGACTGATCCCCAAATAGGCCGACAACCACGTCCAGATTCCCATCCCTGTTGAAATCTGCCACCGCGAGACCCTCGGGCAAACCCGGCACGTAGAATTTGCGCTCAGGGCCAAAAGTGCCGTCGCCATTGCCGAGCAGAACTCCCACAGACCCGCTGTCGGCTTCCCCGACGATCAAGTCCAACTTTCCATCTTGATTGATGTCTGCGACAGCGAGAGCCGTCGGCGCCTGACCCTTTAGCGGAATGATAGTGGGGATTTGCGATGTGCCATCCCCCTTCCCGAGATAGATCCATATGTTGTCGTTCCCACCGTTCGCCACTGCCCAGTCGACGTGGCCATCGCCATTCAAGTCCCCTGTGACCACGGCGGTGGGAAGGAATCCAGCCGGAAGGGTTGGCCGGAAATTGAACCCCGGGGGCGGTGACGGAGGCGAAGCGCCCTGAACTAGCGGTCCGGCTTCAGTCCATCGCGCTGCATTTGGCGTGGCCAACCCTGCACGGCGACGAGCAAATTGGGCCAGGTAGTCAATGCCTCGCTGCGCAGTGTACTTCCAGCCCTGGAAGCGACCGGGAAGCAGCACGGCTCTCGGCTTGGTAACACCAGGTGAGGTGGGCGCTCCGGCAGTAGCCAACGGTGAAGGGGCACTGATCGCTGCGGGCGTACTCGGCGAAGTAATCGTGAATGTGACCGCGTTGGAAAACGTGTTAACGGCATTTTGAACCTTGATCGTCACAGTGCCTGCATTCGTGAGCAAATAGCCAGGCACGGGGAAGGTAATCTGGCTAGGGTTCACGAAGGTTGATTGGGCTGCTGTGTCGTTCCACCAAACGTCCGTGCCGAAGTAGAAATTCGAGCCGCTGATCGTAAGAACAAAACCGAAGCTCCCGGCAGGAACACTGGAGGGGGAGATTGACGTAATGACTGGTACTGCGGGAGTAATCGTAAGTGTGGCACCTGCCGTACCGCCCCCAGGAGGCGGATTCGTCACACTAATCCTAAAGTCACCCCCGTTGAGGCTGGAAATCGTGTTGACAGGAATTAGGACCTTCAGCTCCGTGCTGCTGACGTATTCGGTCACGAATCGAGGAGGATAGCCGTATGTGGACGCATACGAGGTAGGGAGGAATCCTGTCCCCCTCATGGTCAGCCACGTGTCTGCGCTTCCAGCCGGAATACTCGATGGGGAGAGGGAGGTTACGGTCGGGGCCGGGTTGGAACCTGGGTTTGACGGTGCGAGGGTCCATAACAGCGACATGCCGTTGGCAACGGCCAGTTCATCCATGCTCCACTGCGTTCCAACATTCTGGGTGACCTCCATCCCGATCGTAGCGGTCGCGCCATAGTCTTGGCTGGAACAGGAACCGCCGAAAACAACATTGGAATAGTTGAACCAAAAATTCCCGCTCTCCTCCGGGAAGACGACCTCGAAGGTCACTGTGGTGTTGCTCTCCGTGTGGCAATCGTACGTGCGCACGTTGCGCCACTCAATGATGAGGTGGCGGTTTGGGGCTGCCCCCGTAACGTCCCAGAATACGTTCTGATCCGTCCCCTTAACCGGGTAGAGATCCGACCAGAATGGCGCGACCAGGGTCACGACGGGCTGGTCAATGGCCGGGGGAGGAGGGTTCTGCCCATTTATCAACTGCAAGTAGTTAAGCGGGAGGTACCAATTGATGAAGTCGCCGAATGCGTTTGTGAAGCTGATCGTTCCATTGCTGCTTATGTAGAGGGTCGAAAATTGCCCACCACCGAACTGAACGGGGAAAGGCGCGGTGATGGTTGCCACCGAGTCATCGTCAACATTGAGATTCGTTCCAGTAATGGTTTGGTAGTGAAAGTCTGTCTCGCCGACCGTGTAGTTTCTGAGGACAGTGGCTTGGACGGTCTGCCCGTTGGAGAATGCTAGCGTGTAGTTACCTAAACCAGACGGTGCCCACTGGCCGGTGTAAATGCCGTCTCGGGCGGCTTGGTCGGGAGCCGCGCCGTCGTCGAGTAGGTTAATCACCTGGCCACCAGGAGTAACCGTCACCTGCACAGGTCCGGCGGGCTGCCCGCAACTGATGTTTAACGCAGCAAGGGTCAGAGGCTGCCCCACCGTGGCGAAGACGGAGTCCAGAGAAGGCTGGAGGCGCTCGGAAATTGTGGAATTCGAGCACGTCATCGAACCGTACGCATTAAGGTGCTTCCCGGTGATCGTCTGGGCGAGCGCCGGAATCGAGTCACCACCCGTGAGAATCAAGTTCTTGATAGCACGCCAGTCGCGGTTTGAATCCTGAGCGGCCAGGAGTGCTGCCACCCCGGTAACGTGAGGTGCTGCCATGGAGGTGCCGGACATGGTGCCGTAGGCAGCACCGGGTAGGGTACTAAGAATGTCTTCGCCCGGTGCACCCAAGTCCACTGTGCGTCGGCCGACATTCGAGAAGGCTGCAAGCGCATCGAATCTGTTAGTCGCCGCAACAGGAATGACGTTGGGAAGGAAGATGCTCGCAGGATAGGTTGAGACCACATCGTTATCGTCGAAGCCGTTTCCAGCGGCGGCAATAAACAAAATCCCGTCTTGCTCTTGCGCAGTGACGGCATCGACCAAAGCTTGCGAACTGAAATTTCCTCCCCAACTGTTGTTGGTGGCAATGATGTTCACGCCGTGGTCTTTCAGCATCTTGACGTAATCAAGGCAGGTGATCGCGTCGGCCATCGAGCCGGTTCCCGTGCTGTCGAGAAACTTACAGGCCAGCTGTTTGACGTTCCAGTTCACCCCAGCGATGCCGAGTGAATTGTTGCCCACGGCGCCGATGATCCCCGCCACGTGAGTGCCGTGACCGAAATCGTCCATGGGGTCGGAGGAGTCATAGACCGGCGCGATGCCGTAGCAGCTTCCGAAGCCACCACTCCCATCCGTGCCATCCGGATTACAGTAGGTCGTGGTCAGCATATTGGGCGCGAGGTCGGGGTGGTTATAGTCGATCCCGGTGTCGATCACGGCGACGACGACGTCCTGCGAGCCCTGTGTAATATCCCAAGCCTGGGGCGCGTGGATGTCCGCTCCTTGAGTTCCGCCATCCTGCCCGCTATTCCTCAGACCCCACTGGTCTGGGAAATGGGGATCATTGGGCTGAGTGAGCGCGTGGACAATGTAGTTCGGCTCTGCGTAGAGAACATCTGGGTCGTGGCGGTAACTGCGCAACGCGTCCTTGACGGACACCCCTGAGGAAAGTCTCGCAAGGTGCAAGCCCTTGACAGTCCTGAAGCCTCTCATGACCGTTGCTGCGACCCTCGCATGAGAACGAAGCATAGCGCGCTTGGTGGTGCCGGGCTTGAATCGGCACGTCTGAAACCGCGCACTTCTCCAGAGGTGGTGCGGTCTCGTATCTGCGCAAACGGGTAGGAAAGTGCAATCAGCATCGAAAGAAGGAAAAACAAGAACGAAAGTGACGGCTTTCCACGCATACGATCGTTCGAGGGGGAGGTTCTTGGCCGGAAATTCCAATTCAATTTACCGACCGCGTCATAATATATGCGTAGATGGCTCCCTGTTCAACATGATAGACATCTGCATCAGACATAATGGCCACGTTGCCTTTAGGCGCCGTGCGTTTCAAGGAACGGGGAGATAGTCCGCGATTCCCGCGCATCTTGGGCCAGTGCCAAATGCGTGCATGAGCGGGGGTAGTGGTGGAAGTAGAACTTGGGAATGCCGCACAGAGACACGTCGTTGAAAACGATAACGTGACCCACAGGCACTCCCGCTGGATCGACCCAGTCAGCCACCATTCGATGTGGTGTAATCACATCCCAGCGCCTTTCCATATCCTCCGCGAACTACCTAAGATAATCGGTCAATACCTTTACTCCGCCTTTCTGGCACGTCTTCGCGTCGATGACGAAGGTGAATGCCTCGTCCCCCAGCGTATAGGCCGCACGGCTCTATCCGTCTCGCACCGGCCCCAAGAGCCTGGGAGATGTTCGTCCCCAAATGGATTCCGCCTTGTGCGAGTTCACGAAACATCGTAGGATTCAGGCATGAAACTCTCCCGTTGTAGCGGCATCCTGCTCCATCCGACGTCGCTGCCCGGGAGACTCGGTATCGGTGACCTCGGTCGCGAAGCCTGTCGATTCGCGGATTTCCTGGCTGACACCGGACAGCGAATTTGGCAGGTGCTCCCTCTGGGTCCGACGGGTTACGGAGACTCACCGTATCAGTGTTTCTCGGCGTTTGCCGGCAATCCGCTGTTGGTGGGCCTTGAGAAACTGGTTGCGGAGGGCGACCTCCCGCCGGACGACCTGGCAGAAGATCTCCCGGCGTTTCCGGATCGCCAAGTGGACTTCGGCTGGGTCATCCAACACAGACTCCCGCTTCACAAAAAGGCGGCGAAGAACTTTCTTGCCCGCGCTTCTGCGACGCGGCGCGAGGACTTTGACACGTTCTGCCGGCAGAACGCCCCCTGGCTCGACAACTACGCTCTGTTCATGGCCCTTAAGGAAGCGCACGGCGGGGAAGCGGTGTGGAACAAGTGGGAGGGTGACATCGCCACGCGCCAGCCGGAGGCGCTCGCGCGCTGGGAAGCAGTTCTGACGGAACCGATTAACACCCAGAAATATGTTCAGTATCAGTTCTTTAAGCAGTGGTCAGAGCTCAAGGCCTACTGTCACGATCGGGGAATTCAGATGATGGGCGACCTCCCCATCTTCGTCGCCCACGACAGTGCGGACGTCTGGGCCCAGCCGGAACTGTTCCACCTCGACGCTGACGGCAACCCGTCCGTGCAAGCCGGAGTTCCGCCCGACTACTTCAGCGCCACCGGACAACTGTGGGGTAACCCGCTCTACCGCTGGGACGTGATGGCCGAGACGGGCTATTCCTGGTGGATTGACCGTTTTCGATCGACACTGAGGCTGGTGGACATCATCCGCCTCGACCACTTCCGCGGGTTCGAAGCTTACTGGGAGATCCCCGGCAACGAGAAGACCGCGCTCGACGGCCACTGGGTGAAGGCGCCGGGTGCCGAGTTGTTGGGGGCCGTGCAGAAAACGCTCGGTGACCTGCCCATCGTTGCCGAGACCCTCGGTGTGATCACGCCCGAGGTCGAGGCACTGCGCGACCGGTTCGGTTTTCCCGGCATGGGGATCCTGCAATTCGCCTTCGGCACGGACCCTCAGGCGCCCGATTTCAAGCCTCACAACTACAGCCGCCACTTTGTGGTTTATACCGGGACGCATGATAATGATACGACGATCGGCTGGTGGACCTCGAGCGGCGTCGGCGACAGCACGCGGACGGCAGACAACATCCGGGCAGAAAGAGAGTTCGCGCTCAAGTACCTGGGGACGGACGGCCGGGAAATGAACTGGGTGCTCATCCGCGCTATCTTGGCCTCGGTGGCCGATACGGCGATCATTCCACTTCAGGACGTACTGGGTTTGGGCAGTGAAGCGCGGATGAACTTGCCGGGCACGTCCAGCGGCAACTGGCGGTGGCGGTTTACGGCAGACCAACTGACACCGGAAATCGGCGAGCGCTTGCGAAAGTCGACCGTGATCTATGACCGGGCCTTGAAGCAATGACGAGCGGTTGGTGGCTAGTGAAGAACGACGATAAACGATGAATGAAGCAGTGACGAGTGGCTGGTGACTGCTTTGTGCGCCGGCAGGTAAGCTCCATGGAAAAACCGCGATTGAGTTTCTGGCAGATCTGGAACATGAGCTTCGGATTTCTCGGCATCCAGTTTGGCTGGGGCCTGCAAATGGCGAACATGAGCGCCATCTACGAGTACCTCGGCGCTCGCCCCGACCAGATCCCCATCCTCTGGCTGGCCGCGCCTTTGACCGGCTTGATCGTCCAGCCGATCATCGGGCACATGAGCGACCGCACCTGGAACCGGCTAGGCCGGCGCCGCCCCTACTTCCTGGCCGGTGCGCTCGCGGCTTCGGCGGCCCTGATCCTGATGCCCCAATCCTCCGCACTCTGGATGGCGGCAGGGCTGCTCTGGATCATGGACGCCTCCATCAACATCAGTATGGAGCCCTTTCGTGCCTTCGTGGCGGACCTGCTGCCCGAGGAGCAACGCACACGTGGCTTTGCCATGCAGAGCCTGTTTATCGGGCTGGGCGCGGTCATAGCCTCGGCACTGCCCTGGACGATGACGAATCTGTTCCACGTTCAGAACGCCCAAGCGACGGGGCACACCATTCCGCTCACGGTGCGACTTTCTTTCTACGTGGGAGCCATCGCTTTCTTCGGCGCGGTGATCTGGACCATCGTGAGCACGAGGGAGTATCCGCCTGACGATCTCGTGGCTTTTACAAAGATGAAGCAGGCGAAGTCCGGCTTCTTTGACAACGCGGGGGCGATCTTCCGGGCGATTGGGCAAATGCCTGTGACCATGAAGCAACTGGCGTGGGTCCAACTCTTCACCTGGCTGGGACTCTTCTGCATGTGGCTCTATTTCCCCGTCGCAGTGGCCCGCAACGTCTTTGGCGCTGCCGACGCGACTTCACCCGTTTATACCCGGGGCGTGGAGTGGGCAGGCATCTGTTTTGGACTGTACTCTGGCGTCTGCTTCGTTTTCTCCTTCGTGTTGCCGGCTCTGGCGCGGGCGCTCGGCCGCAAGATGACGCACGGCCTCTGCCTGCTGTGCGGCGCGGCGGGGCTGTTGTCCGTGGCCGTGATCCACAATCAGTACCTGCTGTTGCTTTCCATGACCGGGGTGGGCATCGCCTGGGCCAGCGTCCTGGCTATGCCTTACGCCATCCTCGCCGGTTCGCTGCCGGCCGAGAAGATGGGCGTTTACATGGGCATCTTCAACTTCTTCATTACCATTCCCGAGATCACGGCCTCGCTCTTCTTTGGTTGGGTTATGTTGCATCTGCTCCACAACAATCGGGTGGCGGCCGTGGTGGCCGGCGGGTTTTTTATGATCCTGGCGGCGCTTTTGATGAAACGAGTTGTCGACGTCGCTATGAAAGAAGCGCCGTCCCCGAAAGCAGATGCAGCTATTAGCGGCTAGCGACCAGCGGCTAGAGAAGAAAAAGATCGAGGCCTCTAGCTACCGTTCTGACATGAACACACTTCACAATGCCTACTGTCGCGCTTTAGTTCTTGTCGTTCTGGGCGGGCTCGTCAGCAGTGGGCGCTCTGCATCACCGCCCAAGCCGAGTGCTGAAGGCGCGCCACGGGTCCTCAAGATTGATCCGCCCAACTGGTGGGTGGGTCACTCGATCAATCCCGTCCGGCTGCTGATTCGGGGGCGCAATCTTTCCGATGCTCGCGTGGAGCCGCAAGGCATTGGCCTCAGGGCAAGCAATGTTCACTCGAACGCCGCCGGGTCCTACTTATTCATGGACTTAACGATTGACCGCAGCAGCAAGCCGGGCCGACGCGCACTTAAGGTAATCAATGCCGCCGGCTCAACCGACTTTCCTTTCGATGTTCTCGCCCCCTTGCCGCGCAATGGCCGTTTCCAGGGGTTCTCCCCGGACGACTTCATCTACGAGATCATGCCGGATCGCTTCTCCAACGGCGACCCTTCGAATGACAACCCTCCTCAGTCGCCCGGACTGCTGGATCGCTCCAAGCCCCGCTACTATCACGGCGGCGATCTCCAGGGCATCATCAATCACCTGTCCTACCTGAAGCACCTTGGAGGAACCGCGCTCTGGCTGACTCCGATCTACGACAACGTGAACCATTTGAACGAACGCGAGCGTTACGACAACCAGGCGATTACCGACTACCACGGCTACGGCGCGGTTGATTTCTACGGCGTGGAGGAGCATTTTGGCGACCTGGCGAAGCTGCGTGAGCTGGTGGACGATGCCCACAAGCTGGGTATCAAAGTCATCCAGGATGAGGTGGCCAACCACACCGGACCTTATCATCCCTGGGTCCAAGACCCGCCCACGCCGACGTGGTATCACGGCGGCGAAGCTGCCCATCCCGAGGAAACCTGGCAAACCTGGACGCTCATCGATCCCCACGCTCCGGCTCAGCTCCGGAGCGCGGCACTCGACGGCTGGTTCATCAACATCCTGCCCGACTTGAACCAGGACGATCCCGAAGTCGAGCGTTACGTGATTCAAAACACGCTCTGGTGGATCGGCATCGCCGGCTTTGACGCCATCCGTGAGGACACGCTTCCCTACGTGCCACGGCGCTTCTGGCACAACTGGATGGCCGCCATCAAGCGCGAGTATCCGCGCGTC
>Ga0187878_1002791_pt1 | contig 15074 bp, 9 predicted proteins | sample June2016WEW_17_1_FD_132979 | JGI IMG/M metagenome (GOLD analysis project Ga0187878, IMG submission 132979) | Peatland microbial communities from SPRUCE experiment site at the Marcell Experimental Forest, Minnesota, USA - June2016WEW_17_150 | ecosystem: Environmental > Terrestrial > Soil >...
CAAACGGGCGGTGGCGCCAATCCCAAACCGATACCCGGCAACCCATCGCATCAATTTCACCGAATACCTCCCCAGATTCCTCAATTACTTCCCATCTCCAGGCAGGTCAGGCGGCCCCGCTGGACCTGCATTCTCCCGTTAAGCTTCAACAGGAGCTGTTGCGCCTTTTCGTAAGTAGGCGCGATTTCGAGTGCGCGCAGCGTCTCGCGTTTCGCCTCTGTCTTTTTGCCGGCGCCGAAATATGCCTGCGCAAGATTGTAATGCGCGCCGGCAGGATCAGGCGGATTCAGCCCGAGGAGAACCTGGAATGCCGCGATCGCCGCGGGCCAGTTTGCCGCTTCAACTGCCGATTCCCCGAGCAGCGAGTGAACTTTCGGATCATAAGGATCGATGTACACCGACAGATCCAGGACCTTCGCCTCGTTGGCCCAGTCCTTCCGTTTACGGAAAATCTCTGCCGCCCGGTTCAGGGGCAATACGGAATTCTCGTCATAGCGGGACCAGCCGGTGAATTGAGCGAGTGCATCTTCTTCTCGCCCTTGCTCGAGATAAATCTCGCCCAGGATCTCGTATGGGTTCCCCTGCTCAACGTATTCGGGGAACAGGCTTTCAGCCTTTTTGAGGTAGGTCTCCGCCGCACTGTAGGATTTCTCTTCGCGCAGCTGCTCACCCAGCTCCAGATTCGCGAAGAAATCCTCGGGGTCCTTTTTCAGGAGCGCCGCCAATGCGGCCTTGTCGGGCGGCGCGCCAGCGGCGGCCTGTGCCGCGAGCCTCTGAAAATTGAGCCGCGGCGCGATTGCCTTCAGCCGAGCATCCAGGAAAGCGGCGTACTGTGCGTCAACCGTCTGTGTATCCCAGCCAAGCGTCTGGCGGAACACCTCCTCCGTCGGCTTGTTCTCGGCGAATAGCGCCAGTGACTGCTTGATCTTTTCAAACCCGAATTTCTCTTCGATCATGCGGCAGAAGAGCGCTGCCTGGTAATAGGAAAGCTCGACTTGGTCGGGCGACGTCGGACGCATCATGCCCGCATTCAGCTCGCTCACCTTTAACAGCTTCCCCTCTTTGAATGCCTTTACGAAAGCCGCCGTAAGATCGTCGCCCCAACCCGGGCGGGCCCTCTGCTCCTCATAGACGGAGAGTCCCTCCGAAAACCAGCGCGGGATGTTATGTTTGGTCATCTGCAGCGTGATCACGTGGGTGAACTCGTGCCAGAGCGTAGTTCCCCAGTTAAACTCCCCGGCCTTGCGCGCACGCGGTGAGTCGATCGCGACCACCTTGCCAAAGCAAACCCCAAGGGCGCCGAGACCCGGCAAACCCAGGGTGCGTACGGCAAACCCGCCGTGATCGGGGAAGATCTCGATCTGCAATGGACCTTCAGGAGTAAAACCGTAGCGCTCGGTGAGTCGCGCGTACGCTTCTTCAGCGAGCTTGGTCGCATATGGCGGCAGGATCGGCTCGTCTTCCTTGGCCACCTTGAAAACAAAATGGTCACTGCGCACGGTCCCGAACTTGTCCATCTGGTCCAGCAGATCCAGAGTGTTGAAGGCCCTGACATTGAAGGGATCGCCGTCGAACGCGCGCTGCACCATGGCGCGGCCTTCCTTGAGGTCGCCGACGCGCATGAGATTCATCCCCAGGCTGGCATAGGCCTGATACAGCTTCGGGCTCATGGCCACTGCTTTGCGGTCGAATTCCACGGCCTCCTGATACTTCCTGCGCATCATCAGGTTTTCCGCAAGCGTGTGGTACAGGAGTCCGTAGGAAGGGTTGATATCGAGTATCTTCTTCTCTACCTTAGCGAAATCGGACGCATCTTCGCGGATCTGGTGGTAGACCGCGGCCAGGCTGAGGGAGTCCAGATCACGAGGGTTGACTGCAAGAGCCCGCTGGATCTGCTGGTTGGCAACGTCATATTGCTCCTCCTGGATCCGCAACTCGGCGAGCAGGTTCAGAGCCGGAATGTAATTAGGGTTGACCTCGAGAGCGGCGCGCGCGATAACATCGGCCTCGCGACTGCTGTCGCCCTCCTTCGCCAGCGCCAGGCCGACGAGCGCGGGAGGATAGTCCTTGTCGATCTTCAGGCAGTCCTTAAACACGCTGATTGCGTCGGTGTAGTCGTATTTTTCCAGGAAGAGGTAACCGAAATTGGAGAGAGCATCAAGGGATGTATCCGCACCCGGCGTGGTTCCGGTGGCATCGATAAAGATGTCCTTGGCGTCCTGAATGTAGCCTCGATGCCAGGCCGCGAGCGCAATGATGCCAAGATCCTGGCTGCCCGTTACGCTCTTACCGCGATACTCGTCGATGAGCCCGTCCCAGAGCGCATTGGCATCCGCGGCGCGCCCGACGCCTTCCAGTAAATCGGCCAGCTCGGCCACCGCGGTGCGATGCAGGGTTCCAGGCACAAGCGCGAGGCGCAAATGCTCCTCCGCGCCCGCATAATCTCCAAGGGCACGCGCCGACCGGCCGCGCTCGAGCTGCAAGCCGGCTGAGCTGCTTCGGAGCTTGAGAAATTCATCGCCCCGCTTGCATGCTTCCTCGTAGGCTCCGGTTGCGTTCAATGTCTGCAACAGGCCGATCCGGCTTTCCTCCTGATCGGGGTGCGCGCGCAACGCAGCCTCGAAACCCTGCCGTGCCTGCTCGTAATTTCCGGCTCGCAAGGCAGCCTTCGCTTGGGCAGCAGTTTGGGCCGGCAGGGAATGATTGCCGAGTAAAAGCAGAATCGACCAGGAGATACACGAAAACAGTTTTCCTATCCTTCGTTTGTCTCGTGGTTTGAAGTCGGATATCCGCCCCATATCATTTTTTCCGGAGCTTGGCCTGAACTTCGGCCAGTCTTAGCAAAAGCTCCTCCAGCTTTTTTTCGTATTCCGCCTCGGTCATTTCATCTTTGGCTGACTTCAGCAGTTCGATCTGCTTTTCTAATGACTGCGCTTCTTTGGCCAGCGCCTGGGCTTCAGGGCTGTTATCGTCTTGAACAAGCAGCGGAGACCCTCGGTCCAGATAGGCCGATCGAGACAATAGGGCGCTGCGCGCCCCTATGTCCGCCAGGGAGAGAGCCTGGGCATCACCGTTATCGCTCAGCACCGGATGCTCGGTCTGCATGCTCCCCTCTTTCGTGTAATGCTCCTCCACCTTACGCGCCGCATAGCTGAAGGCTTCGAAGATGGAGACGCGGCCATTCTTGTCGACGTCCGCATTGTTGTTGGCGAGTGCTTCAATGAAATATTTCCCCAGGTGGGTCAGGTTTTTCTCGGTGCCGCTCTTGGTCGCGGACACCACGATCTTGCCTCTCCCTGTCAACGCTTCCAGGCTCCCGCCGCTGCAATTCGTCGCGTTAATAATGACGAAACGCTGCGCGGGAATGGAATAGAACATGGATGCCAGTTCCGCCGCCGTGGGGTCAGGGCCGACCAGGTTGAGCTTGTACACCTTCCCGTCGGAATCGCCGTGCCCTTCGAGGAATACAAAGACCATATCCTCTTTGCTCGCGCGGTGCGCGATGTCTTTGCATGCCTTCTCCAGGTTTTCCCGGTTCGATTGGTACTGGATGCGGGCAGGATCCAGTTTTGGGTCGTCAAAAAGGGCCACGATATGATCGCGCGGAAAACCCAGCGGGCCTTCAAGCAGGCCGCGCAGATCCACCAACTCCTGCAGATATTCCTTCTGCAGACCCGGATCGCCACTGATACCCATCACCAGGATTGCCCAGCGTGGGTCGGCTGCCGAATCGACCTGCGCTCGCGCCGGCGAGCCGGCCAGAAGCAATAAGGAGCCAACCAGGAAAGACGCCAACCTGCCTTGGTGGATTGCGTGTCTTGCGCGATTCATGTCTTGCGATGGCATTCTCATGCGAGCCCCTTGCGCTTTCTCAAAATCCACTCGGCCGAGACAGCTCCAACCAGCAGCAGAAAGAGAATCGGCATGTCCCAAAGTTCCTTTTCCTCGAGGCGCGACGCGCCCGTGTCCGAGTAAGAAATGTCCTCGGGTAGAGTGCGCGTGTCGCTGGCGGTGTAGTAGTGTCCGCCTGTATCCGACGCGAGCTTTTTGAGCAGGTCGACATTCAGATTGGCGTCGTGGTATTCCTGGAGAGAGTCGGCGATGCGAAAGTTGGCATGGGCGATCCCCAAGCTGCGGCTTCCCTGGAACGCTTCCGCGGTTACCTCGTAGATTCCCTCCTCCTGCGGTTTGTAGGTAGCGGCGTATTGCCCTTCCTTACTGAGATCCCAGACGAGCGGCACGGAACTGATCTCCCCGGATGGGGCCTTCACCCGGGCGTTCACCTGGGCATTGTTGAGGCGCATGAACGTATCGTCGTTCACTTCCGCGCGTACAAGCACGGTCTCGTCGAGAGAGTAGGAATGCTTGTCCGTCTCGAGGTTGACCTGATCCGGAACCTCGTTCACGAGCCAGCGCATCAGTTGCTTCCAGAACAGCTCATGAAAGTTATTCGTCGACTCCTGCTCCATCCGCCAGCGCCAGGTAGAATCGGTTGTCAGGGCCATGGATTTCCCGCGGCCAAAGCGCTGAAAGGCAAGGAGCACAGGATATTGGCCAGAAACATCCCGCACCGATGATTGAGCCAGGACCGTCGCGCCTGGCTTCTGTCCGCCGGTCGGATTTATGCCGATCAGCGGCGGCGCGGCACTCCATCTCTTCTTATTCTCCTGGTCGTCCATCGCGAGCCGCGTCGCCGGATGCTCGAGGCCGTAATTCGTCAACTCAGCCTTAAATTCGCTGTCCTGGTAGCGAGGCAGATCGCCGTTTCCCCGGCCGGGACGTAGAGCAATCGGCAGGGCATCCTCCAGCGGCGTGTTGATGTAGCCGCCTTGCCCGAAGGAATTCTTGCCCCCCAGCATAAGCAGGCCGCCTCCCCTCTGGCTCACGAAATCTGATATCAGGCGGAGTTGATCGAAAGTGAAAAAGCTCGCCTCAATGCTGCCGAGGATGAGGCCTTTGTATTTGAACAGCTCGGCTTTGCCTTCCGGGAATCCCTTCTCCAAAACGGTTGGTGAATCTACTTCCTGACGCGTGAACTTACCATTCGCCTCTCGTAGGAACGTGACCAGACGAAGGTTCTTATCGTCCTGCACGGCCCGCCGCAGGAACGCATAAGCCAGGCGCGGCTCGCCGTCGGTGTAGAGCATTTGCGGCTGTTCGTTTACCACCCGTACCAGGGCGCTCTGATCATTGTTTTCCGAGACCACCTCATCCGGGAAAGGCTCCACGCGAAACGAGAAAAGCTTGGGTCCCGGGGATTCGCTGCTGAAGTTGACCTTAAAAGTTTTCACCTCGTCGTCACTTCCCAGCCTAATTTCCTGGCTATGGACGATGCGATCCCCTTCCTTGACCAATAGGTGCGTAGTACGTCCGGCGTACCCTTTGGATCGTATCGCGACATCCGCCTCGATTAAGGCGTCCTTGAGAACCTGCCTGGGAGTAGTGACGCGCAGCACCTCGGTGTCGCGGGCAAAGTTTGGGGATCCCAGCCCTACGGTGTACACAGGGACGTTGCGGGCACGCAGTTGCTCCGCGGTCGCGTTGAGATCCTTGGAGTGATTGTCCGCGCCGTCCGTAATCAGCACGATCCCGGATATAGGGGCGTTTCCCAGCTCGCCTGTCACCTGGTCCAGGGTTCGTGCCAAGTCGGTGACATTCCCGTGTTTCGGCTGATCCTGGAACCCCTCGACTCGGTCCGCCGAGCCTGAAAAGCGGAAAAAGCGGACCTTGAACTTGCGAGCCAGCTCATCCAGCACGGGGTTCCCATCGGGACGCAGCAGTTGCTTTTCGACGTCAATCCGTGATTGTCCTCCGGAGACGTCATGGATCTCCATGCTCTTGCTCAGATCGTAGGCGACGGCGACGAAGCTTTTCTGGGGGATCACCGAGTGGAGAATCAGAACCGGCTGTAGGAAAACCGTGATCAGAACCAGAAGCGGCAAAGCCCTCAGGCCCGCGAAAACATATGGCCAGGATCGGGGGAGTGCCCGCGCCCCGCGACGGTATAGGAGATAAGATACGGCGATCGCGACTGCCACCAGCACCCAGGTCATCGGCACGGGCCAGGGAGGCCGTAAAGCGATCCTGCCTTTTTCGAAGAGGAAAGGACGGTACTTGAAAAAAAACGCAAAGATGGATGTCATCGAGCAATCCGCCTCAACGTTCCGTCCGGTTTGTGGGCTTGTCCTCGGACCCTTTCGAACTCACTGGAAACGCTTCCAATGAGGGTTGCCCTGTAGTGGCTCAATACAGAGATGTCCTGATCATAGAGCCCACCGCCGACATTCGGAACTTGGGGGACCTTGGGAATGTCGTCGTGCTTGAGCAGAAGGTTCCTTTCGCGCCAGTCAATGCAGCTTTACCCCGAGCGCACACACTGCCAGATTATACCTAAGCACGAAACCAATGCCAAATGCGCCCAGGTTGTCCAGACTGTAATCTGATTTTTCTCGGGGTCGGAATCGGCATCGGAATCGCTATCGACTCCGTGTCAGCGCGGTATACGTCCAGTAGCCCATGTCCGAAGGTTATCCGTTTCCTTTCGATTCCGATACCGATTCCGATCCCGATTGAAATATGTCTGCCAACCACCTGAGTAGTTACCCAAAATATATATGCGAAGCAAGCAGAGGCGCGTTCTCGTTCGGAGTCCTGAAAACCGCGAAAACCTCAATAGCTGTGAACAAGCAGAGATCATCTTCTTGTGGGATCTTGAAGGCTTCGCGGTTTCGGCTAGGAGCCCCTCCTAATTCCCTGACGGGCGCCTAGCGCTTGAGCAGCTGAACGGTGCCCAAGGATTCCAGTTGCGGCTGGAGCGTGGCGGCGGGCCCGCGCACGATGAGAACCAGGCCTCCGGGAAATAGCCAGCGCTTGGCGGCAGCCTTGATCATGGCAGGGCTGCTTCTCCGAACGAAGTCGGAGAAAGTCGACAAAAAGTTGATACCGAGCCGATAGAGCTCCGCGTCGAGCAACACATTGCAAACGCCGTCGGTCGAGCTAATCGACTTAGCAAACTCACCAATCCACAGATCTTGAGCTGTCGCTGCCTCGGCAGGAGTGACCTCGGAGTCCTTGAAGGCTTCAACAGTACTAATAATTTTATCGATCTCTCCGACGGCTTGATCCGCGGCCGCCTGGCCTTGGATGTAGAAGGGACCGGGAAGCCTGCGTCCCTCTTCGGCTACCGTCAGCCGCGATGTGGGCAGGACTCGATTAAGGCGGTCCTGGAGCAGGCGCGAAGCCAGAATTCCGGAATAATATGCCGGGTCATCCCTGTCGGGCCAGAGATTACCAAGAATGTACTGCGCGGCAGGAGACCCCGGATCATCTTCCAGGAATATGTTGCGTGCCGCGGGCTCGCGGGACGGCAGGAAGGTAAACGGAACCTCCTCGGCACGGACCCAAGCGCCCCAGATGCGGCGGGCTTTCTGCAGAACCTCCTGCGCGGGAGCGGATCCAACCACGACCAGAGCAGCCTGATCGGGGGAAAAGTGTCGGTGAAAGAACCAGCGCACATCGCCAACGGTAATGTTTTGCACCATTGCCGGTGTGCCCCGCATGGGCCGGCCATACGTCGTTCCCCTGAAAAGTTCCGCGTCGAGCTCGCCGCGTACCCGCTGGCGCATGTCCTCCGGCGCTTGCAGCTGCTGAATCAGGGCTTTTTGGACCTTCGCAAAGTCCTCTTCGTTGAATTTCGCCTCGCACGCGATTCGATATAGCAGCAGCAGAGAGCGCTCAAACCCGGCGCTTGGCCCATGCAAGAGAAGTCGGATGCCGTCCCAATCGCAGCGAACTTCCAGCGTGTCGTTGAGGTAGTTAAGTTCGTCCTGGATGTCCTTCGCGGTCAGGTCTACAGTCGCTTTCCCCAACATCTGGGCTGTCAGGTAGGCCAGACCGCCCTTGGGCGCAGGGGCCGCAGGATCGAAGGTCGATCCAGAGCGAAGAACCAGCCCAATCGTCATCCTGTCGCCCAGGTAAGGGGTCGACGCCATATAGACCTGGAGATCGTTTAAGAGCCGGGTGGGAGTCAACTCCGGGAACACCAGCGGCTTCTCCTGGAGAGCCGCCGCCGCAGTTATGCTCGATGCTGCGAGAAAGACAATAAGGAAACTTGTTCCGGATTTTATCGTCATTTCTATTGTCCTAAAAGTTGGAAGGCTATCACAATAATCACAAACCCGACAAGGCATGACGGGGAGATGCTGGATCTGATATAATTCCAACTTCGGCAAGCATGTTCACAGCAACACGGCACTGACGTACGGTGCCTTTCATTTCCGGCCCTCCGCGGAATCTAAGTTTACCGGCTTGCGAGAGGACGATAAAGGCGAAACGATGAAAATCCGACTATTGTTGATTGCCGCGGTTCTGGCATTGTTCTCCTCATTGGGTCAGGCTCAAGCTAAAAAAACCAAGGCAGCCGAGTCAGCGCCGGCCGTGTCGATTCCCGACCTGGTACTAAAAGGAAAAATCGACGATGCGGTCAAGCTTGCTGTCAAAACTCCGCTTGACGCCGAGAGAGCCTTGAACAGCCTCATGGCTTCCGCCGATACCCAGATTGCTCTGCGCAAGATTCCCGACGCTCAGGCGACACTGGATGCGGCGCAGAAATTTATGGACGCGTGCGACAAGACCGGTAAGGTGAAAGACCTTCCTAAAGCTGCTCTCAAGGGCCGTCAACTCCGCCTCCAAGGGATCGTACTCAGCGACAACCTGGATTTCACCAAGGCTCTGGAGGTGCTGAATCAGGCGCTGTTGGTCAGCAAACCGGCAAAAGACCTGGCCCTCGAGGCGGGAATCCATAACAACCTGGGTTATGCACGGCAGAAAGTGGACTCCCTGGATGAGGCAGCGCACGAATTCGACACCGCACGCAAGATCGCAGAGGACCAGAAGGACGACCTGCGCGCCGGATCCTATAACTTCAACCTCGGTACCGTCTTTCTCGATGAGGAAAAGTTCGACGCGGCATTGGCTGCCTTCCAACGCTCCGCAGAGCAAAACAAGAAAGCGGCACAGGCTAGTCTCGAAGCTCGGGCAATCCTCATGCAAGCCAGGGTGATCACAAAGACGGACCCGAAAAACGCAGAAATAACCAGGCTCTTTCAGGATGCCGCGACTAGATTTGAGAAGCTTGGAGACGCTGCAAACGCCGGCTTGAGTTACTTTCTCCTGGCCGGAAACGCTCAAGCCAACGGAGACTTCCGAAAGACCGCGGATCTTGCTGAAAAGGCCCTGCCTTTTTGGACCAAGACCGGCAACAATTTGGGTCTCGAGGAATGCTATAAACTTCTCGCGCTCATGTACAACACCCTGGGTGAACTCCCAAAGGCCGAGAAATACAATAAATTGGCTAATGAGATCGCGGTCAAGAAGTAAAGATGACCCAGCGCCCAACCTGAGTGCCCCGCATGACTAGCGGCAAGACCGAACAAACCAGCATTTTTGCCGACCGATTCGGCGTCACCCTCCAGGATCTGGATCGACTTCTGTCGGCCGCGTTCACCAAAGGCGGCGATTATGCAGACGTCTACCTGGAATACCGAACGCGGGAGATGCTGGCGCTTGAGGAGGGCATGCTCAAGAGCGCCACGAAAAGCATTTTCCAGGGCGCGGGAGTGCGCGTCATCGCCGGTGACAAGACCGGGTACGCCTCGGCCGACAGCCTGGAAATGAGTGAGATCCTGCCGGCCGCGACCATGGCGGGCACCATCGCACTCAACGCCGGTCCCTCATCGCGACCCCATTCAGCCAATCGCGGATCCCCGCGAAATCTGTATCCCGCAGTTCAGCCTCTCGTAAACCTTGATTTGGCACCCAAGCTGCATCTGCTCGAGGAGGCCAACGGCGCGGCCCGGGCTTACGACGCGCGAATTGCCGAGGTCCGCGTCGTCCTGGCGAATGAGTTAAAGCATGTGCTGGTGTACAGTTCCGAAAACCCCGCGGTCTATGACGTTCAACCGCTTACGGTGTTCCAGGTTTCCTGTATCGCCGGCATGGATGGGGAGCGTCAGATTGGCATCAAAGGAGGTGGCGGGCGTGTTGGGCTGGAGTTTTTTGAGGCGAAGCCTCCGTCTTACTTTGCCCGCAATGCCGCCCGGCAGGCCGTGCTCTTGCTCAGCGCCCGTGAGGCTCCCGCTGGACCGATGCCGGTGGTGCTGGGCCCGGGCTGGCCTGGGATTTTGCTGCATGAGGCTGTCGGGCATGGATTGGAGGCCGACTTCAATCGCAAGAACCTCTCGGCTTTTTCCGGACGCATCGGCCAGCGGGTAGCCTCCGAACTGTGTTCAGTTGTAGATGACGGAACTCTGCCGGGTCGAAGGGGGTCACTTAATGTCGACGATGAGGGCAATCCTACCAGCCGTACGGTCCTGATCGAAAATGGGATTCTGCGACATTACATGCAGGATGCACTGAGTGCGCGGCTGGCAGGTACGGCGCCGACGGGAAACGGCAGGCGCGAGAGCTACGCTTTCGCTCCAATGCCACGAATGACCAACACGTTCATGCTGCCGGGCGCCAACAGCCCGGAAGAGATCATCCGATCCGTCGACATGGGATTGTACGCGGTCGACTTTGGCGGCGGCCAGGTGGATATCACAAACGGCAAGTTCGTTTTCTCAGCATCTGAGGCCTATCTCATCGAGGGGGGCCGGATCACCGCCCCTGTCAAGGGGGCAACCCTGATCGGGAATGGTCCGGAGGTTCTAACCCGCGTGACCATGGTCGGGAATGACTTGGCACTGGACGAAGGTCTCGGCACATGCAACAAAGACGGTCAAAGCGTCGCTGTCGGTGTCGGGACGCCGACCTTGAAGATAGGCGAGATCACGGTGGGAGGAACTCGCAGGTGATTCCAGGTATGCAGGACCGAAAAGAGCTGGCGCGGAGCACAGTCGATGAAGCAATGCGTGTTGGCGCCAGCGCAGCGGAGGTCCTGATCAACGACGGGCTGGAATTTTCCACTATTGTGCGCCTGGGCGCGGTGGAAAAACTAGCGCAGACCCGCTCGCGCAGACTCGGGATGCGGATCTTCAACGGAAAACGCTGCGCGATTTCCTCCACTTCCGATTTTTCGGCATCCAGTCTTCACCAGATGGTCTGCGACACCCGGAATATGGCTCGAGCAACCGGCGAGGATTCGGCTTCTGGAATCCCATCGATGGATCTCTATGCACGCGCATTGCCGGAGTTGCGGCTCTATTTCCCCGCCGCCGGCTCGCTTGCCGCGGAACAAAAGATCGAGTTGGCGCGCTCTTGCGAGGATGCATCGCGTCATTGCGACCCGCGCATCAACAACTCACAAGGAGCAGGATTTTCCGATTCCGTGGCAACGGTTACCTACGCAAACTCGATCGGGGTCTGCGCTGACTACGACAAGAGCGTCTGTTCCCTCTTCGCCACTCCGCTCGCCGAATCAAACGGGCAGAAACAGCGAGATTACTGGCTTGCCACACATCCAGACTTGACGCGATTGCAGTCGCCGCGGGAGGTCGGCGCGGAGGCTGCCCGCCGGGTGCTGCGCCGCTTGGGCGCGCGCAGCGTTGCGACCTGCTCCGTTCCCGTCGTCTTCGATCCGCGTACTGCCGCCGCCCTCCTCAAGCACATCGCGGACGCGGCCTCAGGAACAGCCTTGGTGCGCAGGGCATCTTTCCTTGTGGATAAGCTTGGATCGCAAGTTGCTTCTCCATGGGTCACGATCTGCGATGATGCGTTGCTCCCCTACGGGCTTGGGTCGCGCCCCTTCGACGCCGAAGGCATCCCATCACAGAGTACGACTGTGATCCGTGCCGGAGTGCTTGAGAGCTACCTGCTCGATTCATACTCGGCCCGAAAGCTTGGCCGGCGCTCGACTGCAAATTCAAACCGCCCCCTGCATGGTGCGCCCGCGGCCGGGCCGTCCAACTTCTACCTGAAGCCCGGCAACGTGACTCCAGGGGAGATCATCGGCGCGGTAAAAAACGGGCTCTATGTGACAGAACTGATCGGATTCGGAGTGAATCTCGTCTCGGGAAACTTCAGCCAGGGGGCCGCTGGACTCTGGATCAACGGAGGCCACCTGTCGTTTCCGGTCCAGGAGATTACCATTGCTGGCAACTTGAGAGACATGTTGACAAGCATCGAAGCCGTTGGCAATGATCTCTTGTCCCTTGGAGAGATCTTCGCCCCAACCCTGCTGATCGGCCGGATGGTCGTCAGCGGGAGTTGACATCGCGTACTGGACCCCTCTGATAGCACCGTTCCGACTCCGCAGCCGCAAACAGGGAGATGGAAAATGGCAGAGTTTACATCCGAGATCAAACGCACCGGCCGTCCGGTGACGCTCTATATCACGATAGCCGTGGCCGCGGTGGCGCTGGTCGCGGTCGCACTCGTCGTTCGTTATGAGAAGAACCACCCTCCATCGAAGGTGGCCAGCAGCCCTGTCGTCGTGCCCGGCATGGCGCGTCCGGGTGAGCCCGATTTCGAGGGCTACAAGGACAAGGTCCGAATTGAGAATGTCAAGGCCAGCATCGCTCTTAACATTGCCGGGAACCGGTTCGCATTCATCGAGGGGATCGTCGCCAACGAGGGAAGCCGCAAGCTCGAAGCGGTGGAAATGCATATCACCCTCTACGACGTGTACGGCAACCTGTCCAAAGAGAAGACCGCCTATGCCTTGCGTCCGGGCGTTGGACTTCACCAGGGTCCCATGGAACCTTTGGAGAGGCGCACCTTCACTGTGTCCATTGAGTCGGTCGAACAATTGTGGAATCCGAAGCGCGTCGAAATCACGATCAGCGGCCTCAAATATCAATAGCGCGTGTCCTGAAACCTCCAAGACTCCTAAAAATAATCTTCTTTTCGAGTGCTGTGATCTTGAGGGGTTCATTATGCAGGGAAATCAACAATGAAGAAGCTACTGATTCTTGTGCAGATCTCCGTATTGTGCGTTGCCGTCTGCTCGTGCGGACGCCGTCCGCTACAGCCGGATGAAATGGAGCGGAACGGTCTGTTCGCGGAAATCCTCAAGCGCGAGGATCTACGCAGTCTCGGAGGCGACCAATTCTTCCCGACGCATTTGCGGGACGCTTCTCAACCCCGGGTGCAGGAGTGGTGTGCTCGGGCACTGGGCCGGATCGGAGATCCACGGGCATTGCCTTGGCTCTACGAGGCGCTTCACTCCCGGTATGCGGCAGTTCGGGCGGCCGCGGCCTTCGCCATCGGGGAGGCTGAAGATCGCGATCTGCTTCGGAACGAGGGACGCGCAGGCGATGCGGGGGCCGCCGGCGAACTCCGCGGGCTGCTCGATGACCCCGCGATTGCGGTGTCCATGCGCGCCGTTGAAGCCCTGGGCAAGGTAGGACAGGGAACAGATGCGATCGAGATCATCAAGCGCCTGGCCAACCTGTCGTACGATGCCTCACCGCCGCGGCGCATATATCTGAGCCTCGCCATCACCGCCCTGATGCGTTTGAAGAACACGGCGGCGCGACCCGTGCTCGAACGCCTTGCGGGCCTGGATGACCCGGAAATTCAGTGGCGTGTGGCAAACGCTTTCTATCGCATGCGCGACAAGGATGCGCGCCCCCTCCTCGAGCGCCTGCTTCAGAGCCGCAACCCCGATGTCCGCGCCCATGCCGCCCGCGCTCTTGGGATCTGCGCCGATCCAGGCCTGGCGACCCTGTTAATGCCCCTGCTCCAGCCCAGGCGAGAAGGAATTGCCACACCCCTGTGCGTGCGCGCTAGTGCTCTTCAGGCCCTTGTGAGCCTGAAAGATCTCCACGCCGCGGCGACGATCGAGGAAGCGCTCCGAGCTGCACCCATCGGGGAAGCCGATGCTGATCAGATCGATCAGCTGAATTTTGCAGTGCAAGCCGCGGCCGCACTGGGAAGCATCGGTTCCGAGGAGAATGCGGGAACGCTTCAGCACCTGGCGCGCATGACCGGGCCGGTTGCAGACAGCGCCGTGGTCGCGCTTGCCAAGCTACTGCGCAAGGATCCAGAACGATTCTTCAGCACGGTTACAGGCGCCCAGTTCGACACACCCGCCGGGAGGCGTGCCTGGGCAGCGGCACTCGGGGAACTGGGAGGCGCGCGCGCGCAAAGTGAGCTGCGGATGATGCTGGTGCGGGCGGCCGCCCAGGAAGCCGCAACCCCCGATATCCTCGCGGTCCCTGCCGTTCTGCAGGCGCTGGCGCGCGCACAATCCCCGGACTTGCAGGAGATCCTCACCGGCTATCTCACCGCGCATGACGGCGTGATTCTGCGCGCTGCCGTGTCGGCGTTTACGCCCGCGGCCGGCGCCCCTGCTCCCTGGAAACCACTTCTCCAGGCTTACTCGGGGATTGCCGCGGATATGGACCCGGAAACCAAGGTTGCAGTTCTCGACCGGCTGGCACCCTGGGTCAGGTCGCCTGAAGTTCAGTCTTTCCTCCGCTCCGCGCTTCAGGATCGCGGGCGCAACGCGCGAATCGCGGCTGCGCGCATGCTGAGGCAGGCGGGCGTCGCCGGCGTTCCAGAGGACCCAGGCCCCTCCAGCGTCAATGTCACCGAATTTACCTATGGCTTTCTGGCCGCAACGCGCCTGGATCGCACTACAGCCATTCTGGAGACGACTCGCGGCACGATCGAGATCGAGCTTTTCCCGGAAGACGCCCCACTGACTGTCGCCAACTTCATCTCGCTCGCGCAAGGCGGATTCTTCGACGGGCATACGTTCATGCGCGTGGTTCCCTATTTCGTGATTCAGGGCGGCGACCCGCGCGATGATCAGGAAGGAGGCCCGGGATATTCGATCCGGTGCGAGATCAACATGCGCCCGTACGAGCGCGGTTCCGTCGGGATGGCCTTATCAGGCAAAGATACAGGCGGGAGCCAGTTTTTCATCACGCTGTCTCCGCAGCCCCACCTCGACGGCGGTTATACCTGTTTCGGCCGCGTCATCAGCGGCATGCCGGCCGCCGAGCACATGGTCGTGGGCGATCGCATCAATAAAATCCGCATCAGACATGAAGTCACCATGCTCGACTACCGTCAATACTAAGATTTACCGCCAAGACTCCAAAATTCGAGATTCGAAATTCGAGATTCGA
>Ga0187878_1002792_pt1 | contig 15073 bp, 10 predicted proteins | sample June2016WEW_17_1_FD_132979 | JGI IMG/M metagenome (GOLD analysis project Ga0187878, IMG submission 132979) | Peatland microbial communities from SPRUCE experiment site at the Marcell Experimental Forest, Minnesota, USA - June2016WEW_17_150 | ecosystem: Environmental > Terrestrial > Soil >...
AAAGGGGAAAAGATATCCGCTTCAGATCTGGCCCGACTCGCCCTCAGCCAGCACAAGACGCTGCCCAAGTGGAACTACACATTGGCCCCGTCAAAAATGTAAAGTTATTTTTGCGCGGCCCCTTAGGTGACCCCAGGGATTCGAGGCATCCGTGTTGACCGGACGTTCGGAATCAACGAGGAGCAGAATCACTTCTTCTTTGTGGTCTCGTAGAGCGTCACGGAAGTTTTCGAAGGCCTTTCGGCGTCCGCCCGAAGCTATGACGGTCGGTGTATCGCCACCGCTGGTGATTCTCTCGAACAGCGTGCGAAAACCCTCACGGCAACTGGATTTGGTGCTTGCAGCGTCTCCTCCACCTTCGACATATACACGCACTCTCAAAATCGATTTCTTCCGATTTCGCCGGTCCGCCAGAGATGACCAAGGCTGTAGCGCTCAAGCCACGAGGAAAGCTGTTTCCTATTGAGCCGCTTAAGCACCGTAGAACCTTCCCGCTTCTCGAAGACCAGCACTGCTTCAGGGATTTCAGTGAACTGGTCCACTAACGAATCGGAGTGCGTCGTGACGATCAACTGCGTGCGTCTAGAAGCTTCGATCAGTAACTCACCGAGTAAGCGAATTGCATCGGGATGCAAGCCAAGCTCTGGTTCTTCTAAGCACACGACCGGCGGCGGCGCCGGGTGGAGCAGGATTGTGAGCAAGGCCAGCCACCGAAGGGTTCCGTCGGACAGCCGAGTAGCGGGAATACTGATTCTCTTTTTTTCTTCAAGGCGAATGTCAACCAGCCCGGCCTGAATGGGCGTATGAAGGTCTTCTGCGTCCTCGTAGAATACCTTGAGGTCCCGCAGCAAGTCCGGCCTAACCGCGGGATCGGAAAGCCATCGGTTCAGCATTAAGCCAAGATTACTGATGTCTTCTTCGAGAAAATCGGTCTTCGCCTCGGCTTGGTACGAGTCCCGGACGTTCGAGGTTTGGCCGAACTCCCAGTCAGAGTAAAGCCGAAACCCGCGGAACAGGCGGCCCAAATATGTAATCTCGGGATAATTCGTGGAATCCTGCAGCCGAGACAAAACCGACTGCTGGGGGTCCGTTTCGTCCTCAACCAGAGTCTCTCCGTTGTGCCGGTAAAGAACCGAGTCGCCGTTCTTATACTCAAAAAGAGGGCGGGGCTTTCGCTCGCCGTCCGACTTAAGGGATTCCGACACGATCGCAAACTTCTTCTCTTTTCTAGTAAAGCTCACTTGGTAGCGAACGGGGGTCCGGAGACGCCGAGGGTTAGCAACGACCTCCAAGACAGCGGTGGGGGTTGGTAGGCCTTTCCAAAGACACTCAGAAATGCCGCCGGATTCAGCGATAGCGTCAGCAAAATCCCTGGGAATTCTCTTTAAAAGGCCGATGACTCCGATGAAATTCGATTTCCCAGAGGCATTGGGGCCGATCAGGATGTTAAGCGGTCCGAGTTCGATCGGAGAGACCATTTCTCCGAACGAGAACAGGTTCTGTATTCGCAAGCTCTTGATCGCCGGCTTCATTTGCATTGAACCCATCCCTTGAGCTCTGAGTACTGCATTATAGGTCAGATGCTGTTTCAAAAACCATAGCAAGCGCGAACCTGTCTTCTACGTCTGCGACACGATAATCCAAACAAGCTGCAATTTTTATGATCGGGTCACGGCTCTGAGGGGTGGCTGAGCTTCCGAGTTGGGGCCTTCTGTCACCTTCGCCCCGGCTGCCCGGAACCCAAGGCGGATCACGAACGGGATTTTATCCCAAATCGATGTCAGCAGAAATGGAATTTTCCCACACCTCTGCCGGCCGCTGAGGCTGCGGGGAGGTTTACTGCCCGCCATTTCGCTGCCTGCCCCGAGTTCTCCACGGATTTCCTTCCTTCCCTCCCCGATTTCCCTTTGTGCTCCCGGATAGAAACGCTTATAAGGCATCAACTGGTATGAGACGGCAAGCTCGCAGGATTGTCTCCCTGTGAGGGAATCCGCAAGATCCAGAGACGAATGGCGACAATTCAGCAGCATGTCGCTGCCTCAAAAAGTGCTGTCCCAGGACAGACGACGTGATAAGCTATCGCCGTCCAATTCAGCCCAATGAGGAGGTCTCCGATGATGCGCAGCATAGGTATCCTGCTACTGTCATTCTGGTGGGCCGTCGTGGCACTGGCGGCGGATTCCAGCAACCATCTGCTTCTCCAGCAACCTGCCTTGAGTCGCACACAGATCGTGTTCGTCTTTGCAGGCGATCTCTGGAGCGTGCCGCGCGACGGCGGCACGGCGACGCGTCTGACATCCGGCGTCGGTATCGAGTCGCACCCCGTGTTCTCGCCCGATGGAACTCAGATCGCGTTTACCGGCGAATATGACGGCAACGTGGACGTCTTCGTAATGCCGGCATCCGGCGGCGTCCCCCGGCGGCTGACCTGGCATCCGGCACCCGATACCGCGCTGGCATGGACGCCGGACGGCAAGCGCATCCTCTTCACTTCGCCCCGCGAGGCGTACTCGCGCTTCAGTGAGTTCTTCACAGTTCCGGTAACAGGCGGCCCCGAAGAAAAGCTGCCACTGCCGATGGGATACGAGGCATCCTATTCGCCCGACGGATCGCGGCTGGCCTACGACCCGTTGCCCCGTGCGTTCACCGCGTGGAAGCGCTACCGCGGCGGGGAAGCGTCCGCAATCTGGCTGGTCACGCTCGAGTCGTCGCGCATTGAGAAACTGCCGCGAGAGAGATGGAACGATTTCGAGCCGATGTGGGTTGGCAATCGGATCTATTTCCTGTCGGATCGCAATGGCCCGGTCGCGCTCTTCTCGTATGACCTCCAGACCAAGAAGACCACGCAGGTTGTCGAGAACAATGGGCTCGACTTGAAATCTGCCTCCGCCGGCCCCGACGGGATCGTTTACGAACAGTTCGGATCGCTGCACATCTATGACCTCAAGACCGGGAAGACGGGGCCGGTGCCTGTCGTCGTGAATGCCGACCTCCCGGAGGTACGCGAGCACTATGCAAAGGTTGGGAGCCGGCTGACCAACGCCCACGTGTCGCCCAACGCCGCGCGAGCCCTATTCGAGGCGCGAGGTGAAATCATCACGGTGCCGGCCGAAAAAGGCGACGTGCGCAATCTCACTAACACGCCCGCCGTGATGGAACGTGAGCCGTCGTGGTCGCTGGATGGGAATACGATCGCCTACTTTTCGGATGAATCAGGCGAGTATGCCTTGCATCTGCGCCCACAAGACGGCGCCGGCCAAGCGGTGAAGATCAAGCTCAATGACAAACCTTCGTTCTACTCCGGAGCACGCTGGTCGCCCGACAGCAAGAAGGTCGCCTATCGCGATGCGCATCTAGGGCTGTGGTATGTGGATGTCGAAACACAGAAGTCGGTGCGCATCGACACTGCTTTATATAGCAGCGATCTGGCGCCGTCGTGGTCGCCCGATTCGAAATGGGTTGCGTATGCGAAGCGCCTGAGGAATTCCCTTTCTGCCGTATTCATCTATTCGCTAGGGGACGGGAAGGTCACCCAGCTCACCGACGGCATGAGCGATGCTCGCCATCCTGTTTTCGATAAAGACGGAAAGTACCTCTACTTCACGGCAAGCACCGATGTCGGCCCCTCGCTCGAGTTCGACCTCCACGCTGCCACGCGGCAGGTGTCGCGCAGCATTTATCTGGTCGTGCTTTCGAAGGATGAGCCTTCACCGCTCGCACCCGAGAGCGACGAGGAAAAGGCGGGAGCGGGCAGCCAAGGCGAAGCCGCAAGGCAGGGTGCTCAGACCGGCGAGCAACCAAGGCCGGAGGGGGGCCGCGGGGCTGCTTCCACACCAGTGACGGTCAGGATCGATTTCGACAATATCCTGCAGCGCGTGCTCGCACTCCCCATGCCGCCGCGCCGCTATGCAGATCTCCAGGTAGCCAAGGCAGGCGTGCTGCTGGCAATCGAAAGCCCGGCGGCCGGATCTGGGGGGCCAGGGATGCCGCAGGGAGCTACCGTCCACCGCTACGACCTGCAAGCGCGGAAGTCGGACGTGGCCATCAGCAATGTGTCGAGCTTCGAAATCGCCCAGAACGGCGAGAAAATGCTTTATCGGCAGGGCGAACGCTGGTACATCACGCAACTGCGGCCGATGGCGCAGGGAGGGGCGGCAGGCGCACCGGCTCCCGCCGCTGGTGCCGCGCCGGGTCCGGGTGGAGCTGCGGCCGGCGCGCTCCAGACCGAGAACATCGAGGTTAAGGTGGACCCGCGTGCCGAATGGCGTGAAATGTTCGATGACGTCTGGCGGATCGAGCGTGAGTTCTTCTATGACCCGAACCTTCACGGCCTTGACATTGCTGCCATGAAGCAGATGTACGGACCGTATCTCGACCAGCTTGGATCGCGCGCCGACCTCAACTATCTCTTCAACGAGATGCTCGGAAACATCACCGTGGGTCACATGTACGTGCGTGGAGGCGAAATGCCCGAGGTTAAGCGCGTGCAGACGGGCCTGCTTGGGGCTGACTACACGATCGAGAACGGGCGCTACCGCTTCGCTCGCGTTTACAATGGCGAGAATTGGAACCCCCAGCTGCGCGCGCCTCTGACCCAGCCCGGCGTCAATGTCGCGGCCGGCGAGTACCTGCTGGCTGTGAGTGGGCGCGAGGTGCGCCCAACGGAGAACATCTATTCCTTCTTCGAGGGGACAGCCGACAAGAGCTTGGTGCTCAGGATCGGCCCGAACCCGAATGGCGAGGGCGCACGCGATGTGACGGTGGTGCCGATCGCCAGCGAGACAGGATTGCGCAACCTGGCCTGGATCGAAAACAACCGGCGGTACGTGGACAAAACGACGAACGGGCGCGTCGCCTACGTCTATATGCCCGACACTTCGATGCCCGGCCTGACGAGTTTCAACCGGTACTTCTTCGCTCAGGTCGGCAAGGAGGGCGTGATTATCGACGAGCGGTTCAACGGTGGCGGCTCGCTTGCGACCGACATTATCGAGTATCTCAGGCGCCCCTTGATGACCGGCGTGGCTCCGCGGGACGGTGACGACACGTTCCAGCCGCAGGGTGCGATCTACGGGCCGAAGGCAATGATCATCAATGAGTTTGCCGGCTCCGGCGGCGACGCCATGCCGTGGCTTTTCAAGATGGCCAGCCTCGGGCCGCTCATCGGAAAGCGCACCTGGGGCGGGCTGGTCGGAATCGGGGGGTATCCCGTCCTCATGGATGGAGGAACGGTCACGGCGCCGAGCATCGCTGTCTGGAACGCAAATACCAGCCAGTGGGAGATCGAGAACAACGGGATCGCGCCCGACATCGAGGTTGAGCTCGACCCGGCCCTTGTGCGGCAAGGCAAGGACCCCCAACTCGACAAAGCGATCGAGGCGGTCATGCAGGCCCTTGCGAAAAAGCCGGTGGTAATGCCGAAGCGGCCGGCGTACCCGAACTACAAGAAGAACCCGAACTGATCTCCGGTCGAGATCTGCAGGAAAGCGCAAGCCACATCTTCGGGGGGAGTGTCCGAATCCGTAAGGTAGGCGCTTGATTGAGGTCGAGAGTCCAGGGCAACGCGTGCTCCGTATCCGGCACCTTGGAGCCCATGTCCTGGAAGGAACGCACGTAGACTTCGTTGCGTCCGGATTCGTCCGACACGTACGCCATCCATCGGCCGTCCGGTGAAAGCGTCGGCTGGTACTCGTTGTAGGGAGCATTGAGGAGCGGCCGGGGCGACCCCTTCTTCTCGAGCGGCAACGCCGCAGATGCCCGCCCGCCGCCGCGCCCCTACGGGCTGCGGCCCTCAGGCCCGCTGGCTGCGTTGCTCGCTCCTTACATACCACAGCGGGTATGCTCGTTGCTCACGCCTTGCCAGCGGGCCTGAGGGCCGCAGCAAAGTGCAAACGTTATTCATTGACAGGCCCTAAGGGTCGAAGACTACCGGGATGGATGCTTGCGGGAGAAGCCGGGCAGCTTGGGAAGTTGGACGGTCTTCTTCAGCTCCTTGCCTTTACGGAGAAGGCGTAAGACCAGGTTGCTTCCCCATCCCCGGGTCTGGATGTGATCGTAAAAGGTCAAGGGATCACCCACCTGTACGTCATCAACACCCAGGATGATGTCCCCCGCGAGTACCCCCGCGAGGTCAAATGCCGTCTGCTTGTTGACGCTCGCAACCAGAAGGCCGGTCTGGACCGGCATCTGAAGCGATTCAGCCAGCTGAGGTGTCAACAGCACGATCTGGATCCCCAGCGAGGTTTGCAGGCGGGCGTCACCGGCGGCGATCTGGGCGCCGGGTAAAGCCATCAAGTCTGGAAACTCGAAGATCAGTTTCTCGCTGGGGTCAGGCGGCTTTCGTGCTTCAATCACGGCGGACAGCGTTAGCGCCTTACCCTGGCGCCGGACATCCATGACCGCTTTCGAACCCAATGGCGTGTCTTGGATCATCTTGATGAACTTGTCCAGGTCGTGGATCGCGACTCCGTTCCATCTTACTATGACGTCATTGGAAAGCAGCCCAGCCTTATACGCCGGGCCATCCCTCTCCACGCTGTCGATCGTTACCCCGGCACGGGAATCGACATCCGAATTGACATTAACGCCCAGCCACCCGGTCTGAATGTCGCCGCCTGCTTTGATAATCTTGTTCGCCGAGCTGAGCATTTGCGGCACGCTCAAGATGTCCACATTGACGACGTCCACACGCGAGTTGGTTGAGGCAGCGCCGGTAGGTTGGTCCGCAATGAGTCCTATCACCTGGTTTTGGGCATTGAGGATCGGCGCGCCGATCGCACTCATGGGACGGTTGATCTTGATAGCCCACCCGCCTCCAACGGAGGAGTCCCCGCCGGTACTTACAGACACGATTTGGGCACTCTCGAGCTGAGGGGCCTTGGAACTGTCTTGCGCGGGCAACACCACGGCAACGCCGTTCTTCATCTCACAGCGCTCGCAGAGGGGCGTTTTTTTGAGCGCCATCCCCTGGCAGAGAACGACCGCAACCCTCATGTTCTGGTCGATCCCGACAAGCTTCGCGGAGTGTTTTTGCCCCTGGCCATCCACGATCTCAACCCTGGGATTGCGTGCATCGATGTCCACCCAGCGGTATCCGACGAATGTCACCACGTGTCCCTTATCGTCGATGACGATGCCGGTGGAGGGGAACCAACCAATGACGGTCGGCCGGTAATCTCGGAGCACCATGTTGCCGATCACCACGGACTCGGGCGAGCCGAGTGTCTGCGTCGTGATGTTGACTTGAACGAGAGTCAGCACCGCGCGCCGAAGCGCCTCGTCCTGTCCTTGCGCAGTCGGGCAGGCGAGCGCCAGTACAACTCCTATCGCAAAGATGCCGAAGGGGCGGGTTGGCAAATTCAATCTCAACGCGGGCATGATAGGTTTAGTGGCTCACATTCCGGATGAAATACTCCCGCGAGGGCTGGTCATACCGCATGCGGATGGTTCTGGGTAGCTGCATAATCAGCTGCCGGCCTCCTGAAAAAGGAACGAGGAATTCAATATAGCCGGAGTCTGCGGGCTCAGCAACAGGCGTGGCCCAGTTGTCTTGGCTGATCTGGCCGGATTTCTTGATGTTGACCGCGGAGGCTCCATCCAGGGACGCACCCGGCTTGGGCAGTCCCAAGCCTTCAGGTGATGGCACGTCAAACGCGGTTACGCCTTGGGCGGCATTCCTTTCGGAAGACAGAGTCGTCAAGCGCCCCATGGTCTGCGACACCGTCGGCCGATCCAACCTGGTTCCGAAATTGAGGTAGGTAACCGTCCCCACGAGGAGAATCGTAACCAATGCCGTGATGCTTGCCACGCGCCATGAGAACCCCTCGAAGCCGAAAAGCCACAATTCGCGGAGCTGCCAAAAGCGGCGGCGTGGCTTTTCGGTCTGAATCCGGGCGAGCAGCGAGGCTTCGAAATCCGCGGGAGCGCCGACCCTGCGGAGATCCTGCGCCATCTGCCTGAGGCTAAGAGCCGCGGTGACATCCTTTTCGCAGGCGTAGCATTGTTTTGCATGCCGCTCCATCCCAAACCGCGCGGGAAAATCCAACCCATCCTGCAGGTAATCTTCCAATTTCCTGTGAAATGTTCGGCAGTCCATAATTGTACTCTACACGTAATGCTCCAGCTTACGCTGGAGGAGCTCTCGGGCTCGGTGCAAGCGCGATTTGATGGTGCCGGTCGAGCACTTCAAAACCTTGGCGATGGTCTCGTACGGCAACTCCTCAACTTCTTTCATGATAAACGCAATACGGTACTTCTCGGGAAGCGACCGGATGGCATCACAGAGAACCCGGCCCCCCTCCTTGCGCAGAACTTCGTCTCTGGGCCCGCGCCGAACATCCGAGATCTGCAACTCCGGCATGTCGGTTTCGCCCGTCCGACTACCATTGTCCCAAACATTGTTATAAAACACCTGGCCGCGTCGCTTGCGATAGCGCATCTCGTCAATGGCGAGGTTGGTCGCGATGCGGTAGAGCCAGGTTGAAAACTGGTAAATGTTGCTGTAGCGGCCTATGTTTTTGTAGACGCGGAAAAAAGTCTCCTGAGCCAAATCTGAGGCAACATCATAGTTGCCAACCATCACATTGAGGTAGTTGGTCAGGGCGTCTTTGTATTTCGTAACCAGGTGGGTGAATGCCGCATCGTTGCCGGCAATGAAATCGCGCACCAGATTGTTGTCGGTGCTTGGGACGGCTTGGTGCAGACCAAGGCCTAATTCATCCATCGGCAGGATTTCCCCTGGAGCCTCAGCCATTCCCTCTCTCTTTCCCAGCTTCCACAATGTCATATGCTTACACGCTCCGCGGCACTTACCGTTCCCGAATATTTCCTCGAGCCGGCAAGCGACCGTGGTGACCGCTATTTCATGTCCATCCAACTGTCGCCCAGACCCATTTCCACGCGCAGGGGAACCGCCAGGGACGCGGCATTCTCCATTTCCTGCCGTAAGATCTCCTGGATTTGTTCCACTTCCCGCACCGGGCTTTCAAGAACCAGTTCGTCATGGACCTGGAGCAAGATTTTAGACGATAGTCCCCGATTTTGCAAAGCCTTGTGGATCCGGATCATGGCGATTTTTACGATATCAGCCGCTGTGCCCTGAATGGGCATGTTCACGGCAGTTCGCTCGGCGAACTGGCGGACCGCGTAATCCTTGCTCTGGATGTCCGGGATCGGTCGAATCCGGCCGAAGAGAGTGCGGACGATTCCGGTACGGCGCGCTTCCTCAATGGTCCGGTCCAGCCAGATACGGACTCCTTTGTAGCGCTCGAAATAAGCGTTGATAAAAGTCTGCGCATCCTCGCGGGAGATCCCAAGCCTCTGTGCCAGGCCGAAAGCTGACAGCCCGTAAACGATCCCAAAATTGATCACTTTGGCTCGCCGGCGACACTCTGCCTTGTTGACTCTCTCTGCATCGCTGAATACTTCCCGGGCGGTGCGCTCGTGGATATCTTCATCGTGCCGGAAAGCATCGATCAGCGCCGGGTCTTCCGAGAGGTGGGCCAACACGCGTAACTCCACCTGGGAGTAGTCGGCGGAAATGAGGAGGTTTCCCTTCTCCGGAACAAAGGCCCTGCGGATGCGGCGTCCCAGGTCCGAACGAATCGGTATGTTCTGCAGGTTGGGATCGGAACTGGAAAGACGGCCGGTAGCCGCTCCGGTCTGGTTGTAGGAGGTGTGTACTCTGCCGGTTTCGGGATTGATCAGGGTGGGGAGAATATCGACATAGGTCGATTTCAGCTTTGAAAACTGCCGATAGTCGAGAATGAGCCGGGGAAGTTCGTAGGACTCGGCCAATTCCTCCAGGACACTTTGATCCGTGCTATACCCCTTCGTCTTGCGCGTCTTTTTGCTCGTGGGGAGGTTGAGCTTCTCAAAGAGGATCTCGCCAAGCTGCTTTGGGGAGTTGATGTTGAACTCCACTCCAGCTGCCTCGTGGATCCGGCGCGTGAGGTCTGTAAGCTGCCGCTCCATCTCCGAGGAAAGCGACTGAAGCACCTTTGGATCGACCTTCACTCCAACGCGCTCCATGTCGGCCAGCACCGGAATTAACGGCAGTTCGATTTCCTGGTAGAGGCGGCGCAACCCCAGACTTTCCAATTGCGCGGAGAGCTGGTCATGGAGCAGTCGCAATGCCTCCAGCTCGCGGCTGAGCGCATGTGCGATCTCGCCTTGAGCAGCATCGGTGAGCAGCAGGCCTTCGACGTTTAGCTTCGGAAGCGAGATGTGGAATTGCTCCAGAGCCCATCGTTTGAGGCTGTAGTCCCCAATTTGCGGAGCGGTCAGAAAGGCCAGGAGCATCACATCGTCGAAATTCGCGTCCATGTGAATGCCGCGGCGCTCCTGTGCCAGGATACAGTTTTTGGCATCCCAACAAATCAGGGTCAGCGCCGGGCTGCGCAAGGCCCGGTCCCACATGCCCGCGATCACCTCATTTCTCAGGTCGAGAAGGACCGCCCCCCCCGAACCGGTGCCCACGCCAGCCGCCTCAGCTATCTTTCTGGCCAGAACACCCTCCCTCGACTCCAAGGCCAAAAAAGCACGAGGCTGCTTTTCCAACTCCCCCAGGAAATTCGTCATGGCCGCCGGAGAGAGCCATTCCGCTTGCGGCATCTCCTGCCGTTGCTCGTCAAGAAACTCCATCATCAGCGACTTGAACTCCAGCTCCGCAAACAGTTGAAAGGCCGCCTTGCGATCCGGCGGGCTGAGCACGAGAGCCTCGAGGTCCAATTCCAGGGGCAGATCCTGGTGGATGGTGGCGAGTTCTCGGCTGACGCGGATGAGATCCACATTGTCGCGCAGACTTTCCTGGTAAGTCTTCCTCTTGACCTTCTCCCAGTTTTTCAGCGCATTCTCGAGCGACCCAAAAGTTTGGATCAGTTCCTTTGCCCCTTTTTCCCCGATCCCAGGCGCCCCGGGGATGTTGTCGGAAGCATCTCCCCACAATCCCAAGAGATCGGGCACCTGCTCCGGCTTGACGCCGAGCTTCTCGACCACTTTCTGCGCATCCAGAATCAGATTGTCCTTCATCGGATCCAGGACGCAGACATGCTCGTTAACCAGCTGCATCATATCTTTGTCGCTGGTCACCACGATCGCCGCAAGCCCGGCATCGGCGGCCTTGCGTGCCAGCGTGCCCAGGACGTCGTCAGCCTCGTAGCCGGGATAGGAGATGACCGGCACGCGAAAGGCTTGGCACACCCTCGTAATATAGGGGACCTGGAGAGCAAGATCCTCGGGCATCGGCTTGCGCGTTGCCTTGTAAGCCTCGAACTTTTCATGCCGCACGGTCGGGCCCTCAAGGTCAATGGCGACCCCGATGTAGTCCGGCTTCTCCCCCTCGATGAGTTTGCGCAACATCGACGTGAAGCCGTAAATCGCGTTGGTGGGAAATCCCTTGGAGTTGCTCAACCTTGGTATGGCATAGTAGGCACGGTAGATGTGCGACATGCCGTCGACTAGAACCAAGCGCTTTCGGCTCACGTTGACTTCCTTCTCAATCAGAGTCCGGTTCAGAAGGTTCAGACGAAGCATTGTAACATGAAGCCTGGAAAACAAAATCCCGACACGGCAGAGACGCCGCGATTCGGACAGTGGGAAAAAACATTGCCACAAATAACACGAGGCAGCATGGCTGCCACCAAAACTTAACACCGAGACACCAAGACGCTAAGAAACCGGCGATTCGAGATTCGAGATTTTAGAATTTCGAATCTCGAATTTCGAATCTCGAATTTAAGTGAGGAGCTAATGGCAGGGGAGCAGAATCCGGAGACAGCAGTAGAACGGCACGAAGTGATCTACCGTGGCAAGGTGGTCGATGTCGAGGTCGACACGGTTCGCCTGCCGTCGGGAAAGATCGTGATTCGCGAGGTGGTAAAGCACCCGGGAGGCGTAGTTGCGATTCCAGTGCTCGAAGATGGGAAGCTTCTTCTGATCCGGCAGTTCCGTTATCCGCTGCAGAAATTCATCCTCGAGTTTCCAGCGGGCAAACTCGATAGCGGCCAGTCGCCTCTGGATACCGTGAAGCGCGAGCTCGAGGAAGAGACCGGCTATCGGGCTGAGGTCACGCATTACGAGTTCTCCTTCCACACTTCACCCGGATTCTGCAACGAGATCATCCATCTTTTTCTGGCCTCCGGCCTGACTCAATTCAAGCAGCGGCTCGAAGATGGGGAACACATCACCGTCGAGCGCTACACCCTCGATGACTGCCTGCAAATGATCGAGTCAGGCGAGATCGCCGACGCCAAAACCATCATGGGCCTGCTCTGGTATCAACGCGTTCTGGAAAGTCATCGAATGGATACATGAGTTTTGGGAGCGGCCGCACACCCTCCGCGAAGCGCGCGGACTGACCCGGAAGGCGCTTATGGAGTCCAATTAGGACCCTGAAAGGGTCCAGCAGGAAAGCCCAGGGCGCAGCCCTGGGAACTGACGTAGATCAAGAAACTAGCCCTGTAAGGGCGGCGCAGGCTGCTTCGCCCTTTCAGGGCTGGTCTCCCGATGTTCATGATCCCAGGGCTCACGCCCTGGGCTTTCCTGCCCCGCCCCTTCGGGGCTTAAACAATTGATTTAGCGGCACTACGAGGTGATTTCGGTCACTCTTAATTAAGCGCCATTCCGGATTGGCCCCATTCGATGCAGCACTTTCGTCGGACCGGTTTCGGCCGGCTGCTCCGCGGGTCGACAGTCTCAATATTTCCGAAATCGTCCAGGCGGTTGGCGAGCATACGTTGACATACTTCCACTCAGATCCTATACTATTAGCACTCGTCTTCATCGAGTGCTAATAATTGTGGATTGTACGGATGGATCAGAGTGTATTGATAAAAAGGGAGATCTAACAAAATGAAAGCAAGGCCTTTGCACGATCGGGTACTTCTGAAGCGGTTTGAGGAGAAAGAGGTGGTTAAGGGTGGAATCATCATTCCGGACACGGCGAAAGAGAAACCGATGGAAGGAGAGGTGATTTCGGCAGGGCCGGGGAAAATGATGGAGGACGGCAAGCGGTCACCAATGGACGTGAAGCCTGGAGACCGGGTACTGTTCGGGAAGTACGCCGGGACGGAGATCAAGATCGATGACCAGGAGTACGTAATCATGCGCGAGGAGGAGATCCTGGCGGTATTGATGAACGGGAAATAACCAGTTTCGGCGACAACGGGAATTCTAATTGTGGAAACATTAAGGGAGTGAGGACTCATGGCTAAAGAGATCGTGCATGGCGAACAGTCGCGCCAGGCTTTGCTGCGCGGAATAAATCAACTGGCGGATGCGGTAAAAATCACGTTGGGCCCGAGGGGCCGGAACGTGGTATTGGATAAGAAGTTCGGGGCTCCATTGATCACGAAGGACGGTGTCACCGTTGCGAAAGAGATCGAGCTGAAGGACGGCCTGGAGAACATGGGCGCGCAGATGCTGCGCGAAGTGGCGTCGAAGACTTCGGACGTTGCCGGGGACGGGACCACGACCGCCACGGTGCTGGCGCAGGCGATTTTCCGTGAAGGCGTGAAGAACGTAGCGGCGGGCGCGAACCCGATGGGCCTGAAGCGCGGGATTGAGCAGGCAGTGGAAGCGGCGGTTGCGGAGCTGAAGAACCTGAGCAAGCCGGTCAAGGGCGAGATGATCTCGCAGGTAGGGTCCGTATCGGCGAACAATGACAAGACGATCGGCGGGATTATTGCCGAGGCGATGAAGAAGGTCGGCAAAGACGGTGTGATCACGGTGGAAGAGGCGAAGTCGATAGAAACGTCGCTGGAAGTGGTCGAGGGAATGCAGTTTGACCGCGGATATCTGTCGCCGTACTTCGTGACGGACGCCGAACGGATGGAAGCGGAGCTGAACGACTGTTTGATCCTGCTGCAGGAGAAGAAGATCAGCTCGATGAAGGACCTGCTCCCGCTGTTGGAGCAGATCGCGAAGAGCGGCCGGCCGCTGTTGATCATTGCCGAAGACATCGAAGGCGAGGCGCTGGCTACGCTGGTGGTGAACAAGCTGCGCGGGACGTTGTCGGTAGCCGCGGTGAAGGCGCCCGGCTTTGGCGATCGGCGCAAAGCCATGTTGGAGGACATCGGAATCGTGACGGGCGGCAAAGTGATTTCGGAAGATCTGGGGATCAAACTGGAGAACGTGCGCCTGGAGGATTTGGGCCGCGCGAAGAAGATCACGATCGATAAGGACAACACGACCATCATCGAGGGCGCCGGCAAGCATTCGGACATCGAGGGCCGGGTGAAACAGCTGCGGGTGCAGATCGAGGAGACGACCTCGGATTACGACCGTGAGAAGCTGCAGGAACGTCTGGCGAAACTGGTCGGCGGCGTGGCCGTGATCAAGGTTGGAGCGTCGACCGAGACCGAGCTGAAGGAGAAGAAGGCGCGGGTAGAGGATGCGATGCATGCGACCCGAGCCGCGGTGGAGGAAGGGATCGTGCCGGGAGGCGGCGTGGCCTTACTGCGCTGCGTGCCTGCCGTGGAGAAGCTGAAGCTGGAAGGGGACGAGGCGATCGGGGGCAACATCCTGCGCCGCGCCCTGGAAGAGCCGCTGCGGCAGATCGTAAACAACTCCGGGTATGAAGGAGCGGTGGTGGTGGAAAAGGTGCGCCAGAGCAGCGAGCTGAACTTCGGGTTCAACGCCGAGACCGAGAAGTACGAGGACCTGGTGGCTGCCGGGGTCATCGATCCAACGAAGGTGACGCGTACAGCGCTGCAGAATGCGGCGTCGATCGCGGCGTTGCTCCTGACGACGGAAGCCCTGGTATCCGAGATCAAGGAAGATAAGAAGGCTCCTGCCATGCCTCAGGGCGGCGGCATGGGTGATATGTACTAAAACGCCAGATCATCCAAACGTGTAAAAAAGCTCGTGGCTTCATTCCACGAGCTTTTCTTAGTGGCCATCAGCCTTGGTGTGCTTCGCCGGGAATTCTGCCCTGGGGACTGATCCGTCGATAAGATAGAGCCTGTCCCGAAAGTCGGAGATCCTGCCCCTACAAGGCGGGGACGGGATTTCTTCCTCTCCAAGAGTGGCGAAAACCATGAAAAAGGGCAAAAATGATGCGTTATGTTTTTTGATC
>Ga0187878_1002797_pt1 | contig 15060 bp, 13 predicted proteins | sample June2016WEW_17_1_FD_132979 | JGI IMG/M metagenome (GOLD analysis project Ga0187878, IMG submission 132979) | Peatland microbial communities from SPRUCE experiment site at the Marcell Experimental Forest, Minnesota, USA - June2016WEW_17_150 | ecosystem: Environmental > Terrestrial > Soil >...
ATGGCAGACTCACGAGTCGGTATGCCGGTGCAGGGGCTGGACACACCCGCATTGCTGATCGATCTCGACGTTCTGGAGTCGAACATCGAGCGGATGGCGGCGTTCTTCCGCGACAAGCGCGCGCATGTGAGGCCGCATGTGAAATCACACAAGATCCCAGAAATAGCCCGGATGCAAGTGGCGGCCGGCGCGCCGGGGGTATGCGCGGCGAAGGTCGGCGAGGCCGAGGCGATGGTGGACGGCGGCATCGGGGATGTGCTGGTGGCCAACCAGGTGATCGGTGACACGAAGATCGCGCGGCTGGTTGCACTGGCCGAGCGCGCTCGCGTCGGCGTGGCGGTGGACAATGCCGAGAATGTGGCCGCCCTGTCACGGGCGGCGAAGGCCAAAGGCGTAACGTTCGGCGTGCTGGTGGAGGTGGACGTCGGGATGGGCCGGTGCGGTGTGAGCGGCCCGGAGGCCGCGTTGCTCATGGTGCGGCAAGTGATCGACCGTCAGGGATTGGAGTTCCAGGGGCTGATGGGCTATGAGGGTCACGTGATGCGGGCCAAGGACGCGGCGGCCCGGCAGGAGTTGTGCATGGAGGCGATGCGGCACCTGATGGAGGCGGTCACGCATGTAGGGAATCACGGCATTCCGGTTCCCGAGGTGAGCGGGGGCGGAACGCTGACCTACGACATCTCCGGCGTCTACCCCGGCCTCACAGAGATTCAGGCCGGCTCGTACGCGCTGATGGATACCAATTTCCGGAACGCAGGGTCGCCGTTCAGATGTGCCATGACCGTGCTCGCGACCGTTATGAGCACGCCCAGGGATGGCGCGGCGATCGCCGATGCGGGCATGAAGAGCCTGAGCACCGATTTTGGGCTGCCGGAGACCAAGTCACCGGCTGGCATAGTGCTCGAGAAGCTGGCCGAGGAGCACACGGTACTGGCTGTGACGCCGGGCGTGAAGGTCGGCGCCGGCGACACCCTCGAGATTCTCCCCAGCCACGGATGCACGACGATCAACCTGCATGACATTGCCTATGCGGTTCGAAACGGGCGGGTAGAGGACGTCTGGGCGGTCACGGGAAGAGGAAGGAGCCAGTAGCGGCGCTGCTACAGGGTCCCCAGCATTCTCCCGATCCCATCCCAGATGCGGATCTCTCGGGACGCTTCGTCCCACTGAACCGACGCGCCGAGGGCTTCGGCTGTGGTGCGAATCGGCACCAGGGGATAGCCGGCAGCGATCCGGGGCGCGGCAGAAACCTGGATGAGCTCACGGTTCACCAGCGCCTCGGGACTGCCAGGGGAGAAGAAGAGCCGGCGGTCGCCGCGCTCGATCACCACGTAGGCGAGCCGGGGGCCGATCTGCGTGCCCGCGCCAAGCGCTCGTGCGAGCGGCCCGGCGGGGACCAGCCAGTCCGAGTTGACCGGAACGGGCGCGAGCGCGAACGCCACCCGCTTCCCGTTGACCGTGACGGTGGTATGTGACCCCACCACCGGGGCTGGCACGCCGGTCGGACGCTTGAGGATGTCGCCAATGACGTCCAGGTCGGCTACGCTCTCGAGGCCGTAGTCCTTCAGCATATCGCGCACGTCCTCGGGCGCTACGTCGCCATCCTGGTAAGGGTCCGGGTGGTAGGCGAGGTAGACGATGCCGTCGTCGGGCAGGTAGCCGATCACCGCGCGCTCATAGATGATCCTCACCGGAGTCCCAACGCCGACCTGCGCGTAGAGGTCGCGCGCGTTCTCAGGGTACATCCGCATACATCCGTGGGAGGCATAACGGCCCACGGATGCAGGGGCATTGGTGGCATGAATGCCATATCCGGGAGCGCTCAGGCCCATCCAGCGATCTCCCAGAGGGTTGTCGGGCCCGGGCGGTACGGGCTCCTCCTGAACGGCCCACTTGGGAGGGAACCAGGTGGGGTTCTTCCGCTTGTTCGCGATCTTGAAGCTCCCGGTGGGAGTTTCCCAACCGCGCATGCCGATGGCGATGGGGTAGACCTTTGGCGGTTCTCCGTCTCGGTAGAGGTAGAGATTGCGCTCGGGGAGGTTGATCACAATGCCGCTGGCTCCGGCGACCGGCACAATGTGCTGTCCTGGGATACGGAGCTTCTCGCCGCCAGCGTTCAGGCTGCTCTCATTGGCATTGTGAACGGCATTGGCGCTCACGTCGAAGCGCCGGGCAATGCGGTAGATGCTCTCGGCGCCCTTCCGCTGATACTCCTGCGGCCGGCCGACAACAGGGGCCATCCGCGAGAGCGCTCGAGAAAGCTCTTCCTGGGCCATGGCCGGGGGAGAGCCGCCGACGATGTGGCCAAGACCCAGCAGAGCGAAGAGCATAAGCGAGAACGACGCCAGCCGCCTCATATCCCAAACCTTCTTGCACAGAACGCTTGCGCTAGTCTTATGCCACATACTGGAGATTGTGCTTGCGCAGACTACGACCATCATGGACCTGCAGTCTGCTGCGCTGTTACACGTATTCGATGCCGATCGGACGCTCCGAAGGTGATGTGCAGCGATTGCTTTTCCCGCCCGGACGTGGTATCTTACACTGCCTTTTCGACGCGGGTAGCCCCCTTCCCGCGAGTGAAGCGGCGCCGGTGCCAGCGCGGTGGTCGCGCCTGGGCAGAAGGCGCTGCTTGGGCGGGAGTTCCGCTTCCGCTCTGGACGACCGATCATTGTAGCCCTGTGGGGCAGGATGAGCCAGGCTTCGGGGCCGGCTCCAGTGATGCCTGCCTGCCACTGTAATCGCCGTCGAAAGGTCGAAATGGGAGATCGCTCGCAGACGGGGGTGGCCCGGCCCACTCGATTGCCGCGCGCCTCGATGCCGGATTCGGGGCCCATCCTGTCGCTGCAACCACATCGCCGCCGCCTGCGCTATGAGGTTATAGGGCTCGGGCTGTCCACTCTCGGCCTCTCCCTGCTTTTCAGCGCCAGCCGGCACACAGGCGCCGTCGCTCCTGCCCTCAATTCCGTGCTGGCTTTCCTGTTTGGCCACTCAGGCGCTCTCCTCATCGCCATCGCCTTTCTGGGGCTAGGCGGCGCGATGGTCCTGCGATGGCAGCCGATCGCGTTCAGCCGCGTCGCCAGTGGCTTCGGCATCCTGATGTGGATCTACCTTGGCATTTCGCAGTTGCGGGCGCCTGGAACGGGCATTCTGGGCCGAGACTTCGCCACAGAGCCGGGAGGCCTGTTCGGGCTGCTGCTTTCGGAGGCGCTCCGGCCGCTGTTCGGGGTCACGTTCGGCATTGCCATTCTCGCTCTTGCGGCTTTCTGCACCATCGGCTACATGACGGATACTCCCCTAAGCCATCTGTTGCAGCGCACGGTTCGGGTGGCGGCCCGGGTGGCGCTCCTGATCGCAGGAGTGCGGCTCAGGCGGGCGAAGCCGCCGGAGCCGATCCAGCCGAAGCAGAAGCGGCCGCGGCGGCCGGTCGAGCCACCGAAGCTGCTGCCTCCTGCGCCGAAGCCAGCGGTGGCCTGCCAGCCCCGTCTGGACGTCGTAGAGGAACCCGAAACGGAGCCGGGTGAGACGGATCCCGCCCCGCCGCAGGCGGGCTACGAGGACTTCGAGTTGCCGCCGCTGGAGCTGCTGACAGAGGCACCATCCATGGAACACGCCGAGCGGGAGGCGCTGGCAAGCGTCGAGACGCTCGAAAATGCCCTCGGCAGCTACGGGATCGATGCCAGAGTGGTTGACGTGGAGCGCGGGCCGCGGGTCACCCGGTATGAGATCCACCTTCCCGCCGGCGTGCGGGTCAGCAGAGTCACGAATCTGGCGGACGACCTCGCCTACGCCCTCTCGGCGCTGGCGGTGCGCGTTGAAGCGCCGGTGCCCGGGAAGGGCGTCATCGGCATCGAGGTGCCGAACGCGGATGTGACATTCGTGCACCTGCGTGAGATATTGGAGTCCGAGACTGCGCAGCGGGTGAAGTCCAGAGTCGCGTTCGCACTGGGGCGGGACATCTCGGGCCATCCGATGATGTCCGATCTGGCGAAAATGCCCCATCTGCTCATTGCTGGGGCTACGAACTCAGGGAAGAGCGTCTGCCTGAACGCGCTGATCACCACTATCCTCCTTCGCGCCCGGCCCGATGAGGTCAAGATGCTGATGATCGACCCGAAACGGGTGGAGTTGAGCCTGTTCGCGGGCGTTCCGCACCTCGCCGCGCCGGTGGCGCACGACGCCAAGGAGGCGGCGGGGCTGCTGCGGTGGGCGATTCGGGAAATGGAGCTACGCTACTCCCAGTTTGCCGATCTGGGCGTGCGCAACATCGTGGGTTGGAACGAGCGGGCGAAGATCGATGAGGAGATGGAGCCCCTCAGCTATATCGTGATCGTGATCGACGAGCTGGCGGACCTGATGATGCAGGCGGCGACGGAGTTCGAGACCTCGATCTGCCGCCTCGCCCAGCTCGCCAGGGCCACGGGGATTCATCTGGTCGTCGCTACCCAGCGGCCGTCGGTGAACGTGATCACCGGCACCATCAAAGCGAACATCGCCTCCCGGATCGCCTTCGCCGTCGCCTCTCAGGTGGATTCACGCACCATTCTGGACGTGAATGGGGCGGAGCGGCTGGTGGGATCGGGCGATATGCTCTATCTGCCGCTGGATGCTCCGACGGGAAAGCCGGTGCGCATACAGGGCGCGTATGTGAGCGAACACGACATCAACGCGGTTGTCGGCTTTCTGAAACAACAAGGCAGGCCGAGCTACTCGCAATCCGCGGTCGAGAGCGCCGGGGCCGTGGTGATCGCCGGGAAGGATCAGGCGGAGGACCCGATGTTCGAGACTGCGCTGGAGTATGTGCTGGCGACGAAGCACGCTTCGGCCTCGATGTTGCAGCGGAAGTTCAAGCTTGGCTATACGCGCGCCGCCCGGCTGATCGACATCATGGAAGAGCGTGGATATGTGGGACCGCACGACGGCCGCCGGGCGAGGGAGGTCTACGCCTCTTCGGCCGACCGGGTGGCGGAACTGAGCCGCCGGCCGGCTGTCGAGGATGATGAGTTTGAGGCGGAAGAGCCGGACGACGAGGATGCTGGCGCTGAGCAGCCAGAGGGCATGGAGGATGCCTAATGACTTTCGCCCAAAGAAGTAAGGGCGAAAGTCGTCAGAAGACCAGCGAATATCTGAAAGAAGACGTTCGCCCAATGTTACTTTGTTGGGCGAACGTCCGTAATAAGCCATAGTTCGGGTAGCAACCGTAGCTAGTATCGCCAGCCGACTTGGGGCTAGGATGCGCGACTATGCGGGCGGTAGTCGTCGCAACATTGATCTAGCATATGGTTAGAATTCAGGTGCATGAGGACAGCACCTGGATCGCAGTCTGCGGCCGTGAGGAGGGAGTTTCTGTTGTTGCGGTCTCCGCTCATGAGGTTCCCCATTCGATCAGCATAGCGCCGAGCAGGAAGGCGCTTCCATTGAACGATCAGCCCTCCGAACAGCAGTCCGGGCCCCATTTGGATGGGGCGAGAGGGCGAGGGAGACCATCTAGATGCCAGACAGCGCATCTTCTGCAGTGACAGGGGTTCCCCAGAAATCGGCCGTGAACGTGAAACTGAGAGCACGGAAACTCGGCGAGATTCTGGCTGCCCGGGGAGCAGTCAGCCAAGTTGACCTGGACAAGGCTCTGGCGGAGCAGCGCCAGACAAAGGGCTTCCTAGGCCAAGTACTGCTCAAGCGGGGCGTGATCAAGAAGCGCGACCTGGCGGAGGCGCTTGAGGATCAGCTCGGGCTCCCGTTCGTCGAACTATCCGATCGGACGGTAGAGCCCGAGATCGCCTCTCTGCTGCCCGAGAACCTGGTGCGGCTGCACAAGGCTTTGCCGTTCGACTTGAGTGAGAACGTTCTCTCGGTCGCCATGGCCGATCCTCTCAACCTTCGCGCGCTCGAGTCCATGCGCCTGGTGACGGGCCTCGAGGTCAAGCCGTTCTTTGCGCCTGAGGAAGACGTCCTCTTGGCTACCAACCAGGTGTTCGACGGTCGTGTCGCCGCCTACAAGGCGATTGAGGACACGACCAGCATGGCTCACGACGAAGCCGACGGGATGACGGTCCGCGATCTCGAGCGAATGGTGGAGGACGCGCCGGTTGTGCGCCTCGTCGACTCGATCGTCCAGGGCGCGATCACAGGGACTGCGAGCGATATCCACGTCGAGCCCAGGGAGCGGGATGTACGGGTCCGTTATCGGGTTGACGGCGTGCTCTACCTGATGATGGAGATACCAAAGCGGCTTCAGTCGGCGGTCATCTCACGCATCAAGATTATGGCGGGGATGAATATTGCGGAGCGCCGCCTGCCTCAGGATGGCCGTATCACCGTCGGCAGCAACGGGTACACGTACGATCTGCGGGTCTCGACGCTGCTCACGGTGTTCGGCGAGAAAGTGGTGATGAGAATCCTGGACAAGACGTCGGTCTTGCTCCAGCTTGAGGATTTGGGCTTTTCGTCCGATCAGCAGACGCTGGTCGAGCACCTGATCACGAAGCCATATGGCATGCTGCTGTCAACGGGCCCGACGGGCTCGGGCAAGACGACGACACTCTACACCGCGCTGAACCGCGTCAACACGGGCGACAACAACATCGTCACCGTTGAGGACCCGGTGGAGTACCAGCTCGCGGGCATCAATCAGAGCCAGGTGAACCTGGCGGCGAGCATCACGTTTGCCCGGGGCTTGCGGGCGATCCTGCGCCAGGACCCCGATGTGATCCTGGTGGGCGAGATCCGCGATCGTGAGACGGCGGAGATCGCGGTGCAGTCCGCCCTTACCGGACACCTAGTCTTCAGCTCGCTGCACACGAATGACGCCGCCTCGGCGCTGCCGCGGCTGCTGGACATGGGTGTCGAGCCGTTCCTGATCGCATCGTCGGTGATCGGCGTGATTGGGCAGCGACTCGTCCGCGTGGTGTGCCGGAACTGCAAGGTGACCTACAGGCCCGAGCGGAGGGTGCTGGAGGAGTTGGGCGTGCCTGAGGACGAGCACGGCCACATTCACTTCGCCAGGGGCGCGGGCTGTCCGGTCTGCAGCGGCCGGGGCTATCGTGGCAGAACCGGGGTGTTCGAGGTTCTCCGGATGAGTGACCCGATCAAGCGCATGATACTGGACAAGACTTCCACCCTGGAGATTCGGGAGCAGGCGCTGCAAGAGGGGATGCAGACGATGCAGCAGGCCGGTCTTCGGAAAGTGATGGACGGCACGACCACGCCGGAAGAGGTCATGCGGGTCATCTACGTCGAGGAGGAGTGAGCACTTGATGCCGACGTTTCGCTATCGGGCCAGAGATTCGGCGGGATCTCCCGTACGGGGCTCCCTCGTAGCCGACAACGAGCGGCTGGTCAAGATCAAGGTCACGGAGATGGGCTATTTCCCCGTGGCCGTCGAGGAGCAGAGGGACCGGGGCGACAAGACGCTCGGGATTCTGCCCCAGCGGGTACGGCACGAAGACCTGGTGGTCTTCTCGTGGCAGTTCTCAGCCATGATCGGCGCCGGCATCCCGCTCATCGCTTGTCTGGGGGCATTGAGGGACCAGACGGACAGCCCGGAGTTGGCCAAGGCGATCACCGATATCCGCCAGCGGGTGCAAGACGGCCAGTCTCTGTCCATCTCGATGGGAAGGTATCCGCAGATTTTCTCGCACACGATGACCAGCCTGATCAGGGCAGGAGAGAGCGGCGGTTTCCTCGAGATGTCTCTGGAGCGGATCGCGATACAGATGGAGAAAGACTCCGAGCTACGGCAGAAGGTCCGTTCGGCATTCGTCTATCCCGCTCTGGTGATCGGGCTTGCCGTAGGCATCATCGCCTTCCTGCTGGCATTTGTGATTCCCGTCTTCGCCCAGGTCTATAAGAGCGCGGCTCTGGACCTGCCGCCGATCACCAAGGTGCTGATCGCGGTCTCGACGTTCTCCGCGAAATACTGGTGGGCGGTCGGCCTGGCGCTCATCGGCGGCTTCTGCGGAATTCGGGCCTGGGCGCATTCCGAGCGAGGCAAGCCGAAGGCGGATGCGCTGAAGCTGCGCATGCCGATCCTCGGCGGGCTGATCCGCAAGATCTCGATCGCCCGCGCCATCCGAGTCCTGGCAACGCTGATCAGCACCGGCGTGCCACTCGTCCACGCGCTGGAAGACGCGGCGCGGGTCGCTGAGAACTACGTGATTGGATCGGCGCTGAAGCTCGCCACTGTGCGAGTGACGGAAGGCCAGCTTCTCGCCGCGCCGATGGAGGCGAGCGGTCAATTCCCGGCGATGGTGATCCAGATGGTCGCGGCGGGCGAGGAGTCGGGCGATCTGGGCGCGATGATGAACAAGGTGGCGGACTTCTACGATCGGGACATCGAGTATGCGGTCAAGCGGCTCATGCCAGTGATGGAGTTCTGTCTGATCATCTTTGTGGGCGCGATCGTCGGACTGGTCGCGATTTCCATGTACATGCCGATCTTCAATCTGACTTCACTATTGAGGGGCCGACCGGGCACAACTCCGTGACGAAACGGTGACACTGTCATCGCCGGCGCAGCGGCGCCGTCTGGATGAGAATGCCGACCTCAGGAGGAGGTGAGTGAGCATGAGAAGGTGGACCCAGAAGATGCGCAGCACGCGTGGTTTTACGATGGTGGAACTCCTGGTGGTGATCATCATCATCGCGGTGCTGGTCGCCATCGCCCTGCCCAAATACTTCGCGGCGATCTACGCGGGACGTGTGCACGCATGCCAGTCGAACTTCAAGATCATCAATACGGCGGCCCAGGCCTACTTCGCGCAGAATAAGGCGTGGCCGACGCAGGTGACTGATATGCTTCAGGGCGCTCAGGGCACCGCTCCCAAGGGCCTGAGTGGCGGTCAGCTGACCGAGGCCCCGATCTGTCCGTTCGACGTAGCAGGCGCGGGCGGCACGACCCACCCGTATACCCTCCTCGCTGTATTGAACGACGGGACGACTGCGGCGATCGGGGGCGGCACCGCCGCCAATCCCCAGGTCGGCGTCGAGGTGGACCCGGCGGGACACTTCGACAACACCACGGGACCGTGGCAGAGCGCAGCCACGCACCTGCCGTAACGGCATGGAGAGAGTGCGGGAGGCGAGGCTAGCCCTGCCTCCCGCAGCGCTCTGTGCGCGAGAGAGCAGAGCAGCGTCGAGGAGAAGCATGCGAGCGACGCGCGAGAGGACGAATAGGCTGGCGGAACCAGCGTACGAGGCGTCGCGGGGCACCCCCTCAGGAGCAGCAGGTCGGCTGCGGCGGTTCTGCGGGTGTGGGTTTACGATGGTGGAGCTGCTCGTCGTACTCGTCATCATCGCCACGCTGCTGGTGATTGCCCTGCCGCGCTATTTCCAGGCAGTGAACAGCGCCAGAGTCATGGCGTGTCAGTCGCAGATCAGGATCATCAGCATCGCTGCGCAGGTGTTCCTCTCGCGCAACCAAAGATGGCCTGTGAGTGTCGCCGAGATGGTGCAGGGCACAGCTCCCAGCACGCTATCGGGCGCGCCCTTGACCAGCATACCCGAGTGCCCATTCGGGGTGCCCTACATCCTGGAGCCGGTCCTCCAGGACGGTTCGGCTGGACAGCCCACGGCGGGTAATCCGCAGGTGGGAGTAACCCTGAATGTCGCGGATGACTTTGAGAACGGCGAGTGGATCAACGCCCTGCAGCACAAGGGATCCGGCCTCGACGCGTTCTGAGGGAGACCGGAGAATACCAGGAATGGTGCGTGCAGATTTCCACAGACCAGCAGGCCGCAGCTCCCCGAGGCCGCGTCGCTCAGGTTGGACGCTAGTCGAGTTGTTGGCCGTCATCATCCTGGCGGCCGTGGTGCTGCTTATCGGGAGCCTGTCGGTCTACCGTGGCAAAGTCACGTCCGAGCAGCTTGCCTGTCAGGACAATATGCAGGCGATTCATTCGGCGCTGCAGATCTACTGGGAGAAAAACAGCCGCACCTATCCGCCGAGCCAGGCCGCGTTCGAGCAGTTTCTGCAATCATCGACGTACTTCCCAGACGGCGAGCTGCACTGCCCGCAGGACGCCAATCGTACGCTTCACTATAGGTATAGCTATACCGTCACGTTGAATCCCGTGCCGGGCGATGTGGTTCTGAGTTGCCCGGTCACCGGGTCGGGTCATGGTTCGAACTGAGAGTCGTGGTGCTGATCGGCGGGAGTGTGAGCCTGTGGACGCTCGCGTGAGGATGAGGCATATGCGAAGGAGTGGCTTTGCGCTTGTCGAGATGCTGGTGGGGCTGGTGGTGATGGCAGGCCTTCACCAGATGTTCGTGTCCAGCCTCACGGCACAGACGACCACCAGCTCGCAGATGGAGGCCGACCGGAGGACGCAGGTGGCGATGGCCGAGACCACCTCCGCGTTGAGACAGGCATCTCCGTCCGGACTCCTTCTCGCATCTCCGATTCTCGCCGATCGCGACTCAACGCACCCGGACAGGATCGACTGCGCGGGACCTCGGGGGGCTGACACGGAGCCGCCGAAGGGCTCTGGTGACGTCACACACTATCGCTACTGGCTGGATTCGGGCGCGCTGAAGAGAAGCATCGGCGGCTCCAACTACACAGGCGGCAGCGTCCTGACGACGGAGGTCACCAAGCCAGCGTTCACGTTCTACGACGCCGTCGGGAATGTGATCAGCAAGAGGACGAAGATGGTCCGCGCGGGGGTGGGCTTGACGATCCAGGATGGCAGTAGCTGGAGCGTCGTTGGGTCCGCCGTGCGGCTGCGGGATACGTCGTGTCGGGCCGGGACGGCCCTGTCGCAGCGATTTCAGTGAGTGGTAGAAGGGAAGCCATGCCAGAACAAAGCGAATCACTGCTGGCTCTCGTCCTCTCCCCGAAGCATATCGGCGCGGGAGAGGTGCGTTTCGTGGACGGCGAGTTGCGGATCTCGGCGCTGGGAGACATCCCTGCCCCCGAGGGCGCGTTCGACGGCAACCAGATTGCGAGCGGCGATGCGCTGGGCCGTGCAGTTGCCGAGTTCGTGATCCGGAAGCGGCTGACCGCTCGCAAGGCCGTGATGGTGCTGCCGGAGGGATCGGCGATCACGCAGTTGATCAAGCTTCCGAGAATGCCGCGCGAGGACATGCTGGGCGCGGTACGTTCTGTGGCAGAGCGATATGCGGTATTCGCGGAGCATGCAGTTTCGGCTGATTGCTCGGTGGTGGAGGAGGTTGAGGAGGAAGGAGTCGAGAAGTCCAGCCTGCTGGTCTCGGCATCTCGCACCGCGAACGTGGAGCAGTGCCAGGAAGCAGCGCGCGTCGCCGGGCTCGACCTGGTCTCGGTCGAGTCCGTCGCGGTCGCCGCCGCTCGCGGCTACAAGGAGTGGTTCACCGGGGACCACGTGGTGGCGCTGGCGGTGGTCGGGGAAGTAAAGACCGATATCATGATCTTCGACAAAGGGGTTCTCCGCCTCTGCTACAGCGCGAATGCGGGACTGCCGGAGCAGACGGAGCAGGGCGATTGGATGTCGCCGCCACCAGAGCAGTTCGATCCGTTCACGCCGCCGCCGCAGCTCTACTCCGAGTTGAGCCATTGTTTCCGGTTTTTCCAGAACCAGTTCCCAGGACGCGGCGTGGACCGCGTGGTCATCTCGGCCGACCATCCCAGGGCCGATCTGATCGCCTCGAATCTCTCGAACCAACTGCAGCTTCCAGTGGATCTTGGGAGGCCGTCCTACCCGCTGCGCCTTCCACGCGATGTGGAGGAAAGCGCGGCCGCCGTTACCCGTGCACTGACGCTGGCGCTCTTCCGCGGCAGCGCGATCGCCGGTGTGAGCGAGGATGGATTCGCCTTCCCGATCAACCTTCTGCCACCGGCTCGAATGGCGTGTGTCCCGGCGAAGCGAGCGATCAAGATCGGCGTCGGGGCGATGGCCCTAGTGCTGGCCGGCGCCATTGTCTGGAGCACTGCACTGGGCCGCCGCATTGATAGGCAGCAGGCAGCATTGACGCGGACGCAGCAGGACACCGCGCAGCTTCAGCCCGAGCTCGACGCTCTGCGCGCGGCGAAGGCGACCGAGCAGGCTCTCAAGACCAGCGTGGAGCGCGAGACAGCTCGCCTCGCGAAGGAGAGAGCGGTTCGATGGTCGCAGATTTTGGTGGACGTATCCCAGCGACTGCCCCACGAGATGTGGCTGACGCAATTGAGATCGCCGGACGATCAGCAGATCAGCCTGGTGGGCATCGCCACGAACCGGGAGGCCATCCCGCTCGCGATTCAGTCGCTGTCGGGTTCGCCGTATCTCAACTCGGTTGTGCTCGGGTCATTGACGAAGGATGATAGCTACGCCAGAGGCCGCACCGTGATTCAATATCAGATCAATGCGCGCCTCCTGAGGGGACTGGTGCTCGCAGCGGCAACTCCGCCCGCTGCTTCTGCCGGGCCGAAGGAGGGGGCGCAATGACCGCCCGAGATCGCACCCGACGGTATGCGCAGATCATCGCGGCTGGCACAGTTCTGGTCTGGGCCCTGCTCTGCTTTGTGATCATCCTCTCCCCGCGGCGCACGAAGCTCCATAATCTCGACCAGCGCGTCGCGACCTCGAGCAAGGGGCTGGCGGATATGCGCAAGGAGATCGAGGATGCCAAGATCATAGGCGGCCCGGCGATCGGGGGCGCCCGCTTCGACAAGTTCGGAATTCTCTCCAACGACGAGGAGCAGATATTCCTGACGGACCTGATCGCGTTCTGCAAGGACACGACGAACACGCTGAACCTGGTGCGGCGATCGGATTACGCTCAGCCGACATCGACCACGCCGCCGGAGCAGCAAGGGAGCGGGAAGCCCGGGGCACCGACTGGGACGAGCCCACAGGCCCAGCAGGGGCCGCCGCAGGCGGTCATCCTGCGGGTTCCGCACACCGTCAGTTTCTCGGGAACGTTCGTCTCGTCGTTCTACCTCCTGAGGAAGTTGGAGTCCTATCGGCGGCTCCTGACCGTTGAGAGAATGGACCTGAACACCGACAACCAGAGCGGCTATCCGCGGCTGATAGGCAATATCACCATCGACCTGTACCTGGTGAAGCAGCCAACGGGCACCGCATCGAGCCCCCAGGCCAGCACGTCGGGCACGGCGGCCCGGCCTGCACCTGCGAGCTAAGGGGAGGGATGAGCTGAATGAAATACAACAAGCAGGACCTGCCCAAGATAGTCGCTCTGACCATTGTGCTGGTCGGCCTCGTGATCTACATCGGCATCAGCTATTCGAGGGAGGCAGAGAAGTACAGGAAACGGATGGCCGAGCATGAGGCAACGCACGCCCAGCAGGCCGCTGCCCAGGCGAATACGGCCGGCGTATCCGGCGCGAATCCGTCCATGCCCGCGGGGGCCCAAATGTCCCCAACGGTCCAGGCTCTGCTGGCCCCGGTCACTCCGCCTGACCGCGATCCGTTCCTGCCTATGGTGGCGCCGCCGAGAGCGTATTCGCCGGCGGCGGTGAAACCAGGCACCAAGCCGCGCGCGGCGAAGCGGCCGCCGGAACCATTGGTTCTGCCGCCGTTGATGGAGGGGGCATCGTCGCAACCTCCGTTCCAGAGGGATGCGAATGCCCTGGCGCTTACGGGCATCGTGCTCGGGACCCCGCCACTGGCGGTGATGCGGCGAGGCACGGATCATTTCATCGTCAAGCAGGGAGCGGAGCTTCCAGGCAAAGTGATGGTGCAGGCCATCACCCGGAACAGCGTGACACTGCGAGACGGGAAGAGGCAGTACACACTCAAGATCGGCTCGTAGAAGGCCGCTCATCCGCGATCTCCAAACGGCGGGCCGAGAGGCCCGCCGTTTTCGCGTCACCGGGAGGCACGAGAGCCCTCCTAGTCGAGGATAGCTCGCGGGAGGGAGGCGCGGGCACGGACTCGAAGTGTGCTCGGATGGAGCGAATGCCATGACAACGATGCTTGCCGCCGTGCTGCATGATTTCGGCAGACTCGAACTCGAACGGGTGCCGGCGCCGAGGCCACACCAGACGGGAGAGGTGCTGGTAAAAATCCATTCCTGCGGCTTCTGCGCTACCGACTACAAGGCCATCAAGGGCATCCGCCGAAATGTGACATTCCCGACAATTGTGGGCCACGAGCCGAGCGGCGTGGTGGCCGATGTCGGCCCGGGCGTGACACATTTCCGTGTCGGCGACCCGGTGATCGTGCAGCCGCTCGGACACTGCGGAGTCTGTCGTCATTGCCGCTCGGGCAACACGCACTACTGTGAGAACGCATTCGTCACCGGGGGCGATGGTCCGCAGGACGTGAGGCCCGGGGCATTCGCCGAGTATATGCTGACGAAGGAGACGAGCCTTTTCGGGAAGCCCGAGGGCATCTCGTTCGATGCCGCCGCGATCACCGAACCGCTCGCGGGCGCCTGGAAAGGTGTGATCCAGTACAGTGAGATGAGCATCGGCGATGACGTGGTCATCATCGGCGTAGGGAGCATCGGGCTGCTGTGCCTGATGGTGGCGAAGGCGGCCGGCGCGGCACGGCTGATCGCGGTAGACATGAGCGACTATGCGCTCAGGAACGCGCTTCGATTGGGAGCGACACACGCGATCAACCCAGATCGTGAGGACGCGAAGCGGCGAGTGTATGAGATCATCCCGGAGGGTCCCGACCTGGTGGTTGAGGCCGCAGGCCCGGTCGAGGCTGTGCGTCTGATGGTTGAGCTGCGGAGACGGGGCACGCGGTGGAACGTCTTCGGGATCACGACTCACGAGGAGTTCTGCCTCGACGGCGGCCTCACGCACTTCCTCGAGGGACGCATGGACGCGAGCTTCGGCACCACGCCGCTGGCGATGTCGAAGGCGATCCGTCTCATGGAGACCGGGCTGGTCGATACGGAGACGATTATTTCGCACCGGTTTCCGCTTTCGCGGATTCACGAGGCGATCGAACTGATGGGCTCGCCGGAGCGGAATAAGATCATCATCAACCCGTGAGGGCTGACGGCTGGCGCGACCTCAGCGGCGTGATCCTTCAGAGCTGAGACTCAACCCATCCGAAGTCAACGCGGGCGGCGCGGGGGATGGCGATGAGGAGCGATCTCTGTTCGCCGCTGCCGGCCGGACCCCGAATCATC
>Ga0187878_1002799_pt1 | contig 15056 bp, 15 predicted proteins | sample June2016WEW_17_1_FD_132979 | JGI IMG/M metagenome (GOLD analysis project Ga0187878, IMG submission 132979) | Peatland microbial communities from SPRUCE experiment site at the Marcell Experimental Forest, Minnesota, USA - June2016WEW_17_150 | ecosystem: Environmental > Terrestrial > Soil >...
ATATTGCCTATTTGGAAGCTGGGTCACTCATCCAATACATGGTTGAGACCTATGGTTGGAGTGCATTTAATCAATTCTATCGGACCATTCCCCAGCCGAACAACGAACCAGTATCTGATGTAATGGATACAGCCTTGCATGACCATTTCGGCATATCATTTTCTGACCTGGAAAACGGATATCTTTCTTACCTGCATTCTCAATCCATCACCACGGATATTCCCACCGACCTTCAATTGACTGTTAACTTTTTTGATGCGGTTCGTCATTATCAGGAGATTCTGGATCCATCTGCATATTTCCTGACCGCCTGGTTACCCGACGGCTCGGTCATGCGTCAGCAGGGGATTATAGCTGATTTCCTACGCCACCCTGAAGGGTGGAAAAATCAATTGCTTGAATCGCTTCTTATCCGCTCTCAAAAAGAATTATTCAGCGGAGATTATAAAAATGCTGAACGCACCTTGAAGTTGACGAATTGGGTAATGGATATTATTGCCCCTTAAAAATTTCTCAGGCGGCAATTTTGCCGCCCGAGAGGATCCTTACGATATTGCATTAAAACTGTATTAAACGCATGTCCCACCGATTAATGGAACCAGCCATGGAAGGACTGTACACCATAGGCTGAATTGGTCGATGATCAGAAAAAAGCCCAAGCAGACGCAGATGATAATTAATATTGCAATCACGATAATTAACCAGATGGGGAACTTTTTCTTCGCGGGAGCGGCAGCCTTGGAGACTTGTGCTGCCGGTGCTTGACTTGTGAAAACCTCAACCGGAGCTGTGGATGGAGGTGAAACGGGAACCGGGATAGGCGCCGGAGCAGGAGTGGGAGCAGGAGTCGGAATTGGTGTTCGGACTGGGGCAACTATCTTTGGAATTTGAGCGGAGGAGACGACCGTTGCATTCGGGTCGAACGAAGTCTCATACATTAATACTATATTTTCCCCCAAGGTGACGGTATCTCCCGGTTTTAACTCTTGTGGAGTGGAGATACGCTGTCCATTAATGAATGTGCCATTAGTCGAGCCGAGGTCTTGGATCACGTAAGCAGAATTTTGCAGGCTCAGTTTGGCATGTTTGCGCGAAACTTCAGCATCGTTGATTGCGATGACATTGCTTGCGTCACGTCCGATGATGATCTCAGTCGCTTCAAGTGGATAGATTTTTCCAGTATTTGGGCCGGAGTGCATTACAAACTGGAATTGAGCAGTCATAGTTCCTCCTGAATAAATCCAAATGATTAATTTCTTTTTATAGTGTACAGAATTTAATTGAAAATGTCAATTCATCGACATCCCATATTTTTGTTTATCGTGGCAGCATTTATCCAAGAGTGAGAGGATAGGATTAATTTCTTAATCACGATTTACTGACTAGGTATTCATGAGTATCAGGTCTGCATCCTTGTCTTTTGGATTAATTCCGCGAGCTTAGTCAAAAAGGATATTTTAGAACAGTTCCATGATTGCGTGTATGGAATCGGGAATCATGGAGAGATATCTACCTCTCTTTGCTCAAAAATAGCTAGACAGGATTATTCATTACATTATTTTACAACATCCCATAAAAAATTTTTTATTGAAATCTATTTCTTGCACAATGGCAAGAAAACTGTATAATGGAGGGGGATATTTATTATGGAAATTATTGTGAGCGATCGGGATGGAAACGAATGAAGTCTCACACCGGGGTATTGCGAGAAGTGCGCAATCGTTTAGAATTAAAAAATGTTTCTGTCGATGACCAGGAACGATTGCTTGAGCTATTGAATCTATTGATGATGATCATGGATGAAAAGTTGCTCCAGGATGGGTCGATTTCCGAGCATCTTGTGGATGTGCTTGCAGATAGTGGGAGTCTTTTGTTATTGATTCAGCGCCAGGCAGCAGAATTGGACGCTCTCAAACGGATTACGCTAAACTTGACCTCCAGCTTAGATCTCCAAGCGGTGCTGGATGGTGTAGTTAGAGAAGCCATGCAACTGGTTAAGGATGCCCAGGATGCTCATATATACTTGTTCCAGGAAGATAAACTGATTTTTGGCGCATCATTGAAAAATGATGGTGAAGAGAATATTCAAATCTCTGAACCGCGCCCTAATGGGTTGACCGGTACTGTAGCACGCGAGAAAAAAATTATTATTGTCGAGGATATGACGAATCACCCCATTTATAAGGGCATGCCAATAACCTGGTGCGGTTCAATCATCGGTCTCCCATTAATGATGGGGAGCCGTGTTGTCGGGGTGATGAATCTAGCCCGCAAAACTCCAGGGGAATTCAACCAGTCAGAAATTCGCTTGCTGACTCTTCTCGCGGATCAGGCTGCCATCGCGATCATAAATGCGCGTTTGCATTCTGCGGTCAGCCACCAAGCCCGCAGTGATGCATTGACTGAACTCCCCAACCGTCGCGCCTTGGATGAACGTCTTGATAAAGCAATCGCTCAGTCTGTCTCTTCCGGGAATCCATTTTGCGCTGTAATGATGGATCTTGATGGTTTTAAGATAATCAATGATACATATGGTCACAAGGTTGGAGATGAAGTTTTACAGCAGGTTGCTAATTCAATGGAAAAATCTTTGCGCTCGACAGACTTTCTGGCTCGTTATGGCGGTGATGAATGGACCTTGGTTCTGACGGAGACAAATTTGACCCAGGCGCAGGTGGTGATCCAGAAAATTCAGAATGGATTGCGCAATAATCCAATCCATCTTCCGGATGGAAAAACTACTAATATCGGCGTTTCTGGTGGAGTTGCCCTCTATCCGGTGCACGCGGATTCTGCACCAGGTTTGATTCGTGCCGCCGATGAAGCGCTTTTTAGGGCCAAAAAGAACAGCCGGGGGCAATTCCTGGTAGCTCACAACGGCGACGTCTGATTCTCTCCCAATTTTGTAATAATAACGCGAAGGGAAGTAACGCTCCTGCTCTCCACTCTAGCGATCACAAAAGGCTGCCTCCAGGTAGCATTTCAGGCTTGTAATGATGAGGGATATTTGAATATGCAACGATTCGAAATGTTTCGCGCGATGATGCTATCTCTGGACGCAGATTGATGAAAGCTACACTTGGGTGTTTCAAAAAGGTTAGGATGGGGACACTTTGTAAAATGACTATTACATCCGACGTCTCTAACCATTCAAACCATCGAGGAGATCTATTCCGGGGGCAATATTGATATTCACTATTTATCTATAGACCTTGAAAAGGATCTATTGGTGAGGTTTGTAGATAAATGACCAAATACCTTGCATTTGGAAACGAGTACAATTGCAGCACAATTGTTAGTTACTTTCATTATTTCATATGCCTAACCTCATTCAAAGTTTCCAGAGACGCGACATTGGTTTTCTACGTATTGTCGCTCGCTTATGGGGGATAGAGTTGACTGCGTCTGACGTTGAAAAAGTATTGGATGAAATAACCTCGGCAATGCTCGACCAAACTCTTTTTAGGGATATGGTTGACTCGCTTCCTGCTGAGGCCCGGTCAGCATTTGAGGCTCTGGTATTTGCAGAAGGCAAGCTGTCTTGGGCATCTTTTTCTCGTCAATTTGGTGAAATTCGCGAAACGGGCCCTGGGCGGCGTGATCGGGAACAAATATACTTAAACCCGGCCTCGCCCGCGGAAGTCCTTTTCTATCGGGGTTTGATAGCCAAAGCATTTTTTGATGTGCCAGCTGGTGCGCAGGAATTTGCATATATTCCTAGTGATTTTCTACATTTAATTAACCGTGGAGAACAATCATCTTTCCTGGAAGCAAAGATCGTAGGGACATCTGGAGACCAGAACTCCACCTCTACCAACCATGCAGTATCAACCGGCTTAACTGAGCTATTGGGTCGGCAAGCCTCATCTAAGGAATGCGCCTGCTTCCTATCAACCTCAGACCGCCTCCTCGATGACGCAACAACAATCCTCGCTGCCTTTCGGATGAGACGACCACTCCCCGATACACGGATTCCGGCTCTAGTAGTTTTGGATTTCCTGTCCGCAGCAAAAATCATTCAACTATCTTCTCATAAGGAAAGACCAGGGGAAGGAACCCCGTACATCGAGGCAGTACGTCGTTTTCTACAGACCTCGCGTAAAAATTCATTGGAAATGTTGCTCACGGGCTGGTTGGGGAGTGAATCATTCAATGAATTGCGCCAAATTCCCGGCCTTATTTGTGAAGGTGAATGGAACAACCGGGCGCTGGATACCCGTAGATACCTGCTGACTTTGTTGGAGGCAGTCCCTGAAAACAAGTGGTGGAGTCTCCCGGCGTTTGTCAATTCCATCAAGGAAAAAAACCCAGATTTTCAGCGCCCTGCTGGAGATTACGATTCCTGGTTCATCAAGCGCGAATCTGATGGCGAGTATCTCCGGGGGTTCGCTTACTGGAATGAAGTGGATGGCGCCCTTGTCCGCTACATGATTACGGGGCCAATGTATTGGTTGGGGCTTGTGGAATTGGCAACACCCGCGGATAGCGGTATTATCAGTGCTTTTCGCTTAAAAAACCGCAAATCCCGCATGGCAGTTCCCGAATCAGGCAAAATTCACGTTTCCTCTCAAGGAAGAATAGTAGTCCCAAGATTATTGTCCCGCTTGATCAGGTACCAGATTGCACGTTTTTGCGAATGGGATTCGGAAAAAGAAAACGATTACCAATACCGGATCTCGACTGCCTCTTTGAAAAGTGCCAAAGAACAAGGACTTAAAGTTAACCAACTACTAAGTCTGCTTGCCAGGAATGCTGCTGCGGAGGTCCCACCTGCCTTTATCAAGGCGCTTAAACGATGGGAACTAAACGGAACTGAAGCTTGTCTCGAGATTCATACTATATTAAAAGTCAGCCGGCCCGAAATCTTGGAAGAGTTGCGCAAATCAAAGGCAGGACGTTTTTTAGGCGAGACGCTTGGTCCGGTTACGGTGACTGTGAAATCGGGGGCGCAACCAAAGGTGCTTGCTGCTCTCGTTGAATTGGGGGTGCTGGGCGAAGAGGTGCATGAAGAATAGCTTAGAATTCTATGATGAAATTTAATGGAAAAAGATCGTAGATATGTTCGTCTTCATTTATGGCCTGGTTATATGCTTCTGGGAGATCGTGATTTGTTTTTGTATCAGGATATCGTTTTGTTCAAATCAATTGTATCGTCAAACATGAAGGTTATGATCGAAGAAGGAGCATTCAATTATGATATCAACAATTATCCATGCCAATATGGGTAAGCTGCAGGAATCGATTTTGCTATAATATGTTCGCATATTCCATAAGGAGAAATTATGTCCACAAAAACAGACTGGATTACACAAGAACTCGATGACTTGAAAACACAGGGCCTTTACAATCGCATCCGTACCATTGGCTCGCCGCAGGGCTCATGGCTGGTGGTGGACGGTAAAAAAGTACTCAACTTCTGCTCGAATAACTATCTTGGCCTGGCCAACCATCCAAAATTGGTGGCTGCAGCAAAAAAAGCTCTGGATGAGATGGGAGTGGGGCCAGCTGCTGTGCGTACGATTGCTGGGACCATGACCCTTCACCTCGAACTGGAGAAGCGCTTGGCATCATTTAAGGGTGTAGATGCTGCCATTACTTTTCAGAGCGGTTTTACTGCCAACCTTGCAACCATCCCAGCTCTAATAGGCAAAGAGGACGTCATCTTCTCGGACCGGTTGAACCATGCAAGCATTATCGACGGTTGCCGCCTCTCCGGAGGGAAAATTATCCCATACGAGCATTGCGATGTGGCCTCATTGGAAATGGTGATTAAAGAAAATTTGTCACAATTCCGCCGTGCCATGATCATCTCAGATGGTGTCTTCAGCATGGACGGAGACATGGCTCCTCTGGACAAGATCTATGAAATAGCTCACAAGTACGATATTCTGCTGATGGTAGACGATGCTCACGGGGAGGGTGTTCTTGGAAAGGGGGGACGGGGGATCGTGGACCATTTTGGTCTGCATGGCAAAGTGGATGTGGAGATTGGTACGATGTCGAAAGCCTTCGGCGTCGTCGGAGGTGTAGTTGCAGGAGCGCCCGTCATAGTGGAATGGTTGCGCTTGCGCGGGCGCCCATTCCTTTTCTCCTCAGCGGTTACTGTTCCTGATGCGGCTGCCTGCATTGCGGCCATCGATATTCTCGAATCATCAACTGAGCTGGTAGATCGCCTTTGGGACAATGCCAAATATTTCAAGGCTGAAATGAAGAAATTGGGTTTCGATACCGGTTTCAGCACTACTCCGATCACCCCGGTCATGCTTGGCGATGCTCCGCTGGCCCAGCAGTTCAGCCGGGACCTTTTTGAGGAGGGAGTGTTTGCCATGGCCCTCGGTTACCCCACGGTCCCGCAGGGCAAAGCTCGCATAAGGGTGATGATTTCCGCAGCGCATTCGAAAGCAGATTTATATAAGGGGCTGGAAGCATTCGCCAAGGTGGGGAAGAAGTTAGGAGTGATTTAGATCTCCTATTTGAAATAATTTCAAAGGGCAGCCATGTGGCTGCCCTTGCCATTTATCGCTTGATTTTTATGAGGATTTCTGTCCATGCTCTGGAATATTCGCCCCCCGACCCGTCTTTTGCCGTATCCCACCAGGCTGAGAGAAGGCTGTAACATATCGCCCAATTTAAAAGCCTTTGACGGTCGAAGCCAAGCTGCTCTGAAAGAATTGCAATTCGCCGCAGTGTCCTCCGGATTGCTTCTTTTTCATCCGGAATATTTCCCCAGGGATTAAGCAGAAATGGCCCAACCTCGTACTCTGCAGGTCCATCCACCCCTTTGGGATCTATCACAAGCCAGCCTCGGTCGGATGAGAGGATATTGAAATGGTGAAAATCCCCATGCAAAAGGACGTGCGGACGATTTTCCCCGAACAGGTCCCTAACCATTTCTAATACAATTTCGACTGTTTTTTCAGGGAATGGACCTGTCCCACCTCCAAAGGTGGGTCTCAGTTTTTTTAACTCATCGAACCAATTGTGCAAGCTGATAAACTCATTTCCTTCCGGCACGGGGCGATGGATGGCTTGCATCACCTGTGCGGCAATTTCGGTGGCGCGGTCGTCATCTTTAAGAGTCGAGAGCATTATTCCTGGTTGAAGGCGCTCCAGCAGGAGCATACCATCGTTCCCAGCGGATTCCAGTAGCAGGCAGGCACCCTTTCCCGCATAGACTTTCAGTGCACTGATTTCACTGATCAATTCGCGATTGGGAACACCGATTTTGAGTACTGCAGGAATACCATCAGCCTTAGTTACCGAGCAGACATAATTGTACGATAGCAGAAATGGGTCGCCAATGGTCAAGTCCCAACGCTGAGCGGCTTTGAATATTTGGTTAGGTAATTCATCCAGAAAATGCCGACCAGAATCACCAAAGGAATTGATGACATTTTGAACGAAAGCTGAAGGTAGAATCATAAATTTCGTAAAAATAATTCAGGGTTTTGCAGAAAATCTCGCATCAAACGAACATGTTCCAGGTTTTCGTAGCGCTCCGGGTGTATTTCACCGCCATCAAAATTTAAAATGGTAGCTTCCGGATATGCCATCAGGATCGGGGAGTGGGTGGCAAAGATGAATTGCCCATTTTTTGTGACCATGTTCTTGATGACTGCGATGAGCGCCAGTTGCCGTAATGTAGAGAGTGGGGCTTCGGGTTCGTCGAGCAGGTACAAGCCATTGGGAACAAAACGCGACTGGAACAATGCCAGGAAACTCTCACCATGGGATTGGATGTCCAGTCCCTCGCCGTAGTGCCGCCTCATGTCAATCAATTCGTGGGCATAACTTAATTTTGCCTGTTCACGAGCGAAGTTATCTCTATCTTTGTATTCGATTTCAACCTGACTCAGGTCGGATTCCATTTCCGATCGCATTTGATTAAGGCGTTTTGCATACCCAAAGAAATCCTCTGCTCGCAGAAAAAAACCACGGTGGGTTCGTTTCACCCATGAAAGCTTGAAATATTTCGCCAAGTTACGGGCATGGGCAAGACTTCTGTCGCTAAACATGCTTTCACTTCCCACCACCACCATCTCTGCTGCGCAAGCCAGCCCCTCCAACAGAGTGGATTTTCCAGTCCCATTCTCTCCGACCAAAATCGTAACTGGGGCATCGAAACGAAGTTCTTTTAGGGATTGGAGGAGTGGCAAATTAAACGGAAATACATTCGTATCCGGAAATTTTTGTAGTTGGATGGATTGTAGATGGATCATGGCAGGATTATTTCGTTCCTGATCTTAGATTAATCTTTTTTCTTAAAATACTTTTGCCAGTGCACTCGATTTTCGTGATATTGAGTTCTCGCCGGTTTTTCCTCGGCAGGATAGCCGACATAAATGAGTCCAAGTGGTGTGACATGCTTTGGCAACCCGGCAATTTCCCGCACTATTCGAACGAACTCAGCCACAGGGTGGACTCCCACCCAGACGGTCCCAAGCCCAAGCGCTGTAGCCGCAATGAGGATATTCCCGCCGGCAATGCTACAGTCCTGCACCCAGAACAGACGGGCCGCTGGATTAACTGATAAAGATGGGTTGCCGCAAATGACGATTGCTGCCGGGGCATTCCTGTTGCCGAAGATAAGGCGCTTTCGGAATTGGGAAAGTTTTTCCGGGTCTGTAATAACTACGAATTCCCACGGTTTGCAGTTCATTGCTGAAGGCGCAGCCATGGCAGCCTTCAAGATTAGATCAAGCTTTTCGGGCTCGACCGGTTGATCTGTATAGTTGCGGATAGATCGGCGGCGAAAAATGGAGTCCAGGGTAGGGTTCATAATGATGGATGGGCGGTCATGTTAATAAAATCAGGGATAACAGCTACGAACGATTGTCCAGTTTTCGTCTTCTTTTTTTCTAGCCCGGGAATAGTTTTTTGAACACTTCCGGACAATACTTATTTACCATTTGAGAAGAAAGGCCGTTCTCTTTACATATTTCAGCATATAGGTCAGCAGACGGGCGCTTGGTTCTTTGTTGGGTCTTTGTGTCAAGTCCCCACAAGCCGAAACGCTGTGTCCAGCCTCGTTCCCACTCAAAGTTGTCCACGAGAGACCAGTGGAAATAGCCTTTGACCGGCCAGTTAAAGTTGACCGCACGCCACATGGCGTGGACGTGCTGGGCTAAATAGCGCGGTCGGATGCGGTCGATGCTATCTTCAATGCCATTTTCGGTTACCAGGATGGGCAGGTTGGGGAAGGTTTTAACGATCCATTTGAAAGCCCAGAAGAAACCCTTTGGAGTGTTGGAATTCATTCCGGCATCCGCCAAGTCAGTGCCCTTTGGGAAAAAAGATCGCGAGAAAAGTTCAGCCCGGTTGCGCAGGTCGAAGGCTACGGTGTCCACCGAATAATAATTCAAACCGAAGTAATCTTGTGTCCCTTTAGCTTCTGGGACCGAGATTTTTCCCAAGGGAGACCTTAGCACGCCAGTTGAGATGGCAGACGGAAAAGCCATATTGATTCCTTGGAATTTAACATTCCTCATTAATCGGTCCAAAGGGGACCATGCCCGGGCTGGTTCCTGGGGACGGAAGTGCAGGGCGTAACCCACACGTGCCTCGGGTTGGAGTTCGTGAATTGTGTGATAAGCACGAGCGTGGGCGCGTGCCATGTTAGCCTGCACCCGGATTCCCAGTTTCAGATCTGATTTGCCTGGAGGGAAATTCTTGCGCAGGTATCCTTCCAAAGCATATACATTCGGTTCATTGATAGTGCACCATAATGAGCAATACTCTTTCAACGTCTCCACAACTTTGCGTGTAAATTTCTCGAAAACTGGTATGACCGACTCTGTCTCCCAACCTCCCAGCTCATCCAGCCAAAGTGGATCGGTAAAGTGGTGCAGGGTAACCATTGGCAGGATATCGCGTTCCCGCAAACCCTTCAGCATGTTGCGATAACTATCTAGAGCTTCTTCATCCCAGCGGTCGGGTGCGGGTTGAATCCGGCTCCACTCCACCGACAAACGGTGGGAGTTTTGCCCAGTTTCTGCGGCGCGGTCGAAATCTTCTTTCCAGCGTCCGCCCCACCAGTCGCTTGCGAGTCCGGATTTGTTGGCGGTGTGTCCTTCCTGTTCCCACCTGTACCAATTATTGTTGGTATTATTGCCCTCCACCTGGTGCGCGGCGGTGGCAGTTCCCCATAGAAATCCCTTTGGGAAATGAAATGCAGCAGAAATCATTATTTTCTCCATTTTCGAACAAATAAATTGGTAAGTTCTCTTACGATTTTTGACGGGCCAGGTACGCCAGGTACAGGGCGACAGATCCTGCTACGGCGGCGTTCAACGATTCGATTTGTCCCTTCATTGGGAGACGAAGCAGGTAATCACATGATTTTCGGACTAATGGGCGGATGCCTTCCCCCTCACTCCCCACCACCACTGCTAACGCACGGTCCAGCGGGACCTCCGAAAGATCTTTCGCCTCCGGGTTTTCGTCCAGTCCGACGATCCAGGTATCAGCGTCTTTTAGTTGACCGATGGCTTGTGCCAGGTTGGCTCTTGCCACCAGCATATGTTCGCAGGCCCCAGCTGAGGCGGAGACGACAGCTGGAGTAATTTCCGCAGCACGATGGGGGGGGATGAGCGTACCATGAACTCCCACTGCTTCCGCGGTTCGGATGATGGTGCCCAGGTTCTGTGGGTTTTGCAGGGTATCGAGGATCAACATAAAAAGAGGTTCGTTGAGAAATATGGCTTTATCGATAATGTCTTCAAGTTCCATATATGGATATGCACTTGCCTCGAGGGCCACCCCTTGATGGTTTTCGCTTATTTTGTCAAGTCGGAGGCGCGGCACACGTTCCACGGGTATTCTTTGTTTGGAAGAAAGTTCCAGGATCTCTGTTAGCCTGCCTTTATCTTGCGCACCCTCGGCAACTTGCAGGCGAAAAACATCTCGCCTGTGCGCTCGCAGGGTTTCGTATACAGGGTTGCGTCCGTAAATGAATTCTTTCATTTTATTATTTTATACCTTGGCGAATAAACTTTTCGTACCTAGGTTGAAGCTCCTAAAACTTCCCACACTTAGGCGCATAAAAAGACGCGCTAGGCTAAGGGAGCCCAGCAGAATTAATGACTTAGGACGATTTGTCAATGCCAGGGCTGGCACAGTAACTGCCAAGGCCACGGGCACTACGCGCGTCAGCCCGATACGTAGCCATTACTGGGAAATGGTCACTGGTTGCGCTCCGTGGCTGGACCAATGAAGCCTAAGGCTTTGGATGTTCCTGAAATGTGGAACAGCATGCCCGAGAACAGCCTGAGTGTAGTGGTCCTTCCAGCGCCATTCGGACCGAGGAAGCCAACCACCTCCCCAGGATCGATTTTGTACGAAATAGTCTCAACGGCTTGACGATGTGGTATTTTAGCCTGAACAGCCTTTAGAGGGCAGCCTTCAAATCTGCTTATCGCAACAGGACTTTACTGTGGATGGATAGATAAATTGCTTCATTAACGGAAGATGGCATGGAAACCTTTGAGGAGGCTTAATTAAAGTTTGAGTAAATAAACACCCGCACAAGAGGACACTTGTGCGTATTCTACCTTGAACCCGAGATTTTCTAAAGTTGGGGCTGCCTCATCTGCCAGCCAGTAAAACTCATCTTCCCAATTACCTTCTTCCCTGATTTTCATTGTTTCTAGATTACGAGTATCTTGAAAGCTTATATCACCGATGATTATTCGACCATTGGGTTCAATCAGGTGGATCAAATTGCTCAAAATGTGCATTTTTTGTTCAAGTTCGAAGTGATGGAAAACATAAGCAGAAATGATCCGATCGAATGGATGGTTTAATTCTGGCGGCCAGTCACTTCGCAGGTCATTCAGTACGAAGTGCGCGCTTGGGATCTTTTGGCGTGCTTTTTCCAACATACTGGCCGAGAAATCCGTGCCCCAAACGCCGCAACCCATACTGGCAAATCGGACAGCCAGATTGCCGGTTCCAGTCCCCAAATCTAGGACTCTATCGCTTGGTTTGACGTCGGCCAAGGAAACTATTGTATCCAGAAGCGTCTTGTATCCGATAAATGGGAACTGGTCATTCAAGACTGATAGATCATACGTCTCAGCCCAATCGTCAAATTCGGAGCAAGGAAAGGAGTCGTTTGTGGGCATATTTTTTCCCGCGTTATTGTACAACATTTTATTCTGCATCACCTCTCCACTGTGGCTTCACACTCAATTCACAACTGCCTTTTATACTTTGAGCAACCTAAAAAAAGGAGAATGAATATGGTTAAAAACATTGTTTTTCGTGTCATCGCAGGGGTGATCCTGCTGGCTGCCATCGCTGGGATTGCTTTCTTTGCGTACCAGGCTGGCGTGACCCATGGAGTGGGAGCAAATATCCAGTTTCCTGCTGGTGGAGCGACTGCCTATCCCTACCCGTTTTATGCAATGCCATTTGGTTATTTTTGGTGGTTCCCCGGGTTTGGGATCTTTGCCTGTTTGATTCCAATCTTCTTGTTCTTCCTGGCTTTTGGAGTTATGCGCATCCTGATATGGGGACCCCGCAGGGGCTGGCGGCACATGCACAGTGGAACCATGGAAAATGGACCCTGGGGGAAGGATGTCCCAGCGATGTTTAAAGAATGGCATCGCCGGGCGCATGCAACTTCCGAGTCGGATAACGTCGCAGAAGGGAACCAGAAATAATGATTAAGTTGGGTGGACAGGGCGACCTGCCCACCCAAGCGTTGGAGGGGCAATATGAGTTCTCACGAATTTTCTCACCGAAGAAAAAACAATTTTATAACCATGGATACTCGGCGTTGTGAAGCCTGCTGGGACTGCGTTGAAGCCTGCCCGAAGCAAGTACTTGGGAAAATTGACGTGATATGGCATCGCCATGCAATCATCCGGAACGCAGAAGCGTGCAATGGATGCAAGAAGTGCGTGCGTGCCTGTGAAAGCGGGGCTATTGAGTATATCTATGTGCCAAGGTCGCAGGCTGCCCGAGTGTAAGTCAAAAGCCAGCATCCGATAACTTATCGTCAGCGTATAATTAGCGAAGGTGAAGACCATCCTGGTTGTAGACGATGAACCCAAGATCGTGAAGCTTGTGCGTGATTATCTTGAACGCGCCGGGTTCAACGTACGCGTTGCTGCGGACGGGAAGACAGCGTTCTCACTGGTACGCACTGAAAAGCCTGACCTGGTTATCCTCGATCTCGGCTTGCCACAGATGGACGGCCTGGACATGACCCGGGAATTGCGCAAAGTTTCAAACGTGCCAATCATTATGCTGACGGGGCGCTCGGAAGAGTCTGATAAGCTTATTGGACTGGAACTGGGGGCTGATGATTACGTTACCAAGCCGTTCAGTCCCAAGGAGTTGGTCGCTCGCGTCCGTGTCCTCTTCCGCCGCATTGAAAATTATGCGAGTGAAAACCAGGAGATACTGAAGGTTGCGGATTTAACTCTCGACATACCCCGGATGCGCATAACCAGCGATGTACGTCAGATTGAGGAACTGACCCCGACCGAGTTTTCCTTGGTGGCAGAAATGGCCCGCTACCCTGGGCGTGTGTTTACGCGAGCCCAACTATTGGATGCTCTTCATGGGGTCGCTTTCGAGTCGTATGAACGTGCCATCGACGCACATGTTAAAAACATTCGGCATAAGATAGAGACCAACCCGTCTGAACCGCGCTACCTGCTTACAGTCTATGGTGTCGGATACAAATTCACAGACCGATGAATAACTACCATTTCAACCGATCGTTCCGCAAACGCCCGAAATGGTGGCCTGAAAATGAACCATGGCCACCGCATCGGCGTGTCACGCGTCGGCACTTCCTTCGCCGGATAGGGTGCTTTTTTGTATTGTTCATCTTATTCGGCTTGGCCATACTGGGGGGAATCTTCGTGCTGGCTGCCCGTGGATTGGGATGGACAAATTTCCCCTTTGGTCCTGGGCAACGCTTGATTCCCAGCGAGGTGTTTATCATCCCGTTCGTAATTATGTTATTAGTGCTGGGCGGGATGGTACTTAGACGTCTGGTCGTCCCTCTGGACGATTTACTGAAGGCCGCTGACAAGGTGGGGCAGGGTGATTATTCAGCCCGGGTGCAGGAAAAAGGTTCCCGTGAAATACGTTCCTTGGCACGCGCTTTTAATAATATGGCTTCACGCCTAACTATTAATGACGCGCAGCGACGTGAATTGCTGGCGGACGTGACCCACGAATTGCGCACTCCACTCACTGTCGTTCAAGGCAACTTGGAAGGCATGCTGGATGGGATCTACCCGCCAGACGAACCCAACTTACGCTCGCTGCTTGAGGAAACAAACATCCTTTCCCGATTGGTGGAAGATCTGCGGACATTGGCGTTGGCTGAGAGCGGGGCAATCCAATTAAAAAAAGAGCCGGTTGACCTTTCAATGTTGATCAAGGATATTCTGGCTGCCTTCAAAACCCAGGCTGATTCGGCGGGGGTCTCTTTGATTGTTGAAACTTCAGACGACCTACCCTGGCTAAACCTCGACCCTGGACGCATTCGCCAGGTACTCTCCAATTTAGTGGCGAATGCTCTTCGTTACACGCCATCAGGCGGAATGATAACCATCTATTACAGACAGGCAGATAGGAAAGCAATCATGGAAGTCCAAGACTCAGGTCCAGGTATCCCTCTTGAAGAGTTACCGCACGTTTTTGAGCGCTTCTATAAGTCTGCCGATTCGGGCGGAATGGGGCTTGGGTTGGCGATTGCCCGGCACCTGGTCGAAGCTCACGAGGGGATGATCACTGCGGAGAGTACCCTTGGTCATGGGACGACCATGCGGATCATTTTGCCGATGGGAGAATAACTGATTAGAAAACTTCCGTGAAAATCTTGGGGGTTTTGATCCTGTATGATATGGGTAAATCCCAAGTTCGCCCCGGCAATTTTACCAATGCCAGGTCGTGCCATCCTTGCTATCTTCAATGGCTACCCCGAGCCCATTAAGCCGGTCACGGATCAGGTCCGAGATGGTCCAGTTTTTCTGTTTGCGCATTTCGGAGCGGATTTCAATCAGCAGGCCGATAAACTTGTCCGCATCGCCTCC
>Ga0187878_1002803_pt1 | contig 15035 bp, 14 predicted proteins | sample June2016WEW_17_1_FD_132979 | JGI IMG/M metagenome (GOLD analysis project Ga0187878, IMG submission 132979) | Peatland microbial communities from SPRUCE experiment site at the Marcell Experimental Forest, Minnesota, USA - June2016WEW_17_150 | ecosystem: Environmental > Terrestrial > Soil >...
GGTTGAGTTCCTCGTCAGCGATCTTTCAGACTTTGTAACAGGCGAATGTGTCACTGTGGACGGTGGGCTTCTCCTACAAGGCAACTAGAGCAACGCACATACCCAAGTCGCAATCGCTCAACCCGAAGACACGCGCACTAAAGCGTTTCGCAGACATTTCTCCGGAAGGTCCGCCACAACAGAGCTGGCATTTCCCAAACTTCTCACTCTGAGAGTCTCAGGGGAAGTGCCTGTGCTCGGCCACATCACGTTGCTGGTTTCAGATCAGTGTCCCAGTCCAAGGCGGGAAAAGGTGGAGAAGTGCAGACTAGTACAACCATCATTCGATCGCCAGTGTTCTTCAGACCGTGTTCTGCGTGTGCGGGCATGTGTACAAACATGCCGGGTTCAACTTTCACCGGCTTGTCATGACCGAAGTAGCCTTCTCCTTCTCCCTCAAGGATTGTGTAGATTTCTTCATTCTCATGATCATGCGGTTCCAATACCCCGCCAGGTCCTAGATACAACACTAGAGCACTGAGGTTCTTCGAGCCTGTCGTCTGGGGATGGACCACTCTTATCCCAAAACCACCTCGTAGAGTACGGTATAGCACGGGCGCACCGTCTCTTGCTCTGACGATATTTGCCTTGATCATGTCTTCCTTACAGTAGCGGATTACATTTAACACTTAGCAGACTTGCCCTACCTCCAAGATCGGAATCCTCCCGAAGGCTTCGTGCTTCTCCAACAGATTCCTTGTCCGGACACGATCGCAGATCGAGAGACGAGGAGAGCTGGTGGCCTTTTTTATAGAAGCTGGTCGCGTACATGTTGAGCCGATGGGCAATGGTGACTTTCGGAATTGACCTCAACATGGACCTTTCGCACGTGAACGACATTGTTCAGCAGGGCCTTCGCGTGGAGAAGGAGGGCTTTGATACCATCTGGTTCAGCGATCACTTTCACCCTTGGCTGCACAAAGGCGCACATGAGGGATTTGCATGGGTCGCCATGGCTGCTGTAGGCGCTCAGACTAGACGGGCTACCCTCGCCACGTGTGTGACAGCTCCCATCTTGAGATACCACCCAGCAATAGTTGCTCAGGCTTTCGCGACGATGGAGAATATGTACCCTGGACGCATTATTCTGGGGCTTGGGCTAGGGGAAGCGATGAACGAGGTCCCCCTCGGATACGACTGGCCTGAGACCGAGGAGAGAATAGAACGGTTCGTCGAATCTATCGAGGTTATGAAGCTGCTTTGGAGCAAGCCCTTCGCGAGTTACAGGGGCAAATACTACAGACTGAGGAAGGCGAATCTATACGACAAGCCCCCTCGTCCCGTGCCGATCTACGTAGCATCATGGGGTCCACTCATAACAAAACTGGCGGGAAAATACGCGGAAGGATACATGACAGGCAGCTTGGACGCCGCGAGGATAAGAGAGAAACTGTTCCCAGCTCTTGAAGCAGGTGCAAAGGAATCCGGCCGTGACCCCAAATCAATCAAGAAAGTCGTTGGAATCGCTTGCTCCTACGATGACGATTACGATAAAGCGGAGGCAGGCGCTGGCAGGGTGGCGGCAAATCTTGTACCAGGAATGTTAGACCTCAACGTCTATGATCCTAGGAAGATTGAAGCGCTTGGCAGTCTCGTGGACAGAAAGGACTACACTAAGCTTTTCACAATTACGACTGATCCCGAACCTCTCATCAAGAAAGCTGAGGAGTATGTTCCGCTGGGCTTCGACCATGTCTACTACATCAACTTCGGCTCAGACCAGATGAAATTCATCGAGGTCTGTGGAAAGGAGGTACTTCCTGCATTGCGAGACAGATTCGGGAAGAACTAAAAGGAAGCATCGAGCGAACCCAGCACATTCTATTGCGCATTCAGACGGCCAACGGGCAACTCATTGCTGGCACCCGGCGGCGTGGATGCCGTTCTACGGATGCCCAAGGCAGGCGGATTAGGCCTAACCTCGATGTGTGCGATGGGAAACTCAAAGTAGTACCAAGTGATTCTCCTAGACCAGATCCATTTCGCGTATGTATGCTGACGTCCAACCCCCATCCACCACGAGTGTGTGCCCGGTGATATAGTCCGCGTCGTCCGAAGCCAAGAAGAGCGCAGCGCCTGCAATTTCCTCAGGTTTTGCTGGGCGCTTCATGGGGACGTGAGAGAGAACTCTTTCAGCTGTTTTGGGATCCTCATATATGAAACGCGTCGCTTCAGTGAGCGTTGAGCCTGGAGCTATTGCGTTCACGTTGATTCCATACGCTGCGAGCTCTAAAGCCATTATTCGCGTGAGGTTTATCACCGCAGCCTTCGCTGCTGCATAGGCCGTGTGGAGACGAACCGGGACTAAGCCAATTACGGAGCTGATGTTGATGATCTTTCCTTTCCTCTGCTTGATCATCTGGTTGACGAAAGCTCTGCTGCAGAAGAAAGTCCCGTCAAGATCGATGCTCATCGTTTTGCGCCAGTCGCTCTCCTTGTAGTCCTGAAACGGCACACCGTATGTGCCAACTCCTGCATTATTCACCAGTATGTCAATCCGCCCAAACCTCTCTATGACCTGCGATGCCATCTTCGCGACCTGTTCGGAATTGCCCACGTCCGCTTGGACGAACATGGATCTTGTGCCAAGCGCCTTGATCTCTTCAGAAGTTTTCTTTCCCTGAGATTCGTCCAAGTCATTAATCACAACGTCAGCACCGTTCTCGGCGAGACACAAAGCTATCGCTCTTCCGATTCCTTTTGCCGAGCCGGTAACAAGAGCGACCCTTTGGCTCAAGTCAGCCTTCAATTATATCGCCTCATGATCCTTCTCCAATGCTAACCGACTCGATAGTATTATCGTTTCGCGCGTTAGTGGGAAGCAATTCTCTCGACTGTTCGATCGTCTGGTCCGGAGGAGCCAAAGGGGCAGTTGTCGCAAACTCCAGCCAAAGTGACGCAAAGACAGCGTTTTATGGCTTGGCTAGTAGGACTAATGATACCAGGGAATAGAGAAGAGGCCGGAGAACGTTGAAAGGAAGATTTGATGGAAAAGCCGTCTTGGTCACAGGCGCCGCTAGAAGTTTGGGACGGTCATTGGCCATCGCATTTGCGAAAGAGGGAGCGGATGTCATCGCGAACGACATATGCGCGGAGTTAGCCACTGTCAAATACCCACTTGGCACCGAAGGACGACTAACGGAAGTGGCTGAAGAGGTAAGACGCCTTGGACGAAGGTGCGTTGCAGTAAAGGCGGATGTGAGTAAAGCGGTCGAAGTCAAGACTATGGTGAGACGTGCTGTTCAAGATCTGGGCAAGATCGACGTCCTCATCAATAACGTGGGGATCTCCACGATGGCGGAGGTAGTTAACATGCCTGATGACGTATGGGATGAGACAATTGCAGTCAATCTTAGGAGTGCGTTTCTCTGTTCGAAACACGTCGGCAGACAAATGATCAGGAGGAGTTACGGCCGTATCGTCAACATCTCCTCCGTTTACGGACTTGTAGGAGCAGCCTACGCAGCCCACTACTGCGCTTCAAAGCATGGAATGATCGGATTCACGAGAAGTTTGGCGCAAGAACTCGCCCCCTACAATATCACCGTTAACGCCCTGTGCCCAGCGCTGACGGACACCGAGATGTCTCGCGCACTGGCGAACATCTACACTAGAAGAGGTTGGAATCAGATCGCCGGTGAGGTCGGTGCGAATACTCTATTTCCCGATCATTCCGTAATGACCGTGCAGGATGTTACTGAAGCCGTTCTCTGGCTTTCCTCGGAATCGGCGAAATACATCACAGGTGTCGCGCTGCCGGTCGATGGAGGCTTCCTAACGAGGTGACCAACTGAAGCGAGCGAGAATTCGCCGGCCACCAGTATGCTCATCAAATCTTCGACGAAACGAAAGAAACATCTATTAGTTCTTCGGGAGTATTGCCGCGTCCATGACCGAAATCTTGCGTCTTCCAAAACTGAACATGATGATGAAATCGGGAACGGTAACGCAGTGGCACAAGAAGGAAGGCGACAGATTCGAGAAGGCGGAGCCGCTTTACACGGTTGAGACTGAGAAAGTTACAACTGACGTCGAAGCGGTAGAGTCCGGGACTCTTCTTGCAATAATAGCTCCAGAGGGGACAACCCTCGACTGCCTTGAACCGGTAGGGGTTATCGGCGAGCCAGGAGAGTCATTGCCGCCTGAGATTTCCAAACCTGGAACAGAAGCCGTTGCGAAGCCGGCCGTCGAGCCCAGTCAGGTCACCGCTGCGGGGCCGGAGTTTAGGGTAATCCCTCTCTCTGACATGCGCAAGAGGATCGGTGAGAGGCTGGCCAGAAGCTACAATGAAGCTATCCACCTGACTATTTCCTTGCAAGTTGACATGTCCCAGGCATCGTCTCTGAGGGAGTCTCTGAAAAGCGAAAAGAACTTCCATCCTACATACACCGACATAATTGTCAAGAGTGCAGCCCACATACTGAAGAACTACCCCATGATCAACGCCGTCTTCGAAGACGGTGAGCTCAGATCATATGCGTCTGTGAACGTAGCTGTCGCAGTAGCATTGGATGGTGGGCTGATCACTCCTGTCGTATCCGAAGCGGACAAAAAGTCGCTTCTGGGAGTATCATCTGCGATCACAGACCTCTCTGAGAAAGCCAAGACGGGAAAACTGGACCTCTCCGAGGTTATGGGCGGAACATTCACGGTATCGAATCTTGGAATGTACGGGGTCGAGAACTTCTCGCCAATCATAAATCCGCCCCAGGTCGCGATACTCGCCGTTGGAAAGGTCGAAAAGAGAGTCGTCGTCTGCGACGACACGATAGAGACTAGACCCATGGCCTACTTGTCGCTTGCTTTTGACCATCGCATTATCGACGGCGCCGACGCAGCAAGATTTCTCTCAGATCTAAAGGGCAGGATCGAGGACTTGTCATGGCTTAAGGGCTGAGCGAAAGCGTTTCGGGCCAGCTCGCTAGCTATCTTGGCTAGTATGGAAGATATCTCTTGATGTAATCCGCATATTCCTTGAATCTTTCGAGAGTGAATTCGACTGGTATCAGATGATCCGCTCCAGGCAAGTACCCGCCCAATTCTTTGAGCACTGGAACCTTGGAATCAACCTCTCTCCTCATGGCTTCTCCTCCTTTCGCTAACTCGACCTTGTCTAGATTGCCCACCAGGAACAACTTCTCTCCATACTTCTTTCTCAACTCGACTGCGTTCATGCCTGCGTTGACTTCCAACGGCCACTGACCATTGATTCCTGCTTCAATGAGCAAGTCGAGCATAGGTTTGATGTTGCCGTCAGTATCCATTATCACGCGGTCTATTTTGTGCCTAGATAGAAAACTCGTAACTCTCTTGTAGTGGGGCAGGAGGAACTCCTTGAAGGTCTTCGGGGAAATACAGGGGCCATGCCTATCAGCCATGTCCTCCCACCAGAACGCAAGATCAATTCTATCTTTAAGCATCTCCACCGCAGGTCTGATCGTTTCGACAGTGAAATATTCCCAGTAGTCGATCATGTCGTGGATCAAGTCAGGGTCCTTGTAGAACATCAAGTTGAAAGTTGGAATTCCCATTAGCTGCGCGCCGAAACTATAGAAGCCATTGAAGCGAACCACTGTGGGGCCATCTTGATACATCTCAAAGGTCCGAGCATATGCCTCTGCGTCCCAGTCTTTCGGGTACCTTCTGGAATCGTTTGGGTTAAGGCGTTTTCTGTACTCGTACCAAGTCTCCCTATCCTTCACCGGGAAATCAACGAACATCGGCATGCTGTACCATGAGTATTCGCCAGTCTTTGACCTGCGTGCCGTGGCTCCTGTCTCAGTCAAGAACTCTTGGTACCTGTCTGTCTCGTTCAAGAGTTGCAGTTTGTACCTAGGCATTGGTCCGACATCGACTGGAACAAGACATCCAACGAAACGTATGCAGCCAAAATAGGAATTGAGGTTGAATCCTTTGACGGTCGGCATATTTAACAGTGCAGTGCCACCTCGGCCCATCTCCCATTCAAGCGTAGTGACTCTTTGCGCAGGAAGTCCATCTTCGAGCCATCGCAGGACTGTTTCATCCCAGAACATCTCCACCCATGCCATGGCGTCCGACTTTTTGAAATGAATCGCTGCTTTGAACCTGTCGCGTTGAGTGGTCATTTCTGCATCCACCTCTTACAAATCTCCAGTCCCTCAACAGCGTCTAACGCGCCCGCATCTGCACCAATCTGACTCGCGAACTCTTTCTTGACGGCGTTACCACCGAGAAGAATCTTAAGGTTGCTCTTGACACCTGCTCTTCTAACGACTTCCACAGTGTTCTTCATCTCGACGAGAGTTGTCGTTAGCAGCGCAGAAAGTCCCAGCACGTCAGGATTCGATTTCTTCGCTTCGCCAACAAATGCGGCTGGGTCGACGTCGACGCCTAGATCGTGGACTTCGAAACCGGAGCTGTCAGCAAGCATCTTGAAGATGTTCTTGCCTATGTCATGGATGTCTCCTCTCACCGTGCCGAGCACTATCACTCCTTCCCGATCCAGCTCCTGGTCCCTCATCCTGGGCCTCAGTGTCCGAAGAAGACCCTCTACAAGAGAACCGGCGTAAAGAAGTTCAGATAGAAAGTACTCCCCGGCCTCGTACTTCTCTCCCACCGTCTGCAATCCTTTCCTCACTCCCTTTTCAACGATTTCGCTTGCAGAAAATCCTTGGGAGAGGGCTGCACTCAGAAGCGTCTTAACGTGTTCCTCAGAATCCAGCCTGCCTATGGCGTCACCAAGGTCCTCCAATACATCACTCATCTGACAGACCGCTCCTAGAATGTGCACTAGCGTCAGAGTGGGATCTATAAACGCAATGTTTCAACGAATCCTCGACAGACTCGATGCGTAATGAGGCCCACGATCGCTAGCCCACCGTAGAGCCGACCCAGAATCCGCAACGAGTGCGGATTCCTCCAATGCTGCGCCGGATGCATAGCGCAAATATACCAGTTGGCGGGTCTCATGCGGCGATGGGCCAATGTCTCAGATTCAGATTGAGTCGTCGAAGCTTCTCGACATGTACAAGAAAATGGTTGAAATCCGACAGCTTGAGAATCGCCTTAGCGAACTCGCAAAGCAAGGCAGAGTTGGAACGGTCCATCTCGCAGCTGGCGAGGAGGCGAGCGCTGTCGGTTGTTGTTCTGCTTTGAGGGAAGAAGACTACGTTGTGTCAACGCACCGTAGCCACGGTCATGTTCTGGCGAAGGGCGGCGACATGAATCGTCTTGTTGCAGAGATCATGGCCAAGAAGACGGGTTACAACAAGGGCAAAGGCGGAGATTTGCACGTTGCCGCTTTCGACAAGAACATGCTCGTTTCTAATGCAATAGTGGGAGGGGGAATCCCCATGGCGACTGGGGTCGGTTTGACGATCAGCCTCAAGGGGTGGGATAGAGTCGTCATGTGTTTCTTCGGCGACGGGGCTGCAAACATCGGGACATTTCATGAGTCCTTGAATTTAGGCGCTGTCTGGAAACTGCCCGTCATCTATGTCTGCGAGAACAACCTCTACGGAAACACGACTCCTCAGATTTCGACCGTCTCCAATAGGCCTACCTCCATCTCTATGGCCATTCAGGACATCTCTCTCAGGGCAAACGCGTACGGGATGCCGGGAGTGACTGTTGACGGAATGGATCCAGTAGTGGTCTATGAAGCCGCCCGCGACGCAGTCCAACGGGCGAGGCAGGGTTCAGGACCCACTCTGATCGAGTGCAAGACCTATCGGTACTTCGATCACTCTGAAGGACAACCGCAGAACTACCGAACGAAAGAGGAGGTCGAGCGCTATAGAAAACTCGACCCCATACCGCGCTTCAGAGCCAAATTGATAGAGCTAGGCCTGCTCTCAGCCGAAGAAGCCTCCAAAGTCGACCAGATCGCTTCAAAGCAAGTTGAAGACGCAATAGCGTTTGCGGAGAAGAGTCCTGACCCTGACTTGAATGATCTCGCTCTCGATTTGTACGGGGAGTCGATGTAGACGATGAGCGAGCGACAGATATCTTTCGCCCAGGCGCTGCGTGAGGGTCTAAGGGAGGAGATGCGCCGCGACCCTTCCGTTGTGATTATCGGTGAAGACGTGAGGGTTTCTTCGTTCGGAGTAACCGAGAGCCTCTGGCAAGAGTTCGGGGATGCCAGGGTGAGAGACACACCAATCTCCGAGGCAGGATTCATTGGAATGTGCCTAGGAGCGGCGATGACCGGGCTGCGGCCCGTGGCGGAGCTGATGCTCGGTGACTTCGTGACTGTATGCATGGATCAGCTTGCGAATCAGGCTGCAAAGGTCAGATACATGTCCGGGGGGCATGCCGAGCCACACATGGTTGTCAGAGTCGGTGTCTCCGGACCCGGCGTGAGAGTCGGTGCGCAACACTCTCAAAGCTTGGAGGGATGGTTCTTACACGTGCCAGGTTTGAGGGTAGTCTACCCGGCTACTCCCTATGACGCAAAGGGACTCTTGAAGGCCGCGATCAGAGGCCCGGACCCCGTCATGTTCTTTGAACACAAACTGGTCTATGGGGTCAAAGGTCCTGTCCCCGAATCCGACTACACAGTTCCCATCGGGAAAGCTGAGATCAAGAAAGAAGGCAAAGACGTGACTATTGCATGCTACGGATATATGCTGCACAAGTCGCTCGCCGCAGCGAGACGACTAGCTAGGGAAGGAATCGAAGCGGAAGTAGTCGATCTGAGAACGCTCTCTCCAATGGATAAGGAGACACTGCTCGGATCGGTAAAGAGGACTGGGAGGATGGTTACAGTTGAGGATGGCTGCAAGACTGGCGGTGTCGGCGCGGAAATCTCAGCGATCGTTTGCGAAGAAGCATATGACGATCTCGAAGCGCCGATACGAAGAGTGGCTGCCCTAGATCTTCCCCTGCCTGCCAACGGCGTTCTAGAAGACGCGGCCCTACCAAACGAGAGGAAGATCATTGACGCGGTGAAGAGTACTCTGAAGACTTCAGCCAGCGCTTAAAGCCCCTCTCACCCCTTCCACGGCTTCGCCAGTTCAGGATAGGAAAGGGCAAGAACAAGCAGCGATCGTACCGGTTTATGAGCAAGATGGAAACCTTCAAACGAAGCCCACATTCGATTGGAACGGTAAACCGAATTAGCCTTTGGAGTATGGCCACATATGCAATCAGCTGGAAAAGAGATAGTTCAAGTCGGGATAGTAGTTAGAAATGTCCGAGAAGCGGCAGAGGAACTTGAGAAACTAATCGGAATTGGACCCTTTGAGATCCTTGACCCAGAGTACCGCGATCTGACTTTCCACGGGAAGGTCGGCAGATTCAAGATGAGAATGGGATTAGCTAGGGCAGGCTCCATCCAAGTGGAGCTGATGCAGCCCCTTTCGGGCGAGACCATCTACCAGGAGTTTGCTGAGCGAAGGGGTTACGGCCTGCACCATCTGGGAATCCGAACAGACAATATGGAAGAAAGCGTGAAGGAGATGGAAGCGAAAGGCTTTCGGGTAATACAGAGTGGAAATCGACCTGGAGTCAAATGGGCCTACCTTAGCACGGAAGAGCAGACAGGCGTGGTCTTCGAGCTTCTCGAAAAGAAGTGAACAAGCCTTGCGGTCTCACGAACGATGGCCTACGCGATCGACTCATTTGATGGGTAATCGTATTGAAGTCGCGGTCATTTCCAACATTTAGGGAGTAGGGTGCTATCGTAGTTGACGTGCGTCTCCAAAACCGTAGCTAGAATGAGGAGAACGACATGAGTTCACTTATCTTGCGAATATCGAACTACGCTTCTTTGCCATAGAGGTCACCGACGACAAAGTCTAAGGCGAGTTCTGTCAGTTTCTCCTTGGTTGGCTTTCCACCCGTATCCCAGCCGCACAGTTTGTAGTATTCCGTTAGCATCTCTTCGAGTTTCACAACCTGTCCCTTGCAAGGCCCGTCTGGAAGAGGTTCCTTCAGCAGCCTGTGGGCAAGTGTGTCGTCCTTCTTGGAGAGACCTTCCCGAACATTGAAAGCCCTGGTTAGGTTGTTTATTCTCTCACCTATCTCTGAGAGTTCGCTCAGGCTCTGGTAGCGGAAGCCAGTTGCGGCGTTGACCATCTCGAATATGTCCTGGGCAGAAAGAGCCCAGCCCGAAAGCCTGCAGATCCCCGTGGAATCCCACACAGCATTCGTCTCTTCCGTTAGACGCTTCACTTCCTCGGCTTTGCCCTTGGTCGTTGTCGGATCCGCTGATGGGGGCTGAATCATTTCGGAGCCTGCAGTCCAAGCGTGAAGGTGGCACGCGCCTCTGTCGCCCACGGCATAGTTCAGCCCCATTCCCTGCGCTGCTCTTGGACAGTAGGCAGGCAACTCCAGACCCTTCACGTGGATAGCGAACTTATCGGATTCTTTTCCAATGCGCTCGGAGGCTTTTCTTACACCGTTTGAAACGAGTTCTCCGAGCTTTCCGAACCCTTTTCCAGCTAGATCGACAGCTTCGACCATGGCGTCTGCGTTGCCAAATCTTAGGTCTATTCCGTCAGTATCTTCACTTGTGATCAAGCCCTTTTCGTAGCACTCCATCAGGAACCCGACGGTGTTCCCTACCGAGATCGTATCGAGCCCGTAGTAGTCGCACAGGTAATCCGCTCTCGCGATGGCTTCTCTATTGGAAACGTCGCAGTGCGGGCCAAAACACCAGATAGTCTCATACTCAGGGCCCTCATCAAATGTTCCGGCGTATTTGCCGTCCCTGGCTATGGCGACATGAGCGCAAAGAATTGGGCAGCCGTAGCATGGCCTACTGCCGGGGGCGTTGCGTGGTATCCAGAGCTTGTCAGCAAAGGTTTCGCCCTTGAGGTCCGAGACATGCTCGAACATACCCATCTGGAAGTTACTCGTGGGCCACCCACCGGCTGTGTTTATGTCGCTGATTATGTTGGCAGTTCCATAGAGTGATAGTCTGCCTCCTTTGGCTGGTCCCGTAATCTTGTTCTGTGAAAGTATGGTATAGCAAGACTTGACAGCCTTGCTGAAAGCTTCGGGCTTTGCTACAAAATCTTTCGGCTTGTACTTGTGGCCTGTTACAACCATGGCTTTCAGGTTCTTCGATCCCATAACTGCGCCCATGCCACCTCTCCCAGCCGCTCTGGCCTCAGACATCACCGCGGCGAGGAGTGCTTCTCTTTCACCAGCTGGCCCTATGCAAGCGACGCGGGGCATTCTGTCGCTGGCGTGTTTGTCCTTTAACACCCTTTCAGTCGAGAAAGTGTCAGAACCCCAGACGAAGTCCGCGTTGAGTATCTTAATCGCGTCGTCCACGATATTCAGGTAGACCGGATCAGGTGATTTGTCCTCTACTATTATTCCGTCGTATCCTGCAAACTTGAGTTCTGGACCCCAGGAACCCCCGCAGTGTGAGTCGCACCATGTGTTTGTCAGGGGAGACATGGCTGAAACGGAGAATCTGTTGGGCATCGGAGCCGTCGTCCCTGTTAGGGGGCCGGTCATGAACACAAGACGATTCTCGGGACCCAATGGGTTGGTGCCAAGCTGAAGCTCCTTGAACAGTACGTAGGCGCTTAGTCCTTTCGAGCCCAGGTAGGTTCTTACTATCTTCTCGTCCAGCGGCTCGTTTCTGATCGACCTTGTTCGTAGATTAACCCTAAGCAGTTGCCCGGCGTATGACCCAAACTTGGCCATGGCACTCATCAGAGTGCGCGATATCTTGGGAAGGGATTTAAGAGTTTTGAGATGGGCCGACATGATATCTGACGTCAATAAGCAGAAAGAGAGGCCATCAGGGCGAGAATTGGCGCCCTGCCTGTTTCCATGACATTCCCAGAGACTGCGGCTCCTGCCTTGTCTATCCTGTTGAAGAAAGCGGAAATCCGCGCTATAGCTTCGGGGGCAGGTCGGACTTTGAGAGACGCCTCCGTAATCACTCCGAGCGTCCCCTCGAACCCACAATGAGTCGGGTCAAATCATAACCGACATTGCTCTTGAGCGTCTTCGCACCTGTCCTGATCGTCTCTCCTGTTGGTAGCACCACCTTGAGACCGAGGACCCAGTCGCGAGCGGTGCCGTACTTGACCGCCCGCATTCGTCGACAGAACGCCTCCTATCGTACATGATTCGGAACTCCCGGGGTCTGGCGGCCAGAATAATCCGAATTTTCCAAGCTCGGTCTCAAGATCGCCGTGAAATACTCCCGGCTCGGCATCACACCTCAAGTCGGTTCGGCTAATCTCCAGAATCTTGTTCATGCGAGTCAGATCGAGGACGATTTCGCCTCTGACCGGAACAACTCCACCGACAAAGTTAGTCCCAGCTCCGCGAGGGACTACGGGGATCTTCTCTCTATTGGCAAGGGCGATGATTTCCTGAACTTCTTCGGTTGCACCCGGCCGTACCACGAGTGAAGGTATCGCTCTGTATTGAAGGGACGCGTCCACGGAGTACGCATGAAGATCCTCAGGTGATGATAGGACGTTTCTTGGTCCAACGATCCGCACAAGTCTCTGAAAGATCTCCTTGTTCATGCTCTAGTCTCCTACGTGAAGACGCAAAGGTCTCCGTTTGTCTCGAGTATCATCATTTGGCGGAACACGCTAGCCCGTTGCATATAGCAATACTTGGCAGTTTAGCTTCGTCGATTTGGGTCGTTGACGCCTTGCATATGTATGGATCCCTAGTGAGTCTCGTTGAGTGGACGGGGAGCTGGGCCGATCCTATGAATGACGAGACAATAATGGCGCCTTACCGGGACTCCTAGCGTAGACGACGTGAATGTCCTCGACGTGGGCTCCGCTATACGATAGTCGTTCTCGTCTTCTTGTCGAAGACATGCATCCTCTCAGTGTCGAAGGTCAGGTAGATTACGTCGTCAAGCTTAGCCTGGAAGAGGGCACCGGCTTTGGCCTTGATCAATGTCCCGCCAATTCTCGCGTCTACAATGGTGCTATCGCCTATCGGCTCGATCACGTATACCTTCGCCTGGATCCCATCGGGGACGGCTTGCCTGCTTACCTTCATGTCCTCAGGTCTAACTCCGAGAACGAGCTCCAAGCCAGAGGCGTCCTTTCGGATGGTATCGAAGCGTTCCTTTGATAGAGGAACCTGGAATTCACTCACATCAAGCACTCCGCGGCCATCCTTCTCGACCAGCGTGCAGTCGAAGAAGTTCATCGGGGGGCTGCCAATGAACCCGGCGACCCACAGGTTGGTCGGAGAGAAGTATATGTTCTCTGGATTGTCGACCTGTTGCAGCCTGCCTTCATTCATTATTGCGATGCGGTCTGACATGGTCATGGCCTCGACTTGGTCGTGGGTAACATAGATTAACGTGGTGTCGAGGCGTTTCTGGAGTCGTTTGAGTTCAGCTCTCATGTAGACTCTGAGCTTCGCGTCCAAGTTACTGAGCGGCTCATCCATCAGGAAGACATCGGGTTCTCTTACGATTGCTCTTCCGAGCGCGACGCGTTGTCTTTGGCCGCCGCTCAGTTCTTTGGGCTTGCGGTTGAGGAGATCACCGATTTCAAGTGTATCTGCAGCTCCCTTGACCCGCTTCTGAATCTCGGCTTTGTTCACGTGTCGAATCTTGAGAGGAAATGCGATGTTATCAAACACTTTCATGTGCGGATATAGCGCATAGCTCTGAAAGACCATTGAAATGTTGCGATCTTTGGGGGCAACATCGTTCACGAGTGTGTCCCCGATGTATACGTTGCCTTCAGTGAGCTCCTCCAGTCCGGCCACAAGCCGCAGGGTAGTCGTCTTTCCACAACCAGATGGCCCTAGAAGTGTCAGGAATTCCTTGTCCGCGATTTCGAGACTTACGCCATCAACGGCCTTCACGTTACCAAAGGTCTTGTGGATGTTCTCGAGAGTTACCTTGGCCAATGGTTATTAAGACCTCAATCCGCCTAGCACCTTTCGAAGAAGATAATAGCTTTTCGCATCACGCGTCGCTTGAGCCCAACTCGGCCAAATGCCGAAAGACTTTTTGAGGGAGCGCCTGTATCTCCAGCCTGGATCGAAATGAGCTTAGAGAATGACGCACTTGACCTTGCAGATGACCTAGTGGACAAGTATGGATTGGAACGTGCCAAGCAAATACTAGATCTTGCTCTCAAGGAGATCAACGATCGTCTAGCAAGCCGACCGTCCAGCATACCGACATGAGCAGTGATGGCTCACGGGTGGGGCACGCAACGCGTGAGCGTGAGCTAGGACATTCTTCCAGAGTCCCGAGAGGCAGATTCATTGCCCCATTTCCTTATGATATGGCAATACTTGGCACGTGGGGCGAATTTCCTGGACAAACCGAATGCATAATCTAGGGACCATGCGTCTTATATGCTGAGATGGCTCTGACGAATCTCGAGATGAAGAAGATTCTTGCTCCGCCGGTATGAGAGTCACTACGATCGCAGTTGTTGTAGGAGATCCTCGTAGGACCGTGGAACCCTACACAAGATTCTCGGGTCGGGATCGTGGAGCGTCTACGAGCACAAGCCTCCGATTCTTTATCACGCCGAGGTCGTCCTTCCGAGGACGTGAAGGAAGCCCTGAACAACTTCAAGAAGAACAACATCGACGTCATAATGAGCGGAAGGCTCGGAGAGGACATCAGGTTTTACTACATGGACACAGACCCAGTCTTGAAGATGACAGCGGAAACCGTCGGCGGACATGCCATTTCGATGAAACCAACCTGCACCTTTCCTTAGCAAGTCATCGGGGGTCGGAGCAAACAGGATGCTGAAGAAATAGCCTACGTTCTAACGGAACGCAAAAGGGAGCTGCTGTTGGAATTGGAGAGTCGAAAATAGGAACGTACAAAATTGTTTAAGTATTCGACGCTCTGCGTGTGCCTGACATGAAGAGACCCACTTTCGGAGTACTGATCCCGACATATGGTGGGCACCACAATTGCCCTCTATATGAGAAGATTGATTGGAACTTGACTCGAGGGATAGTCAAGAGATGCGAGCAATTGGGATACGACTCCGTCTGGGTGCCCGACCACATGATGTTGGGAAGAAACCAAGCGA
>Ga0187878_1002805_pt1 | contig 15026 bp, 18 predicted proteins | sample June2016WEW_17_1_FD_132979 | JGI IMG/M metagenome (GOLD analysis project Ga0187878, IMG submission 132979) | Peatland microbial communities from SPRUCE experiment site at the Marcell Experimental Forest, Minnesota, USA - June2016WEW_17_150 | ecosystem: Environmental > Terrestrial > Soil >...
TCGGTCGTGCGCTTCATGCGACGTACCACGCCAAGTCGGTGTCATCGGACAGCGGGCGGGTCCTCAAGCCCCCTTGGGGGCACTCCCGCTGCTTTTCGAAGAACGGTCTCGCCGGCGGCGTCCTCCAAATGACTCGGCCGGAAATCGACGTACTGCAACTTGCGAAACGGACATGCGAGGACGCATGACCCGCAGCCGGTACATAGGCCGGTGGATACGACCTCTCGATACAGGTCGGCCCAGTTGCCGTTGCTGAGTAAGGGGTCCGCACCAGGATCTGATACAACACCGACGACAGGCGTCGTCGTAAGGGGGGCGACGCTCATGCTCTTTGGGGCGCTCCGGCCCTACGGTCGTCGCACACCAACCCGACGCTGTCGTCTCGGCCCCGGATTACAAGCTTCGCCGCCAGGGCACGCACATGCTCTGCCCGCGCCGCGGACAAGGCCGCCCGGGCCAGCTCGTCGAGTTCGGCTCGCGTCGCCTCGGCCAGCGCCGCCCGGACCCCATCAAGACAAGCCGCATCGGCCGAAAGCTCGTCGACACCAAGGCCCACCAAGACGAGCGCGCCGGCCGGATCGCCAGCTAGTTCGCCGCAGACGCCGACAGGGATGCCCGCTTTGTCCGCGCCCGCGACCACACTCGCAATCAGTCGCAGGACGGCGGGATGGAGCGCGTCCTGCAGCGGCGCCAGGATGGCGTCGCCGCGGTCGGCTGCGAGCGTGTATTGCGTCAGGTCGTTCGTCCCGATGCTAAAGAAGTCGATCAGCTCTGCGAGTTCGGCCGCCAGGATGGCCGTCGACGGGACCTCCACCATGATCCCGGTAACCATCCTCTCGGCGCAGGGGAGACGCTCCGCCAGCACACCGGCCCGAGCCTCATCGCGGAGGGAGAGGAAGAGCTCCACGTCCCGACCGTAGCGATCATGGGTGCCATCACGTGCGGCACCACACCGGCGAGGACGCCGGCCCTCCAGATCGCTCGAAGCTGGGTTACGAGCAGCTGGCGCGACGTGTAGGCCAGGCGGATCGCCCGCACTCCCAGGAACGGGTTGGCTTCGTGGGGCAGTCCCAGGTACGGGATTGCCTTGTCGCCCCCGATATCTGCCAGGCGAATGATCACCGGTCGATCTGGCCCGAACGCGGCCAGGACGCGCCGGTAGGCAGCGACCTGCTCTACCTCGGTCGGCGCGGTCTGGCGCCTCATGAAGAGGAACTCGGTTCGGAACAGGCCAACGCCCTCTGCCCGGGCCTCCAGCGCCCGCGGCGCATCGTCGGGCGAGCCGATGTTGGCGACCAGGAGTACCCGCTCCCCGTCCGCGGTGGCGGCGGGGCGGTCCCGCAGCGAGGCGGCCGCCTCGCGCCTTACCGCCAGGGCAGCCCGTCGGCCCTCGAACAGGACCTCCTGGGAGGGCTCAGGGTCGAGGACCAGCAGCCCGGCTTCGCCGTCCAGGACCGCGCCATAGGGTTGCCCGTCCAGCGGCTCCGCGGCACCGGCGGCCTCAAGGAGGCCGGTCACGCCAACGATGGCCGGGATGGCCAAGCTGCGCGCCAGGATGACGGCGTGAGCGGTGCGTGACCCCGCCGCCAGAGCGATGCCCAGCAGCAGCCCGGACGGGATTTCGACGGTGACAGAAGGGGGTAGATCGTCCGCGAACGCGATCGATGGGACTTGCGGCAGTTCCAGCTCGTCGCCCTACAGGATGCGAGCGATCCTCGCACCGACATCGCGCACATCGGCGGCCCGGGCGGCAAGCAACTCGTCGTCGAGGGCGGCCAGAATTGCCGCGACGACCTCGGCCGCGGCCTGCACGGCCGATATCGGATCCTCGCCTGCCATGATGCGTTGGGTAGCTTCGTCCAACAGGGCTACGTCAGCGGCCATCAGCGCCTGGGCCTCGAAGATATCGGACTCCTGTGCGTGGCCGAGTTTGCGAACCCGGGCCGCCAGCTCTTCCAGCTGCCGTGCTGCCTCTTCGCTGGCCGCCAGGAGTCGTAGCGCGGCGCCGTCCGCTCCGCCGGCGGGATGTCCATTCGGTTTGGTCCCGCCCGCTGCTTCAGCGGCCTCGACCGGTGGCGGGCGATAGCGCCAGATCGGGCCGACGACGATACCCGGCGCGGCCGCGATGCCGTCCACCTGAAGAGCCTTATGGCGCGTCACTCGACCGACTCGCCGATGCCGCTGGCAACCAGCTCGCTCAGAGTCAGGACGGCCGCCTCCTCGTCCTCGCCCTCGGCCGAGAGCCGGATGAGGTGGCCCCTTGCGACGCCACTGGCCAGGACAGACAGGATGCTCTTGGCGTCTCTCGGGGATATGCCCAGGGTTACATTCTGCAGCGCGATCCGCGATCTGAAGCCGAGGGCTGTCTTGACGAAGACGGCGGCCGGCCGCGCGTGCAACCCGGTTGGGTTGCGGATTTCGAGTTCGATCGTTTTCATCGCCGGTGCACCTCGTCCTTTCAGTTCCTTCCAGGCGCCGGCCTGGCACCCCCAAATGTCGCGACGGCCCGCTCAACCTGTTCATTTCGGCAGATCCGGCAAACTGGCTCCCGGACCGAGCATATCGAGGCCAGCCGGCGTCCCGGCCGCGCCCGCGAAGGGGCCAAAGGCTCGATGCTCGGCCAGAGCAATCCCGACCAGCACGATCACGCCTCCGAGCGCCTGGATGGGCTGCAGCAGTTCGCCCAGCAGCAGCAGCGCAATGACTGCCGTGGCCACTGGCTTGACCAGGAGGATCGCCGCCGATGACGCCACTTCGAGCCGACGGCTACCGGCAACAAGCAGCATCTGAGCTGCAACTCCCGGCCCGAGCACCAGCCACCCGAGGCCCATAGCTGCGTCGAGCCGAATTCCGCCAGGCCACATCGCTCGCGGCTCGATCAGGAGCTCGAAGGCGACCAATCCGATCGCGATCGTGGCCGCGTTGGCGAGCGCAACGAGACAGTTCGTGAGGCCGAACCGACCCGACCAGCGCCTCGCCAGGACCAGGAATAGGGCGAAGCACACCCCTCCGAAGAGCCCGGCGGCGACGCCGAGCGGTGAAGCCCCCGGGACCGACCCGGCCAGCCCCGTCATCAGCGCTGTCCCGAGCACTGCTATCACGAAGCCAAACAGCGCCATGGGCCGAAGTCTTTCCGGCAGGACGAGCGGCGCGATGAGCGTTGCGAAAACCGACGCCAGCGCGATGCAGAACGAGGCGACAGTCGCACCCGCCGATGCAATCGCGAGGTTCATCCCGATGACGAGCCCCAGACCACCCAACACGCCTAGCACCGCCAGCCGCCACAGGACGGCGAGGCGGAAGACGTTGCGCCTGCCCCGCAACTCGAGCACGGTCAACGGAACAAGGACGCACGTGGACAGCAGCCCCCGCCAGGCCGCTGCCGCCATCGGCGTGAACGAGCGCAGAGCAAACGCCGTGGCGACGTATGAGGTCGCGAGAAGGATCGCCGCCAGCAGGGCAGAGAGCCGGCCAATCCAGACGGCGGTGCCGGTGCTCACCGCGAATGGAGGGCCGAGACCCGAGAAGGCGGACTGTCAGTAATCACGATACCAACCTTCGGCGAGCGAGCCCACAAGCGCGCCGGCAGCTGGGGTCCTCCACGGTGTCGCGCGGCCCTCGACGAGGTCGGTCAGTTGGCGCACACGTTCACAACCCGTTGTCCCGAGGAACTCGGTCCTGGCGACCGGCCCGAGCGTGAGCGCGTCACCCCAGACCGTCTTCCCCGCCAGGATGCCGCTGGCTCCCGCCGTGGCGGCAAGCTCGGCCTGGCAAACGTAGGTCCCGAAATCGGCCGGACCGGCAAGCAGCAACCACGGCTTCGAGCAAGCTTCATTGAGCGCCGCGCAGGCTTCGGCCGAAGCGGCTCCGTCTCCGAGCGCCGGATCCCCCGGGAACTGAGCCATATACACGTCGCCCCCAACGGCGGATAGGCGACGAGCAGCCTCGATGATGGCCTCCGTGCGCAACTGCCCGGTGAGGTTCCCGCCGGTTTGCGGTGAGAACACCAGCGTCTCGACAAACAGAGGGAGCTCGCTGCGCAGGCACTCGGCGGCCACACGCTCGAGGAAGCTCTCCTGAAGGCTTGCGCTCGCCGCGTCCGCGTGGTAGTAGACGAGGAGCTTGGCGGCGGATGCCCCCATGCGCTTCGCCTTCTCTACGCTCCAGCCCTCGAGCTGTCTGCTGAGACGATCAGTGGCCGGCCCGACGTACCCGGTCTCCTCGAGCGCCACGACCAGGCCTCGCTGCCCGGGTTGCGTGGCGTCGATAAGGCAGTGCCCGGCTCCCATTTCGGGATCGAGCAGCGATCCCGTGACGACTGGGCCCAGGGACCGTACGACGGTTCGCTTGAACTCGATCATCTCCGCTGCGCTGACGGCATTCGGATCCGTTGGATTGAGTTCGGCGCGCAGGCGCTGGCGCACGTCGATCGACAAGAGCACGAACTTGCCGGAGGGGAGCGCGCAGGCATCCAGGCCCCGGACCACACCAAGGGGAAGATTCGTGCTCATCGGGACTCTCCGAAAACCACTGGCTCGGCCGACAGAGCGGCTGTGGTTCGTTGCTTGCTGGGCTCCACGACCTCCTCGTGGAAGCGCTCGACTGCCGCCACGACACGGTCCGGCTCGTTTTCACCAAAGGCGACCACGAGCTGCTGGCAGCCGGCCGCGGCGAACGCGTGGACGTCGCCAAGCATCTGTGCGGGGTCGCCGGCGAGCCGGTAGCGGCCGCTGGCGGGGGACGGTCCGAAGCGCACACCGACCCGGGCGGACAGCTGAGGCCTGGGGCGCCCTGCCTTGCTGGCGACGGCCTGCACGAGGAGGGCCCGCCGCCCGAACTCGGACGGACCGATCTGGCCAGAGTGGTACCCGTCACCGAGCAGCCCCGCCCGCTCGAAAGCCCGCTCGCTCTTCCCGCCAATCAGAACGGGAATGTGCTCCTTGTTCGCGGGCAAAGGACCGAACGTGAAGTCCATGAGTTCATGGAACTCCCCATGGAACGGGGCCTCGCTCCCCGACCACAGGTGGCGCCAGAGGCGAATCGTCTCGTCGAGGTAGGCCCCGCGCACAACGAATCTCTCCGCGTGCCCGAGGTTGAGGTACTCGTCTGGGTCGTTGCCGACGCCGACCGCGACGATCAACCTGCCACCGGTGAGGGCATCCAAGGTCGCGAGCTCCTTGGCCAGCATGATCGCATCGCGTTGAGGGGCGACGAGAACACTCGTCCCGAGTCGAAGATCGGCGTATCGAGCCCCGATGAACGCCAGCGTCGTAAGGGCTTCGAATACGGTGCCGAACTCGGCCGCTGCGGCGTGGGGAACAAGGACATGGTCGCTAACCCAGACCGATCCCCATCCGAGCCGCGACGCAGTCTCCGCGGCAGCGTCGATCCCTTCGCGGGATGCGCCAGCAGCCATCGTGGGTAGAACAAGGCCGAATTCCATCGTCCCTCCTCGGAACCTGGCGACGACAAACGCTAGCGGTCGGCCGCTGGAAGCCGCGTCGCGAGCTTGATGATCCGTTCGGCGAGTGCCCGCTCGCTCATCGCGGTCATGATGAGATCCTGGGCGTGCATCAGAAGTGGGCTGCTGAAGTCGAGACTTGCACTCCCACCGGCACCGGACGAGCCCGGCTGACCCGTGTCTTCCGACAGGGTCGCGGCCCACAGCTGGAGGACTTCGGCTTGCGCCTTATGCGCGCGATCCAACCACCCGTCGGCTTCGAGAAGGCAGGCCTGAGCCCTTGCATTGTCGCCACTGATGCACGCGTCGAGGGCCTCATAGACCGATGACTTGGCGCTACCGCCTCCGGCGATCATCTCGACGTAGATCGCATTCATATCCATGGAAATCGCTCCACCTGGGGATCTGGGGCACGCGCCGAAGGAGGAGGCAGCGTGCCCCAGCATGTCGTACGGAGAATGGCTCGAGATCAGGCCGGCACCGGCGTCACCTGCGGGGCAGGCGCGAGCCGTCTCTGCTCCTCTTGTTCCGCCTCGTCCGCCGCCCTTTCTTCACCGGTGAGCTGCTTGTCGTAGATCTTGAAGAACGGGTACCAGACAAGCCCGGCAACACCGATGTTGACAAGGCTGACGATTATGGCCTTCCAGTCGCCGCCAGTCGAAAGATATGCAGCGATTGGATTGGGGATCGCCCACGGAACCATGATGAAGGTCTTGTGGACGAAACCAGCCCAGAAGGCGAAGTAGCTGACGGTCGCGACCGCGATCGGGGCAAGCATGAACGGGATCATCATGATCGGGTTGAGCACGACCGGCAGACCGAAAATGATGGGCTCGTTGATCTGGAAGATGGCCAACGGCAGCTCGATGCGGCCAATGGTCCGCATACGAGCAGACTTCGCGCGAAGCAGCATGAACACGAGTGCGAGAGTGCAGCCGGAGCCGCCCGTCATCGCAAAGATCGTGTAGAAGTTCTTCGTGACGATGTGCGGCAGTTCGGTACCGGCGGTCTGCGCAGCGGCGTTCCCAGCGAGCATGCCCAGAGTGATCGGATCCGCCACGGAGTCGATGATCATTCCGTGGACACCCAGCAGCCACGGGAAGTTCCAGACGAGCATGTAGGCGACGACGCCAGGATAACTGTCAACAGCTACCACGAAGGGTTTCATCAGCGTGGAGACTGCGGCGTTGGGATCGAAGCCCAGCGGTTCCCGGATGAACCATACGACTATGGCAACGACCGCTGCCGGGATCAGCGCGGCGAACGATCCACCTACCGAAGGTGGGACGCCCGCGGGCATCTTGATCGTGATCTGGTGCTGAATCAGAACGCGGTAGACCTCGACCGCAAAGATGGCGGAAACGATCGCGACGAAGTATCCCTGGGGCCCGAGGAAGTCCGTCGGGATCTTGCCGTCGGTCGCCGGATTGAACAGCAGGAAGGCCATTATGGAGAGCATGCCGGCGTGCGGACCGCTGACCCCGTAACTCATGGCGAGCGTATAGCCGATCATGAACGCGGCCATTATCGCTGCGAGGCCGAAGGTCATCCCATACGCAGTCAGGAACCAGCCATACCAGGGCCCGAGGAATTTCTGCCAATAGTCGCCGTCGCCAATGGGAAGAAACGCGGCGAGAAGGAAGAACGCACCGACGATGATGAACGGTATGGTCGAAACCACCCCGTCGCGAACCGATCGCATGTGGCGCTGGCCAGCGAGTCGTTGGAACGGAGGCGCCAACACGTCCTCCATCCATTTCGCAAACCGATTCATCTGAGTTCTCCGCTCCTAACGATTCCGCCACCGCGAATACGCGCGTCACCTCGCGGAAGTCGGTGAAACCTAGCAGTTATCTCGTCACAATCGGGCCTGTCGTCGCGATGATCGTATCCAGCACCTTCCTTCCATCTGCAGTGGCATAGGTAAAGTAGTCAATGACCGTGTAGGTGATCGCGAGACGCTCGCAGGCCTGGGCGACAGCGCTCTTGAGATATGTCGCTTGCGGGGCTAGGAGGATGGTGTGGGGACCGAAATCCTGGATCACCGACTCGATACTGCCAGTCCCCACGGCCAGGAACTCGAGCGCTATGCCACGTGTCTTCGCTTCACGTAGGACGTTTTGTTCTATCAGGCTCGACGAGAACCCCATCGAGCAGATAATCAGGACCCGGATCGGAGGCACTGCGATCTCCTTCATGCTTCAGTGCGTCCCGGGAGGGAATACGATCCCGTTAGCCCGGCCGTAGCGTGGCTGGTCGGTGCGGATCAGATCGGGGTTGTAGCCGAGCGCTACGGCGAGTTCGCACGCCAGGATCTGCGCCGGAACAATGTTCACGAGCGGGGACAGCAGTGGATCAGGCATCTCCGGCACGCGGATGAGGTCATCTGCGAGCGGAGCGAGCGTGGTCTCCGCATAAGGTGCGACGACCGTGATCCGCGCTCCGATCGCCTTCGATGCTTCCAGGATGTCGACGAGTCGCCTGTCCGCCGAGGGGTCGGTCGCGAAGGCGACAACCATCGAACGCTCGTCGACGGGCTGTAGCCGGCCATGGCCAGCCTCTTCCGTCTCGAATCCCTCAGCCATGACATAGCTGGTCTCCTTGAGCTTGAGAGCAGCCTCCATTGCCATGACAGAGTTCACATTCGAGCCGACGAAGAACCAGTAGCCGATGTCCGTCGCCCCCCGGACGTAGGCCCTTATTTCATCCTCAATCGCTACGGCCTCGTCGATTGCCGCGGGCACTTCGGAGAGCAGGTCTTCCCATCGCTGCCGGCCGGCGGTGGTGAGGCACCCCGTGCGGCTGCCGAGCTCCAGCGCCAGGAGGGTGTTCGACAGCATCGTTACGGTGAAACTCCGGCTTTTGGCGAGTGCCGTGTCCCTCCCTCCCGGGACGACGACGGTGTGGTCGACGACCTCGGTAAGCGGAGTGCCTGGGACGTTGACGATCGCAACCGTCACCGCGGTCGAGGCTGCACCTGCCGCGTCAACGGTCGCCTTCGAAACGCCGGAGTGTGAGTAGACAAGAAGCAGTGATCGATCGAGTCCGACTGGCGGGCATTGCACAAGGTCGGACGTCCCGATCGTCGTAACATCGATCCCTGCAATGGCGCGGAAGAGGTATCTCGCATGCGTCGCGGCGTGAAATGAAGTCCCGCACCCGGTCGCGTAATAGCGTTCTCTGCCGGCAGAGACCATTCGTTGGGCTGCCTCGGCGACCACGGCCCGGAATGCTGGTTCGAGCGACAGGCGGACCGAGGAGCCGGTAGCCCTGATCTGCTCTTGCATGTGATAAGTCGCGGTTAGTTCGGCCGTCATCGGTAATCTCCAGCGCTCGATGGGTAAGCTGGTCACTGGTCCGTCGACCCGCCCAAATGCTTATTGCACCATCACCGATCCAACGGGCGTCGTCGACCAGAAGGGCAAGAACGCTCGATGCGCCTCGAGGTACTTGTCGAGCAGTTCGCGGGCAACGTCGTAGTTGCCGACCATCGGGTGGATTGTGAGGGCCTTCAGCGCCGCCTCATACGACCCGGTGAGGGCCGCCTCGATCGTGAGCGTTTCGTAGGCCTTGTGGATCTGAACGGTCCCGCGGATCTCCGGCGGAAGATGCCCGACGGCGAGAGGCCAGATCGTGTCACGCCGGACGAGGACGGAAGTCTCGACCGCCACGTCGTCGGGAAGGTCACTGATTGCCCCGCCGTTGCGAACGTTGAGCGCCATGAGGGTGTTGCCGTCGTTTTCGAGGCTGTCGATCGTGGTGAGTACGCCGGGCGTGTAGCCGGATGGCCCATACATCCGGCCCTGCTCGACGCGAGACCCACCGCGGCCTGGCGTCGCGTGAATGAGCTCCTCGAGCGACGAACTCCGGCTCATCACCTCGAGCATCGTCTTCTCGATCTCGAGGACCTCGTGCGCCCGGATCTTGCCTTTCTTCTGGTACTCGCGAGTCTGGCGTTGCCAGGTGTACGTCGTGGCACGGTAATCGAGCGACCAAAGGGGCCACCGCCACAGGCGATAGAGATCGGGGTCCCCGATGAATTCGATGCTCCGGCCAAGCCGGTCCGCCTCCTGGGCGAAGACCTCGGCGACCTTGTCTCGCGCGAGTTCTTTCCCGTCGATGAAGACACCGAGGATCCAGCCGAGGTGGTTGAGCCCGGTATAGCGGACGCTGACTCGCTCGACCGGCACACCCAGGACTGCGGCAATGTGGGGCAGGATCGTGATGCCCGCGTGGCACACCCCGACAGACTTGGCATGAGTGTTCTGCAGCACGGCCTGGCTGACCATGCCCGTGGGGTTGGTCACGTTTATGAGCCAGGCATCGGGTGCGTACCGGGCCACGTCCTGGGCGATCTCCACCATCGGCGGAATGACTCGCAGGGCGAAGGCGAAGCCGCCCGGACCATGGGTTTCGGAGGGGTAGAGGCCCATATCAAACGGGATCTGCTCGTCGAGCAGTCTCTGTTCATTGCCACCTGGGCGAATCGACGAGATCACGTAGGAGGCGCCGGTGATCGCCTCGGCGCGATCTTCGGTGAGAGTTATCTCGACATCGGGAAACTCAGGCTCGATGACCCTGCGGATGAAGTTGCCAACGATGTCGAGCCGCTGCCCATCGATGTCCATGAGGGCGATCCCGGTGGCGTGCAACCGAGGATGCCGGCAGAGCTCGCGCACGAGCTCGGGCGTGTAAGTGCTGCCGCCGCCGATGATCCCGAACTTCATCTCTTCGCTCCCGACATGCGATCAAGCCGATCGGCGTCCGTTCAGAGCGATCAGGGCGGCGGATCGTGGTGACAACGCGACCGCTACCCTCACCGTCGATGCCAGTGGGCCATCCTCGGGCGCCTGGTTGTGCACCGTAGACCAGCGGATGCGCCATGTCAATACCACCGGCCCATTCTGGTAACTAGATGGCCTTATCATCTGATACCAGCGATCCTTGTGGCCTGGTGTAGAATGGCACAAGCGCGCCACTCCAGGCCGCTGGTCTGCGTCGGGAGGACCTCGCGCATTGGATGCCACCGCCAACGAACCCCGCGAATCCTTGTTGTACTTGCAGGTCTCCGACCACATCGCCAATGCCATCGAAAAGGGACAGCTGCAGCCCGGAAGCCGGCTCTCCTCAGAACGTGACCTCGCACAGCAGCTGGGTTTGAGCCGCGTCACGGTTCGACGAGGCCTTCAGGAGCTCGCCCGATCCGGCCTTATAGAGGCGGCCGCTGGTCACGCCTGGTTCGTGAAGCCGAAGGTCATTGAAGGACCGACTAACGCGTTGCAGGGCTTCACGGAAACGGCCCACGAACGGGGCCTTGGAGCAACCTCGACGATTCTCTCCGCAGGCCTCAGAGCCGCCACCCTCGACGAGGCAGAGGTTTTCCGGGTCGCGCCGGGCGCCGAGCTCGTCGAACTCCTCCGTCTCCGCCTCCTCGACGGGATCCCTACGGCTGTTGATTACAGCCTGGTGCCCCATGCCCACGCCCCGGGACTTCTCGAGGTCGACTTTGTGCATGCTTCGCTCTTTTCGGTTCTCGCCGAGCGCTATGGGTGTGCGCCGACTCGGGCGGACTATGCAGTCGAGGCCGCCGCCGCGGACCCCGACATCGCCAGGGCCCTCGGAGTCACGCCCGGAGCGCCAGTGCTCGTTACGGTGGGAACCACCTTCGATGCCGAGGGCAGGCCTATCCACTTCGGTCGAACGACGTATCGAGCCGACCGCTATCGCTTCCACGCGAGTCGGACCCTGCCCGGTGCTGCCAGATCCGTGGCCACAACGCGCTTGCTGCCGGAGTGACAGGGCACGTGGGGGTGCGGCTGCTCGCGTGCGACGTCGACGGCACCCTGATCACCACAGGTGCACGGCTATCGGAGGAGACCCGCAAGGCGCTCCTTGACCTGCGGGCGCTCGGCATTGAGGTCGTACTTGCCACGGGTCGCTCTCCCTGGGGCATCCGTGACCTCTGCGAGGATCTTGGGCTGCTGGGGCCGCAAATCACGATGCAGGGCGCGCTCGTGGTCTCGCCGCTGTCCGGAGCGATCATGAAGGCTTATACGATGTCGGCTTCGAGAGTATCTGAGCAGGTGGAGTTCGCCCGCTCACTCGGCCTCGACTGCGTCGTCTGTTCCCCATTCGAGTATCGGTTGCAGCAGCTGACGCCCGGGCTGGCCAGTCCCGTTCCGAGACGCTTTCTGGAGCGAGGACATATCCGAGAAGTCGCGTCCATCGCGGAGCTGGCCGGCGACGGCGCCCTCCGCACGTTCGTGTTCACACCGGAGGGGCTGCATCAAACCGCCCGTGCCGCCGTCGAGCGTGAGTTCGGGAGCCGGTTTTCGATTACGTGGGGTGACGAGGACGCAGTCGAGATCCTCGCCCACGGGGTCAGCAAAGGCTCCGCCCTCGTCGCGTTGGCGTCCCACCTTGGGATCGATATGGCCGAAGTTGCCGCAATCGGCGACGGACGCAACGATCTCGAGATGTTAGCCGCAGCCGGCAGGTCCGCCGCCATGGCTTGGGCCCCATCGGAGGTTCGTGCCGCTGCGTCGCTCGTGGTAGGCGACGGCGCTCTGGAGGCGCTCCGACATTTCTTTCCGCGATTGGCTCATCTTGCCCGAGGAACCATATGAAGAGGCCGACGTTCGCAATGCTCAGCTGCGCCGTGGGCGTCAGCCCAGCGCGGCCGCCTCAGCCAGCAGCTAGTGCCGTGTCGGGGCCTCGGATCCCGGCCGCGCTCGTGATCCTAGGCGGCCTTCTTGCGATCGCTGGGTCAGTCCTTCCCTGGGAGACGGTGTCAAGCTCGGTCGGGGTGGTCAACCGCGGAGGGCTTGAGACGAGCGACGCCGCGGTGAGCCTAGCTCTTGGCCTGGCCGTGGCTGCTGGAGGGGTGTTGGCGTTGAGACGAAGAGCATCGGGCTATTGGCGCGGGATGCTTGTGCTCGCGAGCATCATCATCCTCGGGGTGTTCCTCCTCGATGCCAACGAGCTGCACACCTCGACGACCGCGTTCAATGCCCTAACCGCCGGCAAGGCCATTGCCGGGCTCGGCATCGGTCTCTATGTGCTCCCTCTGGGGGCAATCACGGCCATAGTAGGTGTGATCCGACTCCCGGGTGCCAACGGCCGCGCAACGAGGTCGCGATCCGCCAGGGGCCAGCCGCGATGAGTAGGCCGGTTTGCGCCCTAGATGTCGTCGTCACGCCCGAGACGTAACAGGCGAGTGGCGAAGCTCGCCGTCCGGGTGCTCGAAAGGATCAGCGGATGCATTGGCCAGATAGTCGAATAAGCGACTCCGGCCAGCGAGCCGTCGGACCGACATGGTCAGAAGGAGATTCCCGTGGATGAGAGTATTCAGACGGTGGCCTCGATTCTTGAAAAGGCCGAGCAGAGCTACGGTGGCGGGCCGTCCCACGGCCGGCTCCCAGGGTGGGCGCGCTTCTACGCCTGGCGTCTGCTCGGCTGGCCTGGACTGGCAGAAGCTCTTGGCCGATCGCCGGGCATCACCGAGTTGACCGAGACACTTGAGCGCCTCGACGATCGGTATCGGCGCGAGCCGCGGGACGACTCGTGGGCGGAGTTCTGCGCGCGCGAAATGCTCGCGAGCCCAGTCAACCCCTAACGAGTTGCCGGGATGATCGCCCCCCAACGTAAGCGCGCTATCCGGGATCCCGGATAGCGCGTGCGCCGCGGCTGCACCTGCGCCACAAACCTAGGGCGAGACGTCGAAGGGTCGGGTTTGGCATTCCTCGGCGTCGTGGGTTTATCGGGCGCATGGCTGGATCGCGATTGCCCGCAATATCGTCCGCAGAACGGATGACGCGACCGCGCAACCAATACCCAGTCCAAATGAGCTGCAGGTACGACGTCAACTGGAGTTGAACAGTCCCCGTGTCCGCAGTTGACTTAGAAGGCAGCCATGACCGAGCGCTTCCGGGCGGCGACCTGTACTCGGTTTGCCGCCGCCGGATGGCTACCGCACCGTGGACGAGGGAATGGACCTAATTCGAAGCCGTGGTCTTCTTGCAATCTCGATGGTCGTATCAGCCGTGCTAGCACCGTTCTGAGCGCTGTCTCTGTTAGCGAGCTCGCCAGCGACGCGGGCGGCGATCTGATGGCGACGCCGGCGAGCCGTCTGGCTCTTGCCACCTTGCTCGTCGGGACACTCGCTCTTCTAGTGCTGGAGACGGTGCACGCGCTGGGCCGCCGCGCTAGGCGCTCGGCGATCCCCACGGTGTAGCCGTGCGCTCCACGCGAGGCTGAGTTCTGGCCATGGACGATCTCTACAAGAAGCTTCAGGTAACCCGCTCGCGGAGACCGAAGTCATCCGCGCTGCCTACCACGCGCTCGCTCGCAAGTACCACCCCGACGCGGGCGGCGATGTGCGGCACATGGTCGAGTTCAACGCCGCCTGGGCAGTGCTTGGGAATCCATCGGCGCGAGCGGCCTACGACGCCGAGCGGACCCAGCAAGTAGTCCCGACGGTTTCAGCGAAGCCCCCCGAGCCCGGCAACGCTACCGGGCTGTGACGTTACCTCTTCCGCCGAGGAATTGTCACTGCAATCAGGTGGACTCAGAGTCGACACTGCCGTTCGCTTCTCGGCATGCCGCCCGACGACGCCCGTGAGTTCCTGCGAGCCTTCGGAGACGCCATTCGCGCACGGCGCAAAGAGCGGGGACTCTCACAAGAGGCGTTTGCCGACGAGATTCCGCTCTACCGGAGTTACGTCGCCGACATCGAGCGAGGTGCGAGGAACCTCGGGTTGGTGAACTCACTGCGCATCGCCCGCGCTTTGTCGGTCCCGCTGTCGCAGCTCGTGGCAGAGGCCGAGGAGCGCCTGAGCCGCCGTTAGCGCCCTGGGCGAGAGGTCCAACCGGTCCGCGGCACCGACCCCGACCCTCAAGAGACTACGGCGTCCCGCCGAGGAGCCGAGCCGAAACACGAGGCGCCTCCGAGTCGGGCCAAGCCCAGACGAGCCTCCTTGAGCCATCGAGGCCCGATTCGTCACTCAACTCTGGTCTGAGCGCAAGTCCACCGTCGGTTTCGGCCGCCCGCCGCAGGACATAGAGACCCTATGAGGCCATGCCTGGTCCGCTCGCTCCGAAGCGGGGCACTTGAATGCCAGGCCATCGCGAACGAGGCTCTGCTGCGCCGAGCCACCCGCCTTCAGAACGAACCCTGCACCTCGTGGGAGGGCGTCGCTCACGCTACGCACTGCTGCGTCGGCAGACCTAACGAGAGCAATGTCAGGGCGTCTCCGCTGGATCTCGCCCGTGCTCAAGGTAGACACGACGAACTTCGAGAGCATCGACCTAGACGAGGCCGTGCGCTGGGTGGTCGATACTCTCGACTTGCCAGATTCCGTCCGGTGGGGGTGAAGGGAGCCGGCGTCTGCGCTTGGGCTGAGCGAGGCTCCAGCGCCCTCCGCGCTAACCAGCCCACGGGGCCTAGAACTGAACCGCCCTGAGAACCGGGAGAGCCTGGTGTGCCCTGCCTCTCGTGGAATCGGATTGCTGGGACATCATGGGGTCACGCCGTCGACCGCCTACCGGATGCTCCGGTTGGCCGAGA
>Ga0187878_1002807_pt1 | contig 15022 bp, 19 predicted proteins | sample June2016WEW_17_1_FD_132979 | JGI IMG/M metagenome (GOLD analysis project Ga0187878, IMG submission 132979) | Peatland microbial communities from SPRUCE experiment site at the Marcell Experimental Forest, Minnesota, USA - June2016WEW_17_150 | ecosystem: Environmental > Terrestrial > Soil >...
CTCATGGCTGGGTAAGTCACAGGGCGCTGCATCCGAGAGATGGCCGATGATGACCGCGCGCCATTATCACCCGGCATCGCGGTGAGTCCTTTCTGAACGGCCCCTCCGGGGCAATCGGTCCCCAAGCGTCCCCCGGCGAACGTGTGGGATCGAACTAAATAGGCGTATGGAAATCATGCAAGTCGTTGATCTATGGTCGGAGCGTTGTCGGAATTGGTGCCCGAAATAGGCGTACAGTATTGCCACTCTTGGCGCCACAGATCGAATTAAATAGGCGTACGGCACAGGCGCTTACCGGCGCCAAGGCAGATCAGCGCAAAAGGTCGTCTAAGGGATTGCTGGCCTGCTCCGCCACGGGATGCCGGTAGCCGGCGGTGGTTTCGATGGAGACGTGACCCATCAATTGGCGGAGCGCATCGATCTGTTCGCGGGAATGGGTGGCGTAGGCGTGCTGGAGGACGTGTGGGGTGATGAAGCCGTCGAGTCCAATCTTTTTCGTGACCTCACGCACGGCGCGCTGGATGTGGTCGTGGAGGAGATGGTATTGTACCACAGTGCTCACTGTTCAGGATTTGCGAGGCCCTCCGAAATTCCCGCCCCGACCCCATGTCGTGATTCTTGGGGCTGGCGCCAGCAAAGCCGCGTTCCCTAACGGCGACAAGTGTCATAGGGTGGTGCCGTTGATGAATGGCTTACCCGACGTAATTGGCAAACCGTGGCGCGACCTCCTCATCGACGCGCGTCCTCCAGTAGATGGCTTCGAGGAGCAGTTCTCGTGGTTGCGTCGTCAGGGACACTACGAGCATGAGTTATTGAAAATCGAGGATGGCATCGCCAGCCATTTCGAAAGTCTGGTGCTCCCAGACCACCCGACCATCTATGACTACATCGTCTTGGGCCTGCGCCCCAAGGATGTGGTAGCGACCTTCAATTGGGACCCGTTTCTGCCCCTCGCGCACAAAAGAAACCGCGCCGTCGCAGCACTTCCGGACATCCGGTTCTTGCACGGGTGCGTTGGGTTTGCCACCTGCCCGGAACACGACATCCTGGGCAGCCCTTCCGAAATCTGCCCGCAATGCCGGAGGCGACTGGTTCGTTCCAAGCTTTTTTTCCCCGACCAGGACAAGGACTACACGAAGGACTCGACGGTCAACCGCGACTGGCGATTTGTGGCGGAGAGGCTCAAAAGAGCGTTTCACCTCACGATCTTCGGCTATTCCGGGCCGGCGACCGACTACAAGGCGAAGGCGCTCTTACTTGAGGGATGGTCAAAGACCCCTTTCCGCGATGTCAGCCACGTCGAGATCATCGACATCAAGGACGGAGATGAACTTCGGAAGCACTGGAAGCAGTTTATCCCTTTCAACCACGACATGGTTTGTCCCGATTTCTGGGATTCAACGATAGCACGATGGCCCCGCAGGACTCAGGATTATAAACTGAGCGCGTCGCTCTATGGCCTGCCGTCGGAATACCTTGGCCCCTTGCGTACAGAGTCCCTACACGAGTTGCAGGACTGGCACGCGGCCCTTGCGGAGTCCGAGAAACAGAAATCAGGAGGCTAACAATGAAAATCACATCAGCTACGTTCTTCGACGCATGGATTACAGCCGTCCAGGAAATGCGTCCGCAACTCATGGCGAATTGGCGCGACAGCACGAGATTCACGACGCTCATCAAATCCTCAGAGGACTGTGTCCTTCGACGTGTGGCCGCCCGACTCGCTCTAGAATGCTACCCACAGGACTACTATTTCATTGATGCCGTTTTCTATGAGCCAGGTGATGTCATCTCCGGAATACCGATCGGCTCTACTTGGCTGAGTGGCTTGTCCGTAGCATTCGAGCACGAAAATGACTACAGAAGCCCTCTTTACACGGAAGTTTCTCATCTCCTCATCGCGAATGCAGACCTTCGCGTTCTTGTGACCTATCCTTACGACGGTATCGAGGATTCCGAATTCGGTCCGGTTTACTCTCTCATTCGCGAATCTCGCCATTCGAAGGAGATATCTGAGAAAGAGAACTTCCTCCTGATATTCGGTTATCCTACTCCGTTCGAGTGGGAGGGTTTCGTTTTCAAAGAGGAAAAATGGAAGAGGCTAGATTTGCCCAACCATGCGCCGGAGCCAACTCGCACCGCTGTCACGCCTCCTGCTGGCGCAGGAGATCGCGCCAGCGGCGCTCGTGGCTCGCCTTGAGCGTTCGGCAAATTAACGAATGATCTCTCCTAGGGGATCCTGATGGAAGCGCCGGAAAAAAAGGAAGACCTGCCGTTCCGCGTAGGAGACAAGGTCTACGACACATGGGACAATCTATGCACTGTCATAGAGATTGACCCTAACGCCGAGCATGGAATCGGTGTGACTCGGACGCGCCGCGACCGCGACGGCGTAGTCCTCGGTGATGGGCTACATGCTCACAACCTCACCGCAGGAACGAAGTATTCGCCGAACCAGCCGGTTCAGACGACTCCGGGCGTTATCACGCCGCCTACTGGCGCAGGCGCCGCGCCATCTCCCTCAGCGTCTGACCGTTGATCGTTGATCTAGGCAGAAGCATGTCCCCACCACGGACCGTAGCGATCAGCGGCGCCCTTGCGCCGATCATGTTCAAGCTGCTGCTGAACGACATCACTTGGTGTGGTACCGACTATTCGGTGGAACCAGGCGGCAGCATCACCATCGAGCCGACGTTCTAGACCGTTCACATCGTTCCGGCTGACAGACCACGGACGTCAGTCCCGGTTCCGACGCCGGTGCGGAACGCGTTCAGTCGGTCCCCGCCGACCCCCACTGCGCAAGAATCCGGTCGACCTCAGGCCGGACCGACTCCCTAGCCAGCTCCCGGTCGCCGAGAGACATGAGCAGCTGGTCGTAGCGCGTGTGCGCGTGACGGATGTGCGCGATCACCGCGAGCTTGAGCGTCTCCGGGTCGAGCCGCTTGGCCGCCGCCGCGCGACCCGCGAGATGCGGCTGGATTTGGCGCCGTCAATTTGCGACGCTGACACACTCATGGAAAAGTTGTTCGCCGATACGCCCGCGCAGGAAGGCACCCACGTGGCCACCCACGAGAAGCAGTTGCTGCTGTCCCGGCTGCTGGCGCGGCTGGCGCACGAGATCCGCAATCCGCTCAGCTCGCTTGCCATCCATGTGCAGCTGCTGGAGGAGGACCTGGCGCAGGCTGCGGCGCCGCTGCGGGCGCAGGCGGCGGGCCGCTTCGAGATCATCCGGGCGGAGCTGCAGCGGCTCGAGAATCTCATGCGGCAGTTCCTCAGCCTCGCGGCGCCGTCCTCCCTCGATCTGCAGACGGTCGAGGTGGCACAGGTGGTACGCTACGTCTGCGATCTGCTGCGCCCGGAGGCGGCGGCCCGGGGCATCGAACTCGCGCTGGCCCTTCCCGAATCATTGCCCCCGCTGACCGCCGATCCGGCGCAACTCAAGCAGGCGCTGGTCAACCTCGTCATCAATGCCATCCAGGCGGTCGAGCGCAACGGGCGCATTGCTGTGAACGTGCGTCACGAGCCCAGCGCCGGCGTCCTGGCGGTGGACGTGATCGACAACGGCCCCGGCGTTCCCGGGGAAAGGCGCTCCGCCATCTTCGAGCCGTTTTTCACCACCAAGACCGAAGGCAGCGGCTTAGGACTGTGGATCGTGCAGCAGATCGCGACGGCCCACGGCGGCGTAGTCACGGTGGGCGACACGCCGGACGGCGGGGCGGTGTTCACGCTGCAATTGCCGCTGCGAAAGGGCGAGAATCATGGATAGGTCGAAAATCAACCTCCTCGTCGTGGACGACGAGCGCGGCTTGTGCGCCGGCGTGCAGGAGGCGCTCCGGCGCGAAGGGTATGCCGTCGATGCCGCCAACGACGCGCGCTCCGCACTCCAGCTCCTGGACAAACGGCTCTACAACCTGGTCCTGACCGACGTGCGCATGCCGGAGATGAGCGGCCTGCAGTTGTTCAAGGAGGCCCGGCAGACCAACCGCGACACGCTGTTCATCCTGATGACGGCGTACGGCACGGTCGAAAGCGCGGTCGAGGCCATGCGGGAGGGAGCCTACGACTACCTCACCAAACCGCTCGACATGCAGCGGCTGCGGGCGCTGGTGCTCAAGGCCCTCGAGTTCCAGTCGGTCGTGTCGGAGAACAACGAGCTGCGCCTGCGCCTGCGCAAACGCTCCGAGCCGAGCCTGCTCCTCGGCGACAGCGAGGCCATCCGCCGGGTGATCCGCCTGGCGGAGGAGGTGGCGCGCACCGAGGTGACGGTCCTGATCGAAGGCGAGAGCGGCACAGGCAAGGAACTCGTGGCCCGGATGATTCACGCCCAGAGCGCCCGCGCGGAGCGGCCGTTCATCTTCGTCAACTGCGCCGCGCTGCCCGAGCAACTGCTCGAAGCGGAGCTGTTCGGCCACGTGAAGGGGGCGTTCACCGGCGCCGTGGCCAGCAAGCCGGGCCGTTTTCAACTGGCCGACGGCGGCACCCTTTTTCTCGACGAGATCAGCGATCTTCCGCCGAAAGGGCAGGGCGACCTGCTCCGCGTGCTCGAAGACGGATGCTTCCGCATGGTCGGTGGAACCGAACTGATCCGGGTCAACGTGCGCGTGGTGGCGGCGACCAACAAACAGCTGCAGGAGGCCATGGCCGCCGGCCGGTTCCGCGAGGACCTTTTCTACCGCCTGCACATCGTGCCGATCACCGTCCCCCCGCTGCGCGATCACGCCGAGGACATTCCGCTGCTGATCGAAACGTTCCTGCGGCATTTCACCGCCAAGCACAAACGCCGGCGCAAGCAGCTTTCGGCGGAGGCCATGCAACTGTGCCAGCGTTTCACCTGGCCCGGCAATGTCCGACAGCTGCGCAACATCATCGAGCGGCTCGTTCTCACCTGTCACAATGCCGTGATCGAGGTCGGCGAACTGCCGGACTTTCTGCTCGCCCACGACCGCACCGTGGCCAGCTTCGCGATCCGCCCGGGCATGACGCTGGCGGAGGTGGAGAAGCTCCTCATCCGGCAAACGCTTGCCAAAATGACGGCGAATCGCGCCGAAGCGGCAAAGCTGCTGGGCATCAGCCGGCGCGCGCTGCAATACAAGCTGAAGCGCTACGGCCTGCTGGACGAGCCGGGGGTCGAACGTCCGGGTTGAGTTTGCGCAGCGCCGGCCGGGTTGGTCCCGCTGGCGCAGTTCCGCCGCGAGGCTTGCACGGCGGCGGCGCTCGCGGTGCATAAACTGCGCGGGTGGCCGGATGACCCCAGTTTGTGGCGAACTGCGGCCGGATTTCTCGCATCACCCAAGCGCTTTCCGTTCAAATCGTTAGCGGAATGGAACGATTTTCGGCACGGTTGATGCAGCGACCATGCGCAAGCCGGTCTCATCACGAGACCGGTGGTGAAAACCTCCAACCACAAAGCAATCATGGATACTTCGAATCAACCTCCCGTTCCTCCTCCCTCCGCCAAGCCAGCCACGCCCGGTGCGGCCCCGACTCCGGCTCCTGCCGCTGGCAAACCTCCTGTCGCGGGACCCACACCGGCGGCCGCGGCCGGCGTGAGTAAGCCAGCTCCCTCCGCCAAGCCGGCCACGCCCGGTGCGGCCCCGACTCCGGCTCCTGCCGCTGGCAAACCTCCTGTCGCGGGACCCACACCGGCGGTCGCGGCTGGCGTGAGTAAGCCAGCGGCCGGCGTGAGTAAGCCAGCGGCCGGCACGAGTAAGCCAGCGGCCGGCACGACAAAGAAGTGGTAGCGCGACGGTAAGATCGTCTGAAACCTGCGCGAACCAGCCTGTGATTCGGGCGATCAGGCGCCGCTGTACCGGTCATCCGGGGCGGTGGCACTGAACGCCCTTTTTGTTGCGTAAAAGGCCGTGCTCGCGTCAGCCGGTGGCTCGCTCAACGGGAGCGCACGGACCCGGCTCGAGCGACGCAGCCTGCCCTAATGCACAATCCCACACAGACGGGGTGCAAAGACTGCACCGGCGCCGACCGGCAGACCCGCGGGAGGTGCGTCGAATTTCATCGGGCACTGCAAGTAGTTTAGGCGATGCAGCTTACCGAGACACGCCTTGCCGCTGGCATGCTCCTTGCATTGCACCGGTTATGAACACCATCGTGGAGGCTCTGTACGAGCTGCAGCAGCTGCTGCTCAGAAAAAAAACTTCTGCGGCCGCGGAACACACCCGGATCCGCAAGTTGCGCGAGCTGGTCCCCTCGCCGGTCCTCGCCCACTTCGACCGCCTGGTCGCGCAAGGCCACAGGGGTGTGGCGTTGGTCCACCATGGCGTGTGCGGCGAGTGCCATCTGCGCGTTTCCTCAGCCACGGCCGCCAGCTTGGTGCGGCCCGATGAGATTTTCCTGTGCGAGAATTGCGGTTGTTATCTCTTGCTGGCGCCTGAGGAAAGCATTGCGGCCGGCGCACGGGCAGCGCCGGTTAAGCCCTCGGGCCGTCCGGCGCGGAGGAAGCCGGTCGCCACCGCCGCTTGATCCGGCGTCAGCCGAGCCAAGTCATGACCCTGGCGGATTTCACCCGGTCCGGTTTGATCGTGCTGCATCTGCGCGGCCAGGATGCGACCAGCGCGATCCATGAACTCAGCCTTGCATTGCAGCGCGAAGGTTGTGTGACCGACTGGCTGCGGTTCTACAACGAGGCGCTCAACCGGGAGTATCTCGTGAGCACCGAGATGGAGGCGGGCCTGGCTTTGCCCCACGCCCGCCTCGCTGGATTGTCGGAGCCCATCTTTGCGTTTGGGCGCAGCGACGAGCCGTTTGCGTGGGGCTCGCGGGAGGCGCGTTTCGTGCGCCTGGTTTTTCTGCTGGCCGCCCCGGCCACCGGCACCGGGCGTTACCTGCCGCTGGTCTCCAGCTTGGCCCGACTCGCGGGCAACGCACCGCTGCTGGAGGCGATCCGGACCGCAACCGACGAAGCTGGCGTCCTGAACGTCTTCCGGCAGATGACCCTGCCTGACTTGCCCGCTGAGGCCCCGCCGGCCGCGAAGCCGCCAGATCCGTGCGGCTGCGCTGCGGCTGAGGCGGACGCGCTCGGGCATCCGGCGTCTGCGCCGCACGCCAGCTCCTCCTGAAGCACTGCCGCCTCGCCGCCGCCGCCATGGCGATGGTCTGGCGGCGCTGGCTGGGGCGGGCCGCGCCGCCGTCGTAGACACCGCCCCCGCGAATAAGGGCGCGAGATCCCGCTCACCGTCCGGCGCGGGTAGCTTGCGAGGTGCACATCGTCCGAGAGAGCCCTGCCCGCCGCGTCAAGGGCGTCAGCTTGGAGGCAGGGGGGGCGTTTCGCTTCCGATGCAGGCATCGGACGCCACGCCTGGAGCCACAGCGGGCCGAACATGCTCGAGCGGGCGCCTGAGAAGTTCGACGCCCTCCAGCAGAGGTTCGCCGCTGCCGTTCCTGCTGGGGACCCCGCCGCTGAACCCCCTTCCCCATCCCCGGGGAAGCCCCGTTGAAGATAATGTTCGGGTCCCAGCCAGGAGGCCCGCCGCGCGGCCCACACGGATCTGCCCCGAAGGGGGCGGAGGCACCATCGGCACGCTGGCGATCTGGCGGCACTGGTTGGGGCAGGCTCTTGCGTTGGGGCGCGGCGCTCATGCGCCTTACGCTCAAAGACGAGTTCGTAAGCGCGGCAGAACGGGCAAACGCGGCCCTCGACCTTTCGCACCAGCCAGAAAGCGGCGCCACGCTGACGCCCCCTCGCGCGCCGGCACACCGGGCAGTTCAGGCAGACATTGGCCAAGGCCTTGTCGAGTCGGGATGGTTTCTGCAGGAGCATGTCAGTCCGTTGGATGCACCTTCTTCGCAAAGCGGCTATCAGTTCTGGTCGTTGATGTCCTGGTTTTCGAGGAAGGGCTTTGATGCGCCTCTCATCCCGACCCTGATCATCGCGCGATCCACCTGCTCGGTGGTCGTCACCCACCGCGGAAAGAATATTCTCATCAGTGTGATCAACGGGCCGGCTACGGCATAGAGAATCCGATAGAGCCTGGTCTTCGAGGTGGTGCCGTGGAGCGGCTGGATGACACCCGGTCGAAACATATAGGCCGCTTTGAACGGCAATCGGAGCAGCGCGTTTTCGGTTTCGCCCTTCACGCGGGCCCACATGATGCGCCCCCGCTCGGTGCGGTCGGTGCCCGCACCCGACACATAAATGAAGGTCATGTCTGGGTTGAGCCTCGCCAGGGTCCGCGCGACCGCGAGCGTGAGATCGTATGTCACTCGCCGGTAGTCGGCCTCCTTCATGCCCGCCGAGGAGGCCCCGAGGCAGAAAAAGCAGGCGTCGTAACCTCGAAGCCTGTCCTCAACCGAATCGAGATCAGCTACATTCTTGCGTACGATTTCACGCAGCTTCTCGTGTTGCTGACCAATGGGGCTGCGGCCTACCGCAAGGACGCTCTCCACATCCTGATCGAGCACGCATTCACGCAGGACGCCCTGTCCGACCATTCCTGATGCTCCGAATAGGATCACCTTCATGTTGTGTCCCCGCTAGTTTCGATCTGGGACAGCCGCATGCCAAGCACTCGTTGGATCGATACCATGCACGGCTGAGGTCCGCTAGGCCAAGTCGGCCTTGCTGTCCTCGCATGATGGACTCAAAACCGATGTAGCCCAAGAAGGACGACCCCACCCCCCGCACGTCACCGACACCCGGTCACCCCCGTACCCAACCGCTTCAGATTCGTTTTTCGGAACTTCGAGTCCCCCCCTGGGCACCACTTTCAGAGTGAAAGGTTATCCCTCATACGCATCTCATACGGAATCGCGGCATCCGCATCAGCCAACTCGGATCTGCGGTCCTCGTGGCTGATCCCAAACGTTCGCCGGAAAAGCAGATGAAACCAATGTTTACTGTGCACGTGGGTGAGTACCTCGTCGGGGAGCATATCGAGCGTGCATATCCCCGTTGGAACGTTTGGGTTCCTTCCAAGGACACTGGTATCGACCTTCTAGTGTCTGATGCAAAGAACCGGAAGACGGCGTCCCTTCAGGTCAAGTTCTCGAAGGACTTCATCGTTCCCTACGAGTCTTCCCTGCTCCAGAGTCGTCTTTTGGCAGTTGGGTGGTGGAAGCACGACCCGAAGAAGATCCAGGAATCGAAGGCCGACTTCTGGGTGTTTGTGCTTCCGTCCTTCGAAGAGAAACAAACGAGCTTCATCATTCTACCCCCGGCGGAACTTCTGCGGCGGTTAAGGGCCATTCATGGCAGAAGCAACAAGCTTATTCACTCCTATCTGCTAGTCACAAAGAGACAGCGGTGTTGGGAGACCCGCGGTTTGACCAAAGCAGACGAAGAACTAGTCGCTCTTGATCGTTACTCGAACGCAGACCGAGACTTCACCGTGTTCTTGAATACTTGGAAACAGATCGAGAAGAAACTGAACTGATGGGCGAACAACGCGTTAAAGTGGACGCGCTCGGCGCGCCACTCAACGCTGACATTCGGGGGAAATGAGACCGTCGCACGAAGAACTCAAACGGCTTTGGCTCTATTCCTACGCTAGAGCTTCATTGCTCGAAGCCGACCAATGGCTCGACGCGATGCCTGAAACTGACCCCCGATCGTCGCAGTTTCGCGCTCTCATTTGTGCAGCGGTGGTGGCCTACGCTAGGCCGTTTACAGCATGTCAGGTTACTCCGACGGAAAGAGTCGTCCCCTTGAAGGGTGTTCCTCCCCCGCCTCAGCTGAGCTCGACGCATGCAATGATACTCAAGCTGAGGGACAAAGTGATGGGGCATAAAGATGCGACCCCTGCAAGGGGAGATTCGACGACCCCGAACGTCATGGTCATCCGGCGAGACGCTACGGGCTTTGATCTCCACACGGTCATTATCGAAGGGATGGAGCCGGAGACGTGGAACAAAATGAAGAGCTTATGCTCCCATTTTGTCGGGTACTGTGAGTCTCAAGTTAAGCCAATAAACGCCCATTACGGACCGGAGATCATGCGTCATCCAATCGGGGCCTACGAGCTCCTCGTTACAGAGCCACCGAACGACTGGATTAGAGCGCTTGAATAGGCCGAACAAATCGCCAAAGGCAACGCTGGGTCAGCGCCCGCCATGCTCGCCGAGGCTGCCTGGCGGCTACGGGCACGCAGCGAACGATCACCGCCCCTTGCCGAATTGAACCCTTGGTGAATCATGGATGAACCAAGTCAGTATCCTAAAGCATGGAAGGGTGCGCATTACGCCAAGGGTTTTAACGGCGTGCGATTGTTGGCGCTGGGCGAGTCCTCTTATGGCGATACGCCAACGTCGCCACACAGCTTGGTGGAGGATCATATCCGTGGCCCAGCTCGTCATCATTGGCATCGCACGTATTCCCGGTTCTTGTGGTTGCTGGACAGCCAAGGCACCTGGCCGTCGACCCTAGAACAGCGCCAAGCCAGATGGGATCAAATTGCCTTCACTAATTATCTGATCGAAGTGGCGGGGCCTGGCGCCCGGAAAAGACCGGCGCGGGAGAGTTGGGGCAGGTCGCTTGCCCCGTTTCTCGCTTTCCTGAAGACCCTGAAGCCGTTGCCCGACGCGGTGATCGTCTGGGGTTTTCCACTTTGGTATGCCCTGCAAGGGGACCCGACCTGCCAATGGGGGGCGGAGCGCCACCAATGCCTGCAGTGGAATAAGGAAAAAGCGATGGGATTCATCCATTGGCCTGATGGACCGCCCCTGCCCGCTTTTGCGCTCGCCCATCCCTCGTCTCCCGCGACCACGCAAAGGAAATGGGGACCGAAGCTCGCGGCGTTTCTAATCGCGGCCACCAACAGCGCTGGCGGTGTCAAGCTACCCTAATTTGACCGGCACATGTTGGGTCTCAATATGTGCCTCCAGCCAAGCCTCTGGACACGAAAACCCGGTTGGTGTCGCCTTGCGTCTAGGAACCCGGTGCCGATACTTCCTCCTAATCGCCGATGCCTTCTGTGCCCCACCCTGGCTTCCTGCTTCAACGAACCGGGTGTTTTCGTATTGCATTCGCTGTTCTGCTCGGCTCGCTCTCGGGCGTGCTGTTGCACGCTGAAACCAAAAACGTGCAGCTGCTCGATTTGCTGCGCGCTCTCAAAATGGCGCCCAACACCCAGGTGATCGCTGCGCGCCAAGGTTTCGTCTTGCACGACCTACAAATCGGAATGACCGGTGCGAAGGCGCAGGCCGGAGATCAAGTGACCGCGTTGGTATCGCTCTTTTCACTCGATGGCAAATTGCGTCCCACTCAATGGATCATCCGCCTGCGGCTGACCGAAAAGTCCGGCGCCGATTCACCTCAGGCCCAGACGACTGATGTTATTGCATACACGAATACCGGGGATTCGTTCACGTTCCGCTCGGATCTATCCCACATGGATCTGGAGACCCTGGGGCCAATCCCAGACAAAGCAAAACCGGATCTTCAGCTGAAGGTAAAACGCCACAGCATATTCGTGAGAACTGATTTTCTGTGCCTGAATCTAACCGGAGCAGCGAGGGTAATGGCCAAGATTCATGATTCATCTAGCCCGATAAGTCTATCCGCGGGACCGCGTTCTTTCCCGGCCGACGAAGTGGAGGCCGGGCGCAAACAACTGGCTTCGGCGAAACTGACGTCGGACGAGGTCCGCTCCTGCGTGGGTAGTTTGCCGGCGCTAAGTCAATTCCTCGATATCGTGCGGAGCACTCCTGACCTGCAAGGCATTCTTCTACAGGTGCTGGACAAACCCTCCATCATCGATGTTTTTCGACATGGCAGTAGCGAGGCCCTCAATTTCAACTTTGTGGGTGGTGGAAAATCGGATGGCCGGGATCTATTTTGGGATGATGGAAGAACGACGGACTTCTGCGTCTTGGCCTTCTATCTAGAGATCTTTAACAAGCCAGCCCTGTCAGTTGTGCTTTATGTCACGCCTCCAACGCCTCCCTTGGAGGTAAGTGCCGGAGTCGTGGGCATCGTCGCCTTTCCTCCCAAGAATCTGAACAAGGTGGTGGTCGTGCGCGTCTTGTCCTCGGCGCCAGGAGGCAACCCCATCCAAACAATATTGTCCGCACATTGAGGAAAGTGTGACCTGTCGCATACCTGCTCCGTCGCGATTACGCCCGCTGTGATCTTATCACGGCACCTTCCTGACAGGTGCATGTTCCCACCAACCCGTTTTACTTTGGATGATTCACCGCGGTGAAGAGGCCGAATCCAGTTGTCACAGCTAACTCGGGACTAGCGCCCTCGTGGCTGACCTTTATCGGCAAAGAAAATGAACCGCAGCGCAATTCTTCGCGTCGTTGCTGACGTTGTGCTGATTACACACGTCGCGTTTGTCGCCTTCGTCGTGATTGGGTTGCTCCTGATTGTCTGCGGTGGCTTCCGCAGATGGAATTGGATTCGGAATCCGTGGTTCCGAACGGCGCATCTTGCCGCGACCGGTGTGGTCGTCGCCCAGGCGTGGTTCGGAGCGATCTGCGCTCTTACGACATTGGAGATGAGCCTCCGCGAGCGAGCCGGCGGTGGAACATACGGCGGGACTTGCATCGCATACTGGCTTCAAAAGCTGCTTTACTACGAGGCGCCACCTTGGGTCTTCGTGGTTTCCTACACGCTCTTCGGCCTTGTCGTTGTGGGCAGTTGGATCGGATTCCGTCCGAGACCCTTCCGCGACGGCCGGGTGCGACCGAGCAATGACTAAGATCCGAGTCCACCAGGGCCTCCCCTTCGCCCCCGCCCCGCGCCCGGGGTGCAGGCGGGCCGCCGCCGGCTCCTCCCGCAGTGCTGCCGGCTCGACGACGACGCCATGGTGACGATCTGGCGGCACTGGCTGGGACGGGCCGCTCCGCCTTGGTAGGTGCCATCTAGGCGACGAGGGCCAGCAAGTCCTGGTGGATGGACTGCCAGGGTTGGTCGAGGTTGATGGTGCGGATGCTGATCTTACGGCCCTTTTCAGTGTAGGACACCGTCCGGCGCGGGTAGCTTACGAGGTGCACATCATCCGAGAGAGCCCTGCCCGCTGCTTCAAGGGCGTCAGCTACGAGGCAAAGGAGCGCTTGGCCTCCAACTCAGACTTCGGATACTGGGCCTGGAGCTTCGGCGGGCCTGACAAGCTGGAGCAGGCGCTTGAGAAGTTCAACGCCCTGCAGCAGAGGGTCGCCGCTGCCGTTCCTGCGGGACACGTCAACGCTAAGTCCCCTGACCCGCATGGAGGAGAACCCCCGGCGGAGACAGCGCCCCCAGGCAACGCAGAAAAGGATGGCGGAGTTGACGGAGTTGCGCCGTTGTCCTTGCGGGCACTATGGTTCCGCGCGCGGGGCGCAGGCGGGCCGCCGCCAGCTCCTCCTGCAGTGCTGCCGCCTCGACGACGACGCCATGGGGGCGATTCTGGCGGCACTGGCCGGGGCAGTCATCGTCGAGCAAAGCCCGGCTTGGACGGAGACCTACGCCCGGATGGGCGACCGACCGGGAGTTGCGATGCGCTGAACGCGCCGGGACTTCGATCTAAAGCGCCGGCGCACCAGAAGCAAATGAGCGAGGGGTGAGGTGGACCCCGTTGGTTGGACAGTTGGGACGGTAAATTAAGCTATGGACTCGGTCTGCCTGGCAAGCCGATTGGCTGCTCCTGAGGACAGGAGCCATAGCTTGCCGCAGGGAGCAGCCAAGCGGCGGGCGGTGGTGAGCAGTAGGACTCATTGGTTGACGGCGTTCGGCAGCGGCGCACGGTAGGTTTCGCCGGGCGTCGCGTCGGCGAGCGAGGAGTGTGGCCGGCGCTCGTTGTAGAAGTGGAAGTAGCGCTCCAGTTGCGCGTGGGCGTCGACCAGCGAGCAGTAACTCTTGAGGTAGATTTCCTCGTATTTGACGCTGCGCCATAGCCGCTCGACGAAGACATTGTCCAAGGCCCGGCCCTTGCCATCCATCGAGAGCTTCACCCCCCGATCCAGCAGCGGCTGCGTAAACTCGGCCGCGGTAAACTGGCAGCCTTGGTCCGTGTTGAAGATCTCCGGCGGACCGTGCTGGGCGATCGCTCGCTGCGCCGCCCGCGCACAGAAGCTGGCATCGAGCGTATTGGACAGCTCCCAGGCCAGCACGTAGCGGCTGTGCCAGTCGATCACCGCACCGAGATAGGCGTAGCCGCCGTACAGCGGCACGTAAGTGATATCCGCCGACCACACCTGGTTCGGACGATCGACGGCCAGATCGCGCAGCAGATACGGATACACCCGATGGCCGGGCTGCGCCCGCGAGAGGCTCGGTTTGCGGTAGATCGCCTCCAGCCCCATCTGGCGCATCAAGCGCTGCACCCGCTTGCGGTTGACCCGGTAGCCCTCCCGGCGCAGCCAGCGCGTCATCTGCCGGCTGCCGAAGAACGGATACGCCAAGTACGTTTCGTCGATCACCCGCATCAGGCGCAGGTTCTCATCGGCCTCGGGCTGCGGCCGATGGTAGTAGGTCGAGCGCGGCAGTTCCAGCAACTGGCACTGCCGCGCCACCGAAAGGCGGGGGTGTTCGGGCTCGATCATCCGGCGGCGCTCCTCAGCTCCCCAGCGGGCCAACCTTTTTTTTGAGCCATTCCAGCTCCATCTTCAGCCGGCCAATCTCCTCGAAGAGTTCTTTCTCCCGGGCGTGAGCCTCGACTGCCGTGGCATCGGCGCCGCGGGCAAAGACCTCGGGCAGGCGCTCGCCCAGCTCCTTTTTCCACTGGCTTACCTGCGTCGGATGCACGCCGTGCCTAGCCGCGATGGCGTGCACCGGCTCGATATTTTTCAGCGCCTCCAGGGCCACTTGAGCCTTGAAGGCGGCACTATGCTGACGTCGTTTCTTGGACATACGGATCGGTTCCTTTCATGTTTACTAGGGACCGTCCCCGTTGTCCAATTTTCGGGGTCCACCTCAGGGCTCAGGAGCCGGCACCGGACTTGGATGCCTTGTCGTAGGCGGCCTGCACCTTTTGCCAGGCCAGGACGACCTTCGCCTTCGCATCGGACCATGTGTCGGCCGTAGCATTGCCAAGATCGGCGAGCTTGGATTTGAGATCGGCGCGCGCTTCGTTGAACTCCTTCAGCGCGC
>Ga0187878_1002808_pt1 | contig 15022 bp, 8 predicted proteins | sample June2016WEW_17_1_FD_132979 | JGI IMG/M metagenome (GOLD analysis project Ga0187878, IMG submission 132979) | Peatland microbial communities from SPRUCE experiment site at the Marcell Experimental Forest, Minnesota, USA - June2016WEW_17_150 | ecosystem: Environmental > Terrestrial > Soil >...
ACAAGGTTCCATATAACCTCCTTCATTTCCGTCCTGTTAGCATAAACGCCAAGATTATCCGATAGTTCAAGGCGAATCCTAATATCATCGTTCCAGTCGGGGAGATACTGAATAGATTCTATCACGCCTTCGATAGTTTCTTTCATGGGAACGACTTCACGATCTCCCGGCGCCGGTCTTGCGAGCAAAAGAAAATCCTTTATAACGTGATCCAGCTGATCCTTTCCCCTGAGAATAATCTGCATGAGTTTTTCATCTGCCTCGGAGAGTTGAAGATCCCTCTTCAATATCTGGATCGATCCGCTCAGGGAAGCAAGGGGATTTCTCATCTCATGCGCAAGACCAGCCGCCATTTCACCTATAATGGCCAGTCGTTTGCTTTTTTCCAAGGCCTCTTCCATTTCTATCAAAGAGGTGATGTCCTGGAAGATTACAATGTCACCTATCCTTTTTCCCTTGCCGTCTTTGAGAATTGATACCAGGCAACTCAGTATCAGCTTATCATTCTTGTCCCGGGTAAATTCTATGTTATGTCTATTTTTCGCTGACCTCTTGTCATCATCTTCCTTATTCTTCGCCTGTACCTCGGCGAATCCGGGAAATACTTCCACGACATTTCTATTTTCCACGGCTGCAAAGGTGAATCCGGAAATTACCTCAGCGGCTCTGTTAAAAGATTTTATCCTGCCCTGAAGGTTGATAGTCATAATCCCGGTTTCAACAGACTCGATTATACTCCTGTGCAGCAAATCAAGTTGATCGAAGGCAGCTTCTTTTTCGGCTAAGAGCGTCCTCACCCTTCTTTCCTGCTCAACCACAAAGCTCGCAAGGAGTCCTACAATGTAGAAAGACAGCAGGTGGATGAATATTCTCGAAAATACATATCCCGCACCCATGTCATAGTCATGAACGGCCAGGGCGTTTATGGGGTGGATAACCCGGTAATATTCCAGATCCAACAATGAACCGTATAGAATGCCTGAGGCAGAGGCGATTATGAGTCCACCCCGCTTTTCCAAGAACAAGACCGAGTATATGATGACCAAAGGATAGAAAACCGAGTATATACTGCTAATTCCACCAGTTATGTACACAAGGAAGGTTATTAAGGCTGCATCGGTGAGGGCTTGGATATATATGTTTAATCTATTCTTCTTGACCAAGTTCAGAAGGAGCACATAAGCTAATGAAAGGGCATAGGTAATCGCGCACAGGATATAGAGCGATGTTAAAGCTTCCTCAGGAAATATTTCTGTTTTTTGAAACTTGATGAATGTTGTCACCATTAACAGAAAGGTAACGATTGCCACCCTCGAGAGCATCAGCCATCGAAGTCTCATATCTACACTTTCTTCCTGTAATAATTGCTCACTCATATTCTGCCAATGCCTGCTTCCGATTAATCATTCGCACTGCTTTTCTTGAAACAAGAAGTGTGTCATACACGCAAAGTCTGCTGTATCTGTCGCCGATCGTATGCTATAATATTTTAAATATTTAATCTAACGAAATTACGATGTTCATTAACCAATATCTCCAACACTTGACCCATTGGTCGATAACAGTTTAGCAAATATTCAGACATTTTTGACCAAGAAATGAATCCTTCACTGAGTTGATTTGGGCAATACTATGGAGCGGCCATTAACTCCCCTTCTCTGCGCCTTTATCGCCGGGATTACGGTTGGTCATCTCTGTCGCGTTGCCGACCCTCCGTTAGTGATATCCCTTCTTCTCATCTTGATACTACTCCTTGCGGCTTCGATAAAGAAATCTGTCAAACTTATTGCCATACTCGTCGTCCTTTCATCAGCACTGCTTGGAATTCTTGACGTCAATCAGTATCTTTACCGGGAACCCACCGCGAAGCATATCATCAATTATGTCGGCAGAGAGAAGCTGATTCTTGAAGGAGTCATATGTGAAAACCCCGAGTCATCGCCAGACCGCACAGAGCTCATTGTTTCAGCAAGCCGGCTGCTTGGCGATAATGCCGATACCAAGGTTGAAGGACTCATTCTCCTCAATGTCGAAGGTCGCCAGGAATTCAAGTACGGGGATGCAATACGATTCAGAACCAGGCTCAAAGTCCCGCACAATTTTCAGAATCCCGGCGGTTTTGATTATGCAAAATATCTCAGATACAAAGGAGTCATGGTACGCGGCTTCATCAAGGATCCGGCGGGCATAGTTATCTTAAGGGAAAATCAGGGCAATATTTTCAAACTGTACCTTGAAGGATTCCGGGCACACTCAAAAAAGTTCATCATGGAAAACACCTCATCACCGGAGGGAGAAATTATTCAGGCGATGATCCTGGGGGACGAGAAGGAGATCCCAAAGGACGTAATGGAGAACTTCAACAAGACAGGGACGACTCATATCATCGCGATTTCAGGATTTAATATAGGCATCATTGCTTTCTTATCCTTCGCTATTATAAGACTCATCATGAAGTCATCCACATATCTGCTCTTGAGATTCAATATAATCAAGGTTTCAACTGTTTTCGCAATTGGGCCGGTAATCATTTATACCTTCATAGCCGGTATAGGTATCTCCGTGGTTCGTGCAGCGATTATGGCCGTAACCTTTATGATAGCCATCATCTTCGGTAAGGATCGAGACCTCTATAACAGCTTGGTCCTGGCAGCTCTGGTAATACTTGCAGTTTCTCCCCCATCTCTTTTTGATGTTTCGTTTCAGCTTTCATTTATGGCAGTGTGGGCAATTCTTTTCATCACACCGAGACTTGCCCTGCTGCTCCCGCACGGTAACCATGAAGAACTGCCCCGATACAAGGTATGGGCGACGAAAATTTACAAGAATGTCGTCATATTTGTTATTGTATCGCTCAGTGCGACTCTGGGAACTTTGCCGCTGATCGTTTTTTATTTTAACAGAGTTTCTACCTTAGTACTGCTTTCAAACCTGTTCGTTGTCCCCATCTTAGGCATTCTCGCAATTCCCGTTTGTACTGCAATTATCGTCGCCGCTCCGTTATCGCACTCGCTCGCACTGGTCTTTCTCTCCATTTCCTCTTTCCTCGTTAAAGTCTCCATCTCAATGGTCGGTTTCTTTGCTTCCTTTCCCGGTTCGTCCTTTTTTCTGGGTACGCCGACACTTCTCGAAATCTCGGCATACTATCTTTTCCTTATAGTAGCCGTGAAGCTTATCGATCAATGGACAAAGCATGACAGCAATACTGCGGAAACAAGGAGCTTCTTCGGTCCTCAAAGGTTGCGAGTTGCAGCGGCGGCTCTCGCAGTTTTCTTTGCGCTTGATGCATTGCATTTGTATCTGAAAGATAGGGGCAATGAAAATCTGGTTGTTACGGCGATCGATGTTGGCCAGGGAAGTTCCGCTCTTCTCAGATTGCCGGGAGGTAAGAAGATCCTTGTGGACGGTGGAGGGATATATGACAATAGTTTCGATATCGGGAAGTATGTCGTTGCGCCCTTTCTATGGTATGAGAGGATAAGACATATTGATATTGTGGTTCTGACCCATCCCCATCCTGATCATCTCAATGGGCTTATCTATGTCCTATCAAATTTTAATGTCAATGAGGTCTGGACGAACGGTGAGGCAGCCGAAAGCGACACATATAAGGACTTCATGAGGATCGTAAATGAGAAAAACATAACCCGCAGGTTCATGTCTGAAGGAGTCGGCGATATCAGAATCCATAATGTTACGATCAGTATATTGAATCCGAGAAGCACGATTGAGCTGCCAAACGATCTTCCCAGGCCGTTTGATAAGACAAACAACGATGCCATTGTCATGAAGATAACAATGGGAAATGTGAGAGTTCTTCTGCCTGCCGATATCTCCGAGACGTCGGAGATGCGCATTATCGATGCGCATAAGGACATCAGGAGCCAGATTATGTTTGCCCCTCATCACGGGGGATTCACCTCGAGCACGGCACCATTTCTAAATAGGGTACAGCCCGAAATTGCAGTGATAAGCTGCGGCAGAGACAACGTATATAACGACGCGCACCCGGACGTTCTTAGGAGATACTTCCGGCGGGGAACGAGGGTACTGAGAACCGACATAAACGGCACCATAAATATAACAACAGACGGCACTAATGTCGCATACAATGTCTTTACGGATGGCTTATAGATCAGCACAGCGCTCACTTAATATACTTCTTGCCTTCCTTCCGCACATGCAAAGAGCGAATTAATTATTGCACTTCAAGGCTTTATGTGTTATCGAACAACTCCTTTTCGGATAATTAAGAGTGTCATAAAATGCATCTTGTCGCGTCAATAATTGTTATCATGAGTAGTCAGAGTTAATGGTCAAATTTTATGGAAATTATCACTGCCGTAAGAGGATTTAAGGATATTCTTCCTACGGAATCGGGAAAATGGCAACACATCGAGAAAATGGCGCGCGAAGTCCTTGCTAACTTCGGTTTCCGGGAAATAAGGGTCCCGATCCTCGAGAAGACAGAGCTTTTCAAAAGAAGCATTGGTGAATCCACGGATATAGTCGAGAAGGAGATGTACACATTTCTCGATCGGGGGGATGAATATCTGACCCTGCGTCCGGAAGCGACGGCTTCAATCGTGCGCGCATACCTTGAACATACCATGTATGCACAGGATCCGGTGGCAAGGCTTTTTACCATCGGCCCGATGTTCAGACGTGAAAGGCCGCAAAGAGGGAGATACAGGCAGTTTCACCAGATCAATGCCGAACTTCTCGGTCTCGATGATCCCCGGGCAGACGCGGAAGTGATTCTCATGCTCATGCAGTTTCTGATGCGCACAGAGATATCCGATCTGCATCTGCACATTAATTCTCTCGGATGCAGGGAATGCCGTCCTGCATTTAGGAAGGCATTGAGCGATTTCCTGGCCGGAAAAGAGGATCATCTCTGCGGCGACTGTCAGAGGCGCCTTGCCCTCAACCCCTTGAGGGTTTTCGATTGTAAGACCACAACCTGTATTGAGGTCATCAATCATGCCCCACAAATCCTAGACTTTTTGTGTCCAGGCTGTATGGATCATTTTACAAGGGTGAAAGAGGCTCTGGGCATGTTTGCGATAGCCTTTGAACTGAACCCGAAGATGGTTCGCGGTCTAGACTACTACGCAAAAACGACCTTCGAAGTGGTGACAGAGCATCTCGGTGCTCAGAACGCCGTCGCCGGCGGAGGTCGCTACGATGGCCTCGTTAAGGACCTGGGCGGACCGGATATACCAGGGATCGGATTCGCCATTGGATTGGAGAGGCTGATATCAATTTCGCCTCTTGTGGACGAGATCTTCTTGATATCACCGCAATTGTTCATTGCGGCCCTCGGAGATAACGCGCAGGAGCTGGCCTTTTCTCTTTGCAACCGCTTACGCACACGCGGAATTCAAACGGAAATGGACTATGGAGGAAAGAGCCTTAAGAGCCAGATGAAGAGAGCGGACAAACTCTCTTCCCATTATGCTCTTATCCTCGGTGAACGAGAGATATTGGAGAACAAGGCCGAGTTCAGAAATATGCAAAAGGGAACGCAGGAAACTATAGGCCTTGATGATCTGGAAACAACCATAATGAAAATCCTTAAAGGGAGTTGATCGCACTGTGTCTGATTTTTTGACAGTTAAGAAAAGAACCCACTATTGCGGAAATCTGACTATTTCAAATGTCGGCGAGGAAGTAATCCTCATGGGTTGGGTAAACAGAAGGAGAGATCATGGAGGTGTCATATTCATTGACCTTCGTGATCGCGAAGGTCTTGCCCAGATCGTCTTCAACCCTGATATCAGTCCTGAGAGCCACAGGGATGCGCACATTATCAGAAGTGAATTTGTCCTGGCTGTGCGTGGCAAGGTGCAGGGAAGACCGGCAGGAATGGAAAATCCTGATTTAAAAAGCGGCGCAATTGAAGTCATGGTTACGGAGCTCGAAATTCTGAGCGAAGCGAAGACGCCGCCCTTTGTCCTGAACGAGGAGGCAGAGGTCTCAGAAACTGTCCGTTTGAAGTATCGCTACCTTGATCTGAGACGCCCAGAGATGCAGAAGAACATTATTCTCAGAAGTAACATTGCAGCCGAAACGCGCCGCTATTATCAGGAAAACGGATTCATTGAAGTGGAAACGCCGTTTCTTACAAAAAGCACGCCGGAAGGCGCGCGCGATTATCTCGTCCCGAGCCGTATAAATTCCGGCATGTTCTACGCCCTGCCCCAATCGCCCCAGCTCTTCAAACAGCTTCTGATGATTTCGGGATTCGACAGGTATTACCAGATTGTCAAGTGTTTCCGGGATGAAGACCTAAGAGCGGATCGGCAACCTGAATTTACACAGATCGATGTTGAGATGTCATTTATAGCGGAGGATGATATCTATCGAATCACAGAAGGGCTGATTGCTCATCTGTTCAGGACCTGTCTCAATACGGAATTGCAAACTCCGTTTCCTAAACTTTCCTATGCGGATGCCATGGCAAGTTACGGTAGGGACAACCCCGATATTCGTTTTGCCCTTGAATTAAAAGACCTCACGGACATCGTCAGAAACTCGACGCTAAAGGTGTTTCAGGAAGTTGCGAGCACAGGCGGTGTGATCAAGGCCATGAAGATAGAGGACGGAAAGGGTCTCACCAGGAGAGACCTCGATGGTCTTACCGATTATGTGAGCGCCTATGGAGCAAAGGGTCTTGCCTGGGCGAGAGTTAATCCTGATGGGTGGACATCGCCGATCTTTAAGTTTCTGACGCCTTCCGAAGTCAAGAATATCAATGACAGAATGGACGCAAGAGAGGGAAACGTGATTGTTTTCTTAGCTGACTCGCCGTCCATCGTCAATGACGCGCTGGGAAATCTCAGGAACCACCTTGCGAGAAAATTGAATCTCGTTAACCCCAAGCAGTATTCGTTCACATGGGTAAATAAATTTCCCCTGTTTGAGTATAGTGATGCGGAGAAGAGATACGTATCCAAGCACCACCCCTTCACCTCCCCCGTCACGGAAGATATTCCCCTTCTTGGAACAGACCCCGGCAGGGTGAGAGCCAGGGCCTATGACCTCGTTCTCAATGGGACCGAGATAGGCGGGGGGAGCATCCGCATCCATAGGCAGGATATCCAGTCCCTGATTTTCCGGACTCTCGGCATGGGAGATGAGGAAGCGAAGAAGAAGTTCGGCTTCCTTCTCGAAGCGCTGGAATACGGCACCCCGCCGCATGGAGGCATCGCCATAGGTTTTGACAGGCTGGTCATGATAATGTCGGGTGTGGAGAGCATCAGAGATGTAATTGCATTTCCGAAGACGCAGAAGGCGACATGTCTCCTGACGGATGCCCCATCGGAAGTAAGTATCGAGCAGCTTATGGAACTTTCCCTGAAAATTGTCTGATCTTCCAAGATAATTTCTGTTGACAAGGCAATCATTTTTTTATTATTCTAAAAGCAGGAAGGCTGTTTTTGTTGGTTCTTACTGACTTCTCCCCGCGATAACAGGAGCTTGAGGAAAAGCAGATGATAAACTCTCGAGGCAGCGGCGCCTTCATAAATGCGTTCCTTACTATTGCGCTTATTTTTGTTTTCTCGGCGTGCGCGACATCGCCTGCGACAAAGGCCGACACCGAGCAAGGGGTTGCCGCCGAGCAGAGAGCGGGGGTGCCGGCCCAGGAACTTAAGACTTCTGCAACAACGGAAAAGCAGACAGCCGGGAAGACGAAAGGTACGGCGGTAAAAGAAGGCGAGGAGCAAGAGGGAGTTGTCTGTCTTTGCGAACAATACACCGTCAAAAAAGGCGATTCCCTGTGGTGGATAGCCAAATACAAAGACATATACAGTGATCCTTTTCTCTGGCCCATCATTTATGAGGCTAATAAAGAAATTATCAAAGATCCCAAACTGCTGTATCCGGGCCAGGAACTGGGCATACCGAGAGAAGGATATACGATGGATGAGATCAAGAGCATAAGGAAGAAGGCAGGCGCAGCTAAGCCCTATCTGCCTCGCCAGCAGGCAAATTTACCGGTAGACTGAAACCCGTGGCATATTCCCAACGAGGGCACAACTGGTTTCAGGGTGCCCTCTTTTTTTGGGAGAAAATCGGAGCATCCACTATGGCAAAATGGAACAAAGAAAAGAGAGTCCTCGACCACGAACACACAAGTTTTTGGAGACATGAACTGAGGGAAGTCGAGGAGCCAAACTTACAGAAGGGCGTTTTCCCCTATGACGAGGTAAGCAGGATTGACTTCGATCATAAGATCATCCCGATAACTCCGGCGGAAGAGATTCTTATTACGGACACAACATTCAGGGACGGGCAACAGGCAAGACCGCCGTACACGGTAAAGCAGATTGTCGACTTATACGCCTTGATGAGCAGGCTGGGAGGCCCGAACGGTGTCATCAGACAGGCCGAATTTTTTCTCTACAGCAAGAAGGACCGGGATGCCGTGGACAAATGTCTCGAATTGGGACTCAAGTACCCGGAGATTACCGGCTGGATAAGGGCGCAGAAGGAGGATGTCAAGCTCGTGAAAGAGGCAGGCCTGAAGGAAACGGGCATACTGACGTCGGTCTCCGATTACCATATTTTTCTAAAGCTTAACACCTCACGGAAGAAGGCGCTCGATTCTTATCTGGAAATCGTAAGAGCTATTCTCGATGAGGGCATCGTGCCGAGATGTCACTTTGAAGATCTCACACGGGCGGAGATCTATGGATTTTGCATTCCCTTTGCCGTTGAGCTAATGAAGCTCCGTGAGGAAAGCGGCATCGACATCAAGATCAGGCTTTGCGACACCATGGGTTACGGCGTAACATATCCGGGCGCATCACTGCCGCGCAGTGTTGATAAATTGATCAGAGCCTTTATCGAGGACGGCGGTGTGCCCAGCCGTTTGCTGGAATGGCACGGCCATAACGATTTCCATAAAGCTCTGATTAATGCCACGACGGCCTGGTTGTATGGCTGTGGCGGTGCAAACGGGACAATGCTGGGACTTGGAGAAAGGACGGGCAATGCCCCCATAGAGGGTCTCGTTATCGAGTATATAGGACTCAAAGGTACGAACAACGGCATCGACACTACCGCTATCACGGATATCGCTGAATATTTTGAACATGAAATAGGGGTGAAAATTCCTACGAATTATCCTCTGGTGGGTGCGGAATTCAACATAACCAAGGCCGGCATCCACGCCGACGGGCTGATCAAGAACGAGGAGATCTATAATATCTTCGACACGACGAAGATATTGAAGAGACCCATTGTAACCATGATTACGGATAAGTCCGGGAAGGCCGGCATCGCCCACTGGATCAATACACGCCTAAGCGCGAAGGGGGAGGCGGTAATCGACAAGAAACATCCCGGCGTTTCCAAGATCCATAAATGGGTTACAGAGCAGTACGATGCCGGGAGGGCAACCGGCATATCCCACGAAGAACTTGAGAAATTAGTGCGCAAATATCTGCCGGAACTGTTCATGTCCGATCTCGAGAAGATCAAGTACATGGCGACGCACGCGGCTATGGACGTTGTGAAACAGGTGATAGAGCACCCCGTCATGAAGTCGATGAAGCCGGAGCTGCAGGAACCGATCATGCAGCAGACAATCGAAGAGAACCCGTCCATACAGTTTGCGTACGTTGTAGATATGAACGGGAAGAAGACAACGAGAAACATCACCAATATCGCAGACAGGGCAAAATATGAAAACTACGGAGTCGGCACTGATCAGTCGGACCGCGAGTGGTTTATCAAGCCCCTGCAGAGCGGTAAGATGTATGTAACCAATTTCTATATATCGAAAATGACAGGGGCGCTCTGCATAACCGTTTCGGCGCCGATCATAGATGATAACGAGGAGATGGTAGGCATCTTCGGAGTGGACATAAAGTTTGAAGACTGGGTAAAAAGCGTTGAGCAAATGGCGGAGGCGACGCAAATTGCACTCCGGGAAGAGTATGATGCGAAAACTAAGTCGGACCGCTGGGTCTAATAACCGTTGTCTTCCTCTATCATCCACTGGTCATACGGACATGTTTCCCTGTGCCGCGAAGACGGGGATACTTCCCTGATAAATCTCGAGGGGATCTGGCTTATGCTGCCGATCCCCCTCGCATAACTCACCTGCGGATAGCAAAGATAAAGCTGATCTTTCGCCCTTGTTGTCGCTACGTAAAAGAGTCTTCTCTCCTCTTCCTCGCCGTCCCGGTCTTTCAGACTACGGGCCAGAGGCAACATCCCGTCCGAACACCAGATCATCAGCACGACTGACCATTCGAGTCCCTTGGCTTGGTGAATCGAGCTGAGGATGACCTTATCTCCATTTACGTCGTCCGGTTTGGCTTCATTCTGCTCCGTCATGTTTGTCATGAGTGACAGTTCACTTAGAAACTCCTCCAAGGAATTATACCTGGCAGAGAAATTCGATAATTGGAGAAGGTCATCTACCCGTAAAGCAGCGTCCGTATATTTCTCCTGCAAATAACCCTGGTAACCGCTCTCGAGCAGAAGTTCGATGATCGCGGGCGCGGTCGCACCGGGAAGGGAATCGATGATTCTCAAAAGCGTTTGCCGGCACAGAACAAGTGACTGCTTTTGCGTTTTTGTGACCAAGCTGATAAAATCATCGCTGAGGACCGCTTCCAGAGGGTTCTTCTTTTGCGACAGAAACTTCCACAATTTATCTGATGTTGCTTTTCCTATCTTGCTGTAAAGTCCGAGCACCCTCTTCCAGGCCAGTTCGTCGAAAGGATTCGCGATGATCCTCATGTAGGCGGTTATATCTTTGATATGGGCCTGCTCGAAGAAGCGAATACCGGAGCGGATTTCAAAAAATATTCCCCTCCGCACCATCTCCATTTGCAGTTCCATAGAGTGATAGTGGGCTCGGTAAAGGACGGCAATTTCATTTATAGGTACACCTTCACGGATCAGTTCGAGTATTCTCTGGGCTACAAAATTGGCTTGCTGAATGACGTCTCGGAGCGGTATGAGAACCGGCCTTATGCCTGTCTTTCTCACAGATCGGAGATTCTTCTGATACTGTCTATAATTATTTTCTATACTCACGTTCGCAAGATGCAGGATCTCCGGCGTGCTGCGGTAGTTTGTCTCAAGCTTGAAGACCTTACAGCCCGGATGCCTTTCGGGAAACATGATTATATTGGCGAAATTAGCGCCCCTGAAAGCGTAAATGCTCTGGGAATCATCTCCGACGGCGAGAACGTTCAGATGGCTCGACGCCAGAAGATCCACAATTTGTGCCTGTATTATATTCGTGTCTTGATATTCATCTACAAGGACATGAGAAAACTTCTCTGCGTACCTCTGCAAAACAGGGGGATGATCCATAAGAAGCTTTCTCGTATTGATGAGAAGATCATCGAAGTCCATGACGTTCAATGTTTTCTTGCGCTGTTCATACTGCGCCGCCGCTGACATTATTTCGTCAAGGCAATTTGAGAAATACGGGTACCTTGTCCTTACGACATCTTCAAGGGTTGTTTCCGTATTAAAAGAGAAGCTGATGATATCACGGAGCACATCCCCTTTCGGAAATTTCACGTTCTTGGTATCGATGCCCATTTCGGAGATGCATGTATTGATGAGTTGGGTTGAATCTTCGCTGTCGAGAATGGAAAAGTTGCGTTCGTAACCGAGGAGAATGGAATTTGTCCGGAGAATGCGATGGGCAATATGATGGAACGTCCCGCCCCACATGCCGCTTATATCGAATTCGGTGAGGGACTTCACCCGGGAAAGCATCGTGCGAGCGGCCTTGTTGGTGAAGGTTGCAAGCAGAATCCTGTCAGGACTGACTCCCGATTCTATCAAACGCGCCACACGGTAAGTCAGTGTCCGTGTCTTACCGCTCCCGGCGCCGGCGATAACAAGAACCGGGCCATCCCCCTCCATCACGACACGCAGTTGTTCCGGATTAAGCTCTGTTTCGTAATGGATCATGGGGATAGAATCCCGTTTCCCTGGCGTATTCGAATTGCCTCTGCCAGGGAATATTCGGATGGGCCCTTTCGAACGTTTCCGCGCCTATCAGATTCAGAGATTCAGCATCGACCTTCACCGGATGATATCCGCCCATGAAACCCAGATCTGGGGACATCATGGGATGCTCCCCGGGAAGACAATCGCACTCTGTGGCTATGTTGATCAGGGCGTTTATCAGTATGGTCCTGCCGGCAATGCGCTTCCAGACGGCTGCCGCAGTTTCTATCAATTTCTCCTGGAAAATCTTATCTTCTATATTCCACAATATTTTTAGCGCCATTTCCGGGCAGAGTGCAATGCATTGCGCACAACCGATGCATGTGTCGTGATCATAGATGGGATAGCCTTCATCGTCAAGCCGCGCTGCCCCCGATGGGCAAACTTCAATGCATGTACCGCAGCGTGTGCATTTTTCTCTCTTCATGTATGGGCGCACTTCCGAGTGCATGCGCTGCTTCTGCGCCCGGGAGGCGAAACCCATGGATATGTTCTTGATGGCTCCTCCGAAAACAGCGGCCATATGCCCTTTAAAATGAGAAAAGATTACGAAACCATCTGTTTTCTCCACGACGGAAGCGACCTGAACCGTCTTAAAATGCTTGAAACCGGCAGGTATATCTGCAATGTCTCTGCCTTCCGGACCATCCGCGATTATCACCGGGCAGTCGAGAAACTTTTCCGTATAACCGTGTTCGTAGGCCGTCTTTAAGGAATCGCTTGCAATGCGGCGGCCTCCCGAGTAAAGCGCTGTTGTATCGAAGACAAAGGGCTTCGTACCCTGTTTGCGGAGCCACTCTGCAATCTCCCTCGCATAATCGGGCGGCAGGAAGCTGTGATTGCCTTTCTCTCCCCAGTGCAGTTTGATCCCCACTTCATCCCCTTTTTTGAACGGGCTCTTTACTTGACCAAGCAATGACGAGAGTTCCTTTGGATAGTGGTCAGCCGAGCCCTTAACTTTACGAAACAGAATGTCAGCCATGATGCTTCTCCTCATATCTATTCAAGACAGATGGACTCTAGTAGAGTTAACAATTCGTGTCAAGTGAGATGCAGAAATGCAGTGGGGTAATAAATTAACAAAGCTGTTAAGACTATAAATTGTTTGAGAAAAAATCAATGAGCAAATTGTGAAATCGCATCGCCATGGAATAAAAAGATTGATAATTGAGCCATGGCAAACGGCCATGAGAAAATAATGTTGACAAGACATCCTCGCACTGGTATAAAAATAAAAAATAAGAGAAGGACAACCCTAAATTGATATTTCTATTTTCAACAATCGTCAACTGGTGGTGGCAGAATCCAATGCAGGGGTTTGTCCACCGCTGATTTATTTCGCTAACTGAAGCATAGCCGTGGAGACCTCTTCGGACTCCGCGGCTTTTTTATTTTTGGAACATAAGAAAGGCCGCAATTTTAAGCGGCCTTTTTTATTTTGCCTTAAGCACAAAGGAAAGGGACTTCAAAACATGTATTACCCGGTCTTTGACCAGTTTAGGAAATTTGCCGAGCAGGGTAACCTGATCCCGGTATACAGGGAGATACTGGCCGACATAGATACGCCTGTATCCGCCCTCATGAAGCTCAACGTGAAATCCCACGCTGTTCTTCTTGAGAGTGTGGAGGGTGGTGAGAAATGGGGGCGCTACACATTTCTGGGTTCAGACCCGCGCATTATTTTCAAGGTCAAGGGTGACCATGTCCTGATCTCCGAAAACGGCAAGAGCAGAAGCCAGAGACACGGGGGTCATCCGCTAGAATATCTGAAAGAGTTATTGAATGCCTATCGCCCTGTCGCCGTGGACGGGCTGCCCCGCTTTTATGGGGGAGCCGTGGGATTCCTGGGCTACGATATGGTTCGTTATTTCGAAAAACTCCCCGCCCGCGCCCTGGACGACCTGAATACGGACGAAGCAGTTTTTCTCATTACGGATACACTGATTGTCTTCGACAATATCAGACATACGATCAAGGTGGTCTCATGCGCTGCAACCGAGGGTGCTCAGACTCTCAAGGATGTTTACGACGAAGCCATAGATAAGATAGACAGGCTGATAGCAATCATCAGAGCGCCTCTCGAAACAGAGGAGCGATACAGAAAGGTGGAAAACGGAGCGGCCCTCAGGTCTAATATGTCAGCAGAAGAATTTAAGACAATCGTCGGGAAAGCCAAGGAATACATCGTCGCCGGTGACATCATACAGGTCGTTCTGTCACAGCGCTTTCATTCCGCAAACGGAATAGACCCGCTCGATCTCTACAGGGCGCTTCGTTATGTAAACCCCTCTCCTTACCTTTTCTTTCTCAAGCTTGAGGATATGTTTCTCATAGGCTCCTCACCTGAGGTCATGGTCAGGCTTGAAGAAGGGGTCGCGGAACTCCGGCCTATCGCAGGAACGAGGAGAAGAGGAACAAACGAGCAGGAAGACAGGCAGCTTGCCCATGAGCTCCTCGAGGATCCGAAGGAGAGGGCCGAACACGTGATGCTCGTTGACCTGGGGAGAAATGACCTGGGAAGAATAGCGCGGACAGGCAGTGTGCAGGTCAATCAACTTATGGTCGTGGAGCGGTATTCACACGTCATGCACCTTGTCACAAATATCCAGGCGCAGTTAGCCCCCGGAAAAGATTGCTTTGATGTCCTGGCGGCGACGTTTCCCGCTGGCACACTGTCCGGTGCGCCAAAGGTCAGGGCCATGGAGATCATCGATGAACTTGAGCCGACCAGACGAGGCCCTTACGGAGGAGCTGTAGGTTACTTCAGCTATACCGGCAATATGGATCTCTGCATAACCATCAGAACAATGTTGGTGAAAGACGGGAAGATTTTTATACAGGTAGGCGCCGGCATCGTGGCTGATTCCGACCCGGAAAAGGAATACCAGGAAACGGTGAATAAGGGCGAAGGAATAATGCAAGCCATATCCCTTGCCGCATCCGGCTTCGAATTAAAAAAGAATATCTGAGGATCAACACATGATTTTAATGATCGACAATTATGATTCCTTTACATACAACCTCGTTCAGT
>Ga0187878_1002814_pt1 | contig 15006 bp, 21 predicted proteins | sample June2016WEW_17_1_FD_132979 | JGI IMG/M metagenome (GOLD analysis project Ga0187878, IMG submission 132979) | Peatland microbial communities from SPRUCE experiment site at the Marcell Experimental Forest, Minnesota, USA - June2016WEW_17_150 | ecosystem: Environmental > Terrestrial > Soil >...
ACTGATAATCCTGGGCGTAATCGTATTCATCGCTGGGAAGCTAGCGAAATGGATCGGCATCATAATGGTCATCGTCGGAGTGATTCTCCTAGCCTTGCCGTTCCTAATGCACCTCATCTAGGATGAAGAGTGGATTCACATGAGCAAAGAAGAAGTAAAGGGAAAAAGTAAACACATCAAGGGACAGATTCGTGAAGAAGTAGGCAAATTGACGAATAACAAAACGGAACAGCTCAAAGGCAAGATTGAGCAAGTCGAAGGAAAAGCACAAGACGAAATAGGGAAAGTCAAAAGAAAGGCCAAAGAGTAAGCCCACGTTCTGGCACGTACCCCCAGATATCCGATATACCAAGAGATCACGGATATCGATCAGGCCAAGTCCATCATCTCGGATAGCCCGATGGGCACACATCCAATCATCCTAATTCTTTCTTCTTCTTGTATGATATCCGTGTATGATTCTCATCCCACATGCGATCAGGATATCCGCCATTTCCTCCCCTATGACCCCATGTTCATACGGAGGGACTGTTGGGAGGCGGATTCGGCTATGGATACCCATACGGTTACGGATCTCCATTCGGCTATGCGTCTCCATACGGCTACGGTTCCCCATACATGAGCCCCTACTATCAGCCCTATTCTCCAGGGATGGGTTGGGGGATGAATCGAGGAATAGGCTGGGGCGCCTTTCAGGGACAGGGGTACATGATGCCATACGGCTACTCGATGCCACTCTTCAAATACTACTAGACTCAATGCGGCAATATTGGAGGATCACGGAATGTTATCGGAACTGAAGACTTGTGACATTTGCAACAGGGAGAACCTGCCAGAGAGCAGTTTTTGTGACCTATGCGGATCGCCCTTCGAGGTCTTAGTGGAATGCGGTTGCGACTGCTGCCATCCTGAACCCGTATTTGTTGAGCCAGACTATCCTGAAGCAGTGTTCCCTGATCCAGGCGAACGTCCTGAAGTAGTATTCGCGACAATTATTAGTCGATAGACGAGGATTACTAAGACGATGAGTAGTTGACACAACGAACCAAGATGAGAAGTAACGCGACCGGCTGGCCCCTCAAGTTCTATTTGATATTGTATCGTGGGATGAAGATTTAGGTTTCAACTTTGCTCTGCTCTTACTGTTGGGAATCTGTGAAATATCCGCGTGGTGAATCCCGTGTCTATCACACCTGCGGCCACTATATCGCCAAACTGAAACCAGGAGCATCCTACGAAGAAATCTAGGCGTCACTCTATTTCTCATTTCAATTTCGCGAGCGAAGCGCGGCGCTATGCCATGGCTAGGATGAGTAGTGTTAATTATGCGTTAATTGCATAACAATGTACGGACGGAAATGCCGTGATGGAATACTACAGGAACAGCGAAGGCTACTACCAAGTGAAAAGAACCAAACGAAAATACACGCGAACATCATCCTAGGGATGCAAAGCCTTTTCTACGAATGAGCCATCGAGAAGCATGGGCAAAAGAGCTGGGCCCAGCATGAAATGTATTGCATTGGAGATGAGTTGTTATGCCTGCAAAGTTTGAGATCAGGAAAGATAAGGCGGGAAAGTTTGGATTCAATTTGATAGCTGCAAACGGTGAGATCATTGCGTCAAGTGAGGCTTACGAGTCAAAGGACTCATGCAGGAATGGAATACAATCTGTTAAGACAAACGCACCGACCGCAGAGATAGTGGACAAATCAATGTAAACGCTAAACGGCTCCGTTTGACGCTGAAACTCGAAACTGATACTGAAACTCAACTCCGATGGGCACACATCCAATCATCCCAACTCCCTCATTTCCTCGTATGATATCTGTATCTGATCCTCGTCCCTATGTGCTCCGATTATTTCTTCGATGGTTCCATGATGTAACGATCCGTAAAAAAAAGAGAGAGACGAAGTCTCTGATGATCATCCTTCCAAGCGTCTTTCTTGAGGTTGTTCATGCAAACGACGATTCTTAGTTCGATTTGAGACTGCCCTTTTGCCGCAAACACTGCACGCTCTCACGTAACGTTTATCCGTCTTTCCTAGTCCACTGTTTAACGACCAGAGATGTCCTACTATTATGTTCCGAGACCGTCGGTTCCATACACAGTCTATGTGCCTCAGCGATGCTACACGGCTGAGCAACGTCTAGCCCCCCAGCCTCCTGAGGTCTTCTATCAGCCTCCGCCTCAGTACTACTGCTACCAGCCTCCTGCCCAGATGTATACCCATCAGCCCCCTGCCCAGGTCTATCAGCCTCCGCCCCAGTACTACTTCCAGCAGTCACCGGCCCAGATGTACGCCTATCAGTCTCCGGCCGTTAGGGTGGGAGATGGTGGATACGGCGGATACGGTGGATATGGTGGGTACGGTGGGTTTGGTGGACACGGCGGATATGGTGGATATGGTGGATACGGTGGCCTTGGTGGACTTTGTGGATGCGGTGGACTTGGCGGATATGGCGGATACTATTGAACATCTATCTCTAGGCGTACTTGCTCACGGCCTTCACAAACGCTAGCACATTTTCCCATTTCACATACATCTTAGTTATCCCAAGTCGAAGCGCTAATAGACCGTCGAACGGTCACTCCCTAAGGAGCCTTAGATAGTCCCACCTACGGGGGGGGACGCCCGATAGGGAGCCAACTCCGTTCAGGCAGCCGCATATTGGATCTCAACTGCCCCTGCACGAGGAGACGCATGATACAAAAAAAGAGTGGAACTGATTTGTGGAACTGCTTTCCACTAATGCGACCAAGGATACGCAAGCACTATCATGACACTCTCGTATCCCATCATGACACATCGGCTACGGCGTACAGACGGGCATCAGGATTACATCATCTCGGATAGCTCGATGGGGGGACATCCAATTACTTCAATTCTCTCATATTCTCGTATCATATCTGTGTATGATTCTCATCCTACATGCGATATCCGTGATAGATGTATCATCCAAATAGCTAGGAGAATAAACGATCTCGCCATGCGATTCGGCGCATCCGCATCACATGCATACGAGTTAGGATCCGTCGAACGGATATCGGGATATGACGGAGAGCACATATCCGACACGGATAACCCACGGATCACCGTCGATAACTTCTAGCCTCCAATGGCGATATCGTGCCCACATCGTCCACGAGATTGAAGAACGCTCGCCGGGCATTGGGGACGCGCATATTCCAGCTCGGATATGCGGATAAACTGAAGGTCACCATGAGAATTGTAGGAGAAGGATGAATTGGTTGATCAGTTCTCAGCTTTCTTCCACGGTTTCACAATCACAACTGATATGGCCGCAACGGATCCGACTATTGTCAACCAAGGAACTAAGACGGCGAGCTTGTTGACGGGTTCGACGAAGCCGCCGACAGGCTTCTGCGACTGCTCCTGCCCGAATAATACCAACACGTACGCGTACACGGTATCAAACTCAGTCACATGCTCCGTCACGATATCGCCAACAGTGGTTCTCGAAGTCGAGTGCGAAGTCGACGTACTGGTTCCGATGGTACTCACAGAGGTAAGGTAAGGTGAGGTACCAAGGTAAGTTGTTGACTGTACTGTATCAATCACCGTGGAGAGAGAGGTCGGTCCGTTTACGGTGGTGGTGGAGCTCGTGGTGCGAGCATCACAAAATGAACCGTCGTTATTGGTAGTGGCGGCGCTACCGGGCAGCCAAATTCGAACCGTTAGCACACGATAGAAAATCTTATGTCCACTGGCGGACCTATGTGGGCCTGAACCCGGATAACACATCTTAACAGTTCATAAACCAGAACCAAAATCAGAGCGATTCCCGGCGGGCCCGCCATGTTACACGACTACACAAGAATGAACCTCTCCCATGACCGTTCAAATTTGGGTGCCCGCATTTGAGTACGAGAAGAATCGAGCAGTTCTTCTACGGCAATGGAAAGCCTGAAATCTTGACGACCCCAATAGTGTAGTTGCTTTCTAGGATTCACTGTCTGCCTGTCTGGAGTTCACTGCTTTCTCCGGCTCGTCCAGAAGCGCCGAGGAGGGGCGCAATGACAAGAAGTGCCCAGCACTACATGGAGGTGGTATAATGGTAAGCATCACGTTTTGGACATTGAACCCTAATCTTCCGCCAAGCAAGATAGCTGAGGTTGCGGGCAAACTGATGGAGAAGGGCTTGTGGCCACCCAAGGGCATGAAACTGCTTGGCTGGTACGTCTGTCCCGGTGGTCGAGGAGTCACGATCAGCGAGGGCGAGGGTCCTGCTGCTGACGAAGTCGCATTCGAGAACTATGTGCTTTGGACAAGAGAGCTACCGGGAATCTTCGCCAGCTATGAAACTGTGCCAGCAGTAACCGCAGAGAAGGCGGTCAGTATCGTGCTCAAGTGAACAGTACAGATGAGCTTGGGCCACTCCATATTTCTCTGCGATTTTCGCAGCGCCGAGCGAGGGGGGCAGGCGAAGAGATAGGAAATACCCAACTCAGAAATGAGGTGAAGTACGAATGGTCATGATCGTAACAGACACGTGGTATCCCGCGAAGGTTGCCCAGCTCGTGGGGCAGAAATACCTTGAAATGATGCAAAAGCCGCCCGACAAACCTCTGGGAGAGACGGTCCTTCCACCAATCTTCCAGCAGACCAAGGAAGGCATCCACACCATATCTGTGCGGGAATGCAGGGACGACAGAATCAAGGATAGCCTGATGGCGTTAGCGAAGTGGATGCTCGCATTGGCGGAAATAGAGGGTTACCACTATTCGATGGACACCTACATCGACGTCACCGAAGCACACTCGGTCATAGGCATGAAAGGACCACAATGAAGCGGTTCTCGTTAGTTCCCATCTTTCTCCTTCTTTCACTGTACTATTGAGATGAACGAACAAGAAGTGCAGTGTGTAGTGGCATGGTCGGTCTCTTCGTCCGAATATGTTCTCTCCTTCATTATGGGGGCCATGTGCACCTGTTGTGACTATGTTCCCTCGTGCGGGCGACTCGATTTGAACCCTTGATTGTGTGTGTCACTTGTGTTGCTGTCGTCGCAATTTGAACAATGATCTTTTTGCGTAGGCCTAAATCGCTCCCCTAGGATCATGGAGTTGTGGAACGAAGTCGTTGGAGACCAGACTGAAGGTCACGGAGAAGTCATGCAAGACTGCTCTCTCAAAAACCGGAGTCTCGTCCTATGATTACACTGTCAATCCGTATACCGGGTGCCAGAACGGCTGCGTTTACTGCTACGCCAACTTCATGCGTCGATTCTCAGGCCACCTTCAGGACGCTTGGGGAACCTTCGTGGATGTGAAAGTGAACCTGCTCGACGTGTTAGGTAAGGAGTTGCCAAGAAGGCCGGGGGGCTCGATCTGGCTCAGCAGCGTATGCGATCCCTACCAGCCTCTGGAAAGGAAGTATGAGCTGTCTCGGGGAGTCATTGACCTCGTATCCAGAGATAGCAGGTTCTCACTTTCCGTCTTGACTAAGAGTAGCCTAGTTCTTCGTGACCTCGACCTGCTCGAACGCATGAAGGATAGAGTTGATGTTGGGTTTACCATAACAACGTTCAGTCAGAACGCGCAGCCCATATTCGAGCCATACGCGTCGTATGTCACTGATAGAATCAAGGCGCTCGGGAAGTTGAGCGAGGCAGGCATAGATACGTGGGTATTCATCGCTCCGATTCTTCCATATGTGACCGAAGAAAGGCTGGAACAGGGATTGCAGCGATTGGCTGAAGTTGGTGTCAAGCGTTTGATGACGGATCGCTACAATGCCCGCGGCATGATAATGCGGCAAACCCTCCAAGCGTACGAGCGATGGAGGCCCAGTATCGATCTCGAAGGGGTACGGGAGCTTCTGTGGCACGGGGATGAATACTATCGCCGATTGGATGAAAGAATCGCTCGCCTATGGAAAGAAGCGGCTCCCGGCTCCGCCTACGAAGCTGTTTTCTGAGCATTTCTCTCCGCTGCTACTTGGGTCGCCTGGCTGCGCATGGATATGGCCCCAATTGGGCGAATGGGGTGTGTCCACATGCATGCTATCCACACGTTGTGCGCGTCCTGCTTCAACTAGTATGATCTCGAAAGACGGCGTCTTTCCGACGTCGATGTCCGTTGGATCGGAACAACTGGAGGATGCATCCACAACTTTGCCTCCCGAGTCATAGAATGTCGCGACAAATAGTGTTTCGCGAGTGACAGAAAGCAAAGACGTAACAGTAAGCGTGCGACCGAGCAAGATGAGGAGATCCATCGGATACGAGAGGAACTCACTCATGTAGGTTCCATTGACCGCGTTTACGCGGTCGACCTGACTGATGATGAGTGCACTGCATGTGCTACGGTGGAGAAGACAATCCACATTCGCAGAAAGCAAACGAGACAAGGCGAGAAAGAGGTCTAATATGGTTCGGTCCCTTCCTCGATTGTGTAGGTATGTACAACCGTGCCCCAAGGATTTCAGGAGCAAGCGGAGAGTGTGACATCAAAGTTCGCATCACCTCCATCTTTGCCTGAATGGTTGCAAGAGGAGTTGCCCTATCAACGTCGCATCTTCCAGAACGATGGTCATGAGATTCACTTCATTGATGAAGGGACCGGCCCAGCTGTCCTGCTTCAACACGGTAATCCAACTTGGTGTTTCCTTTGGCGCAAGGTCATTCGGATTCTCTTGAGACAGAATGTGCGTGTAGTCGCTCCAGACTTGGTTGGTCTCGGGCTGAGCGACAAGCCACGTGATGCCAAGATACATACACTATCATTTCACGCCGATCGAATTGGAGCACTCGCAAAGGCACTCGGGTTGCAGAACGTGACGATCGTGGGGCAAGATTGGGGAGGTCCAATTCTGGGTTTGGTTGCAGCTCGAAATCGAGAAATGGTTCAAGGCGCTGTTTTCGCTAACACATCACTTATCGCGCCACACCGTCGAGTACGTGCTACTGCGTTTCACCGCTTCTCGAATGTACCACTTCTCAGTGACTTCGCCTTTCGAGTACTGAATTTTCCGATTCCAGTAATGCATTTGGTTCAAGGAGATCGCAGCAGCATCGGCGCGAAAGAGCGAAGGGCGTATCGGTACCCCCTCAGGTCCTTTAAGGATCGAATTGCCCCGCTGGCGCTAGCAAGAATGGTCCCGACGCGGTTGGAACACCCAACTGTCCAGCCCTTAGAGGAAGTTAACGACTGGGCAGGTAAATTCACAGGCCCGGTGCGTCTCGTTTGGGGAATACGAGATCCTATCATGGGACGCGCTCTGAGGAGCATGAGGAGACTATTTCCCAAAGCCGAGGTGGTCGAGACGGATGCGGGGCACTTCCTTCAAGAGGAAGTGCCAGACGTGCTGTCTGAAGCCATTCTTCAGGTTGTTTCGGAACAACGTCAGAAGTAGAAGCGGGCGTCGTCTGTGCGTGTAGTTTGGTGCGGGCATCCGAATTTGAACCATCATGCACTGTGATTCTTCTTGTGTCCGTGAGCGCCGGTGGCAACATGGCCTTGTTATTCAGCAAGAAATGATCTACTGGACGCTCGCGGACGTAAAGGCAAAGTGGAATATGGATGAAGTGATACTGTCGCTTTCTATGTGATTGTGTTGAAAGCAAATAGCATCATGATCGTCTATGTTCTCGCAGCAATTGCAAGACTTCTGTATGCTGGGGAAGGGGCCGTGGCTCATTATACGATTCACTCCGACATTCCTGCATCGTACTTTTTGAGTGCCGGAGTTGGTATCGTGATCGCGATAGCGCTCTTGCTCCCTCTCTCAAGGAGACTCGCAATGCTATTCATAGGAATTAGTGTCGTAAGCGGTATCATAGGATTCAGTGAAATGAGCTGGATCTATTTGACCGAGGGAGAGACGAATCCGGTTACGGCCCCTGTTGTGGGAGCAATTGTGTTCTCAGCTCTTCTATACTTGAAACCAAGGCTCACGAACAAGGAATAGGATCAGATGATATACCAAGTGACGAGGCGGCCCAAGTCGTCGGAAGTCTTGGGCTTGCACCGTCAGCGAACATAGGCGATGATTTCGCGATATTCGAGCCCGTGCGCGGCTCGGCTCCGGACATCGCGGGGAGAGGAATCGCAAACCCGACGTAAACGATCCTCTCGGCGAGTATGATGCTTGATTGGCTCGGCGAGAAGTACGACGACAGACAGTGCCGTGCAGCTGCATGGTCGATCGATGACGCGATCATCAAAACCATGACTGGCCGGATCATAACGCCTGATCTGGGCGGGAACTGCACCACTCAGCAATTCGCTCAAGCTGTTGTCCAAAGAATTCGGCCGGAAGTAATTTGATGACAGAGGCCCCTGCGAGAGTCCGCGTATTTGACACCGCATTGAGGGATGGAGAAGAACCTGCCTGCGCCCAAACATAAAACTCGTGGTCACAAAGGATGCAAAGAACTTCTCCTTTGATGGTGTCTCACGCGATGAGAAAATGTGAAGCCCCAGGCACGAGCTACAGTAGCCCTACAGTGAGTCCTCCATCGATCACTAGGGCGTGACCGGTGACATAGTCTGACGCTTTCGATGCGAGGTAGACCACGGCTCCAGACAAGTCTTCAGGTTCCCCATGTCTTCTCGCGTGTCCTAGTCTGGCCAGCGGTATCTTGGTGTCCAACCACTCAGCGAAGCTGGGATCATTGAGAAGAGAAGCTATCATCGGTGTAGAAAACGTGCCTGGGCAAATAGCATTGACTTGAATGTTGTACTTGCCCCATTCCAGTGCTAGGGTTCTCGTCATAGCAACAACTCCTGCCTTGCTGACGTTGTACGCCAAGGCTTGGGGAAAGGCTACTACGGCGACACTACTTGCGATATTGACTATCTTCCCGGATTTCTGTTTAATCATGAGTTTCCCGACCTCTTGGGCACACAAGAACTGTCCCTTCAGGTTCACAGCCATGACCCTGTCCCAATCCTGCTCGGTCACTCTTTCTGCAGGGGCCATCAAGAGGATGCCTGCATTATTGACGAGGATGTCAATTCGGCCGTGTTCCTGCAGAGTTTTCTGAACCATCTGCTGGACGTCATCTTGTTTGGTCACATCGACTCTCATGCCCGTTGCTCGTCCTCGGAGACTCTGAATTTCTCTCATGGTTTCTGCTACGTCAAGAACATCGGTCACGACAACATCTGCACCGGCTCTTGAAAGCGCTCTCGCAGCACATCGTCCCAGACCACGACTTGCTCCCGTGATTATTGCAACTTTTCCTTTCAGGTCGAAGAGGTCACTCGCTGCTATCATCAATAATTCGCACAAAAAGCCGGGAGTTCGCCCAAATATAACATTTGGTGCCTGAGGGTTTCAAAGCCGGCAAACTGAACGTAGTCTTGGCAATTGGAGCCAAACAGGAAAATCTCGGCGTATGAATGATGTCTGGCACTTCTACCTTCCCGCTGGGAAAATTATGAAGCAGGCTTTGAAGGGCTCAAAACGACTCAGGAAACTAGTTGTGCGCAATCTCGTCCAGGAGCCTCTACCACTTCAATTGTCCCTAGGGGATCTCGCCGTGTAGAATCTTAACCAGCTTGGACAGGTCGATGTTTCCGCCTGAAACCACGCAGACCACGTGCCCCGTTCCAGCCTTGCCCGAAAGTGCTGCCGCAACTGACGCTGCCCCAGCTCCCTCAGAGATGACACGATTGCGCTCAAACAGCAATCCAATCGCGGAGGCAATCTCGCGCAACGACACAACAATAGATCCCTCCAGTAGAGGCCTGACAAGCTCCCACATCTCGGAGAGGACATTCTCAGCCCCTATACCATCGACGAAACTCGGAATCCGTTCAACTGCCTGCGCGGAACCTGCGGCGAATGAAGCTGCCAAAGGTGCTGCGGTTTCTGTTTCGCAAGCATACACTCTCGTATTCGGTTTCCGTCCTTTGATGGCAGTTGCGATCCCGGTGGTTAGTCCTCCTCCGCCGAATGGGATAATTACCGAATCTACGTTCGGGAGATCTTCGAGAATCTCAAGGCCAATCGTTCCATTCCCCGCGATCATTCTACGATCGCTGAATGCATGAATGAACGCGCTCCCTTCCAAAGGAGCATAACGGTGGGTTATCATGACCTGCCAGAACTCTGCCCAAGGCAGTTGGATGATATTTGCACCAAACCGCTTTATCGCTGATACCTTCGTTTCCGGAGCAGTGTCAGGTACGATTACGGTACATGGGATTCGATTCCGACGCGCATGCCATGCGAGAGCCTGGGCCATGTTTCCCGCGCTGCAAGTATACACCCCTCGTTCGCGTTCATGGTTGGAGAGCAGAGCGATCGCATTTCCAGCTCCACGGGCCTTGAAAGATCCGGTTGCCTGCAGATTCTCCAGCTTGAGGTAGATGTCGGCTGGCGCGTCGTCAACACCAAGACGAACCAAGGGGGAGCGGAGAGTTGACTCTGCGATGCGCTCTCGAGCCTGCTCAATCTCGTCAAGAGAAATCGGATTCATTCATCTACCAGGATTCCGAAGACGGATGTCATTATGATTCTCTCCCACCGGAGATAAATGGCTTCGCATAGACTAGAACGGATCTGGTTTCTGGTATCGGCTTTCGTGTGTGACGGCGAAGCCTAGACTCCTCTGATGAAGTCCTTTCCTAGTGCGTCTTCGAGAATCTCGCGCACCTTTAGCACGAACTCTCTTGCCTCGGTTAGAGCTGTCTCGGCAAGCCCGACTTGTGTTGTGTAGCTCGTGTCGTAGGACGCTTTCTCCCGCTGAAATCTTTTTTCAACGAGCTTTTGCACGTCCTGGTCTGCAAGCACTTGTATCTTGTCGAGAGAAAGCAGGCACTGTTCGTTAAGGTGCTTCTTCTTGTGCACGTAGTGGGTTTTAGAACTGAAATTGGCGACAGCCTGCAATGTGAGATCGCGAAGGCGATACTGGATCGTGAGGGCGTGAGCCCGAGAGACTTCTACGTTCGTGCTATTCCAGAACTCAGCTCCGAATGCACAATTCGCAGCGCTTCGGTCAAAGCTCGTCCCTGTTTCAGGGTTCAGAGCTATGCAACCAGGATTCTTGGAGAGTTCATGAAGGCGGACCCGTTAGCCTACTGACTTGCCAATCATCAGTCGGTTGAGTTGTTCTTCGCTGAGTCCAACTCCGAGCGCCCCGTCTAGTCGTCGTACGACCTTCCCCTTGTCAAATACGAGCACTGTAGGATACACTTCCACCGAGTATCTCTCACAAAGGCTTGCCTTGTCGTCTACCACAACGGACAGACAATTGCGAGTTTTGTCTTGAGCGAACTTCTCAAATGTGGGCAGGAATCTTCTGGAGAAAGGGCACCACGAAGCATAGAAGAGAACGAAAACTCTATCCTTCGAGCGCAATGTGTTCTCAAGATCATACTCCACGTCAGCTTTGCTCATGAGAATCTTCTCCATGCGTGTTCGGATTACTGTTTGTTGTCAGACTGGACGGGCTAGCCTACTTATCCAGTAGACTATGATTGGCACGTACCACACGTAGAGCCTTATTGGGTAACCCAGAATCATGTAGGTTCCGAAGATGGGTTCCGCGGTGACAAGCATGAATCCAGCCAGTATCAAGGTGAGGTTTCTGGTCGTTCTGTACCTCGCTACCAAGTCGGGCGCGACCAAGTTCGCTTCCTCCCTTGCTAGAATATGTGAGAACAATCCAAGTACTGCTAACAGAGCGGAGAGATTCACCGCGAACAACGTGGAAGCATAATCTCGAATCACCAGATTCTCGACTGGAGCAAGCGATGGATTGGGGAGCTCTATGACGTTTAGGAGGAAGGGTACAAGTGCAACAGACATCAACATGATGACGTTTAGAACAGTAACCGTTCTAGTCTCTAGAGGAAGTACGGACATGGAACTGGTGTAATTAATCCAAGCGGTAATCAGGAGTATGAAAGCAAAGACAAAAGCTAGGATGTGACTATTAATTTCCGAAGGGCTGCTTGGTGGACTTACGATCAGTGAAATAGACGCTAAGGAAAGTGAAAGCCCGAATACCAGATCGGAAAGCGCTTCAATACGAGGCCGAGGACGACGCTCCTTCGAGTTCTCCGCAGTCATCTGAATGCACGCGATTCATTCACTCTAGTTCTCTTATATTATGAAATGTGTGTGCGGGTCTAGTTGAGAACCCTCCTCGTTCAGTTGATTTTTGGTGGTGTGGTGGTGGGGCTAGTGGTGCGGGCAACGGAATTTGAACTACGATTCGTGGCGACGGCTTTTCATGCCGGCTGGGACGGAGAATCGTCAGACTACGTTTTCTCAGAAGCGCAAGGAAGGAAGGGTTAAATGCGCCTCAGGCTGCATGGTGCAATTCGGTCGTCATCTAGAATGCAGTTCTGCCCGAAATGCGGTCTGACGCTTGTTCCAACAAAGAAGGAAGAGATTGTTGTGCTAGCATGCCCAAAATGCGGGCAAGAAACTAGACGTTCAGATCCAGTGGTGCAGAAACTCGGAAAGACCAAGGAATCCGTCGTGGTAATCGGTAAAGAGGAGGAGAACATACGAACTCTCCCGACAGCAAAAACTCGCTGCCAAAAATGCGGGCATGGAGAAGCTTTCTATTGGATGGTGCAAACGCGCGGGGGCGATGAAGCATCGACCCAGTTCTTCAGGTGTGCCAAATGCGGAGTAACATGGCGAGAGAATTCATGAAATGACAATGATCAGAGACGCGTATGGGCTTGTGCGGGCATCGTAATTTGAACCGTCGTTTCAGGCGATTTGTGTGTGTGGATACCTTGGTGCGAGCGTCGTAAATTGAACCGTTAGGATGAGTGTGTGTGTGCGCACCGAGAGACCTGCATGCACAACAACAACTGACTAGTGCGGCGAACCCGAGTGATCTATGTCAACATCTTTTCTGCTTCATTGAGCATGTTGATCACGGGTAGATGATAGGGACATATTTTCTCGCATTCACCGCATTTGGTACAACTGTTCGCCCGTGTCCTCAACTTAGGATACTGATCTCTCGTCCACTTCTTTATGTCATAGAACGTATGGTATGTGCTCCATCTGAGAATTGTCGGTATCTCGACACCTTCCGGGCATGGCATGCACATTTCGCATTCCCGGCAGAAGGGTTCAGGCGGCAATTCACCGAACTTGTAGGCTTTCTTCTCATCAGGGGTAAGCCCGTGAAAACCATCTGCTACCGTGAGGCCATACTCCACTTCTTCTGCAGAGCGAAAACCGGGTATCATTGCGTCTATGTCGTGGGCAAGCACGAACCTGAGAGCGTGCTTAGCTCTTTCAATCCCTTCCTTTCCGAAATGAGAGATGAACTCAGATGAGTCCGGCCAGTCCTCTTTGGGCTTGCCCAGGAACCGCGCGTCCCTTTGGGGGTACTCCAATGGATGTGCGCATCCCCCCATCGTCTTCATTACAATAATGCCTACATCAAGCTCCTTGGCAACTGAGAATAATGTCTCGGTAGCTCTTCTGTCAAGTATGTTCAGCGGCACAAGAACCGTATCAAACGCCTGGGTCCTCACCGCCTTCTCCAGAACATGCGGGTTGTGACCGGTAATTCCCACGTAGTCGACTTTCCCTTCCGACTTGGCTTTCTTGAGAGCGGCCAGCGATCCTTCAGGGCCCGTGACCTTCCGAAGGAGTTCCTCGTTGTCAATTCCATGGAGTTGAACGAGATCGATTCGATCGGTCTGTAGATTCCTAAGACTCTGCTTGAGGCCGACATTGGCTGCATCTGCCTTGGTTCTTTGCCAAGGAACTTTCGTTGCTATGACGACCCTGTCCCTTACGCTCTTCAGCGCGGCTCCTATCTTCTCTTCGCTATCCCCGTAGGCTCTGGCCGTATCAAAGTACGTAATGCCTTGTTCGAAAGCGTACGTTACGACACTCTCGGCCTCTCTCTTGGAAAGCGCAATGATGGGTATGCCCCCGAAACCGATACGCGAAACCTGTAGATCTGTTCTTCCAAGCCTTCGCTTCTGCATGCCCCAATCAGATTGGGACACATATCTAAACCGCTTGTTCCCGCGGATAGGGCCGTCTAGATGCGTTCTTCCTGTGTTTCTTGTCACCAGAAAAAGCCCTGAGCGAGCCGCTGACAATCCCTTTGGTCAACCTCACACGCACAAAACTACGAGCTCAAATTCTCATGCCCGGACCAAGTACCCTTAGTTACCTCATAGCCTTGACCAAGAAGATCGGGGAGGGAAACATGTCGATATATTGGGTGTGGAGCTATTATGGAAAAGGAGGGAAAGTTACAGAGTACCTGAAATGATTGAGCTCAGACGAGGCAAAGCTATTGGCTTCTCAAATAGAGAAGGAAACTGGCATGAAGTACCTTAACACCTACACCACGATTCTAAGCTTTGGCGATTATGATGCTGAGGATTGGTGGGTTGCACCGGACTGGGCCTCCTTAGACAAGATGCGCAGCTGCAAGGCTTTAGCGGAATGGACTCGCAAGACTTGGGACATGATCGACCAGACAAGGCCTCAAAAGTCAAGGATGATGCGAACGGCCAACGAAGTCAAGGTCATAGAGAAACCAGAGAAGTGGACAGAGCTACTGTAGGACAGAACTACTACTCACTCTCTGGAACAGATCAGACTAGTTGCGGAGGAACCCCCGCTGGCGATGATGCGCAGTCGCTTGTGTTTTGGTGTGTGTGCACCATGAGTACCATACACACTTGACTTGTGCGCACTATAAGTCCACACACAATCACTTGGATCTCATGATTCTCAAACGCTCTCTCGCTATTTCTCTTCTATCCTGAGGCCAGTCTTACCAGTTCGCTGCCAGCGTGTTTGACATCGTGGGCAAACATAATCCAACACTACTTCAGTCTTTTCGTTCTCGTCCCAGCCGTCTTATTCACACTAACCACGACAGAAGTGACATAAGGTCCCCTGATGGTTTCTGATGGTCTGGGGTTGCATTGTCGCAGCAGGCTACGGCAGAGGTTCCTCAGAGAGTTGCCGGCTGGAACTTTCTGGGGTTCGGCTTCACGACGGCCGAGCTTGAGGAGTACTATCAGAAC
>Ga0187878_1002816_pt1 | contig 14998 bp, 16 predicted proteins | sample June2016WEW_17_1_FD_132979 | JGI IMG/M metagenome (GOLD analysis project Ga0187878, IMG submission 132979) | Peatland microbial communities from SPRUCE experiment site at the Marcell Experimental Forest, Minnesota, USA - June2016WEW_17_150 | ecosystem: Environmental > Terrestrial > Soil >...
AGGGCCTGTCAATGAATAACGTTTACACTTTGGCGCGAGCGCCGGGCGGGCAGATGCAAGGCGCCGCGACGCAGGAGATGTGATGACATCGTCGAGGAGCGGCAACGCCCCAGATGCCCGCCCGCCGCCGCGCCCCTATGGGCTGCGGCCCGCGGGCCCGCTGGCTGCGTTGCTCGCGCCTTACATACCACAGCGGGTATGCTCGTCGCTCGCGCCTTGCCAGCGGGCCTGGGGGCCGCAGCAAAGTGCAAACGTTATTCATTGACAGGCCCTAACTCTCATTCCTCGCGCGGCAGCGTCACCACCGTCAGCCAGAAATGCTCGATGGACTGCACTACTTCCAGAAACTGCCTGAAATCGACGGGCTTCGTGATGTAGCAGTTGGCAGATAGTTTGTAAGCCTGCACCACGTCCTGCTCGGCTCGAGAGGTGGTCAGCACCACGACCGGGATCCGTTTCAGGTCAGGGTCTGATTTAAGTTCGTTCAACACCTCGCGCCCGTCCTTGCGCGGGAGATTCAGGTCCAGCAGGATCAGATCCGGCCGCGGAGCCTGAGCATAAGGGCCTTGTCGTCTCAGGAACTCCATTGCCTGCACACCATCTTCCACCACGCTCAGGTGATTGGCCACCTTGCCGTCTCGGAGCGCCTCAAGGGTAAGTTCGGTGTCGCTGGGGCTGTCTTCCGCAAGGAGGATTTCGATCGGGCAGCCTTCATGGTTTTGTGTTTTCATGCCTGGTTCTCTTCTTTCTCCGGTATTGTAAAGTAAAAGGTCGAGCCTTGTTGCGGCTGCGAGTCAACCCAGATGGTCCCGCCGTGACGTTCGATGATGCGTTTGCAAATTGCGAGGCCGACGCCGGTGCCGGGATATTCTCGGCGGGTATGCAGGCGTTGAAAAATCAAAAAGATTCGTTCCGCGTACTGCGGTTCGATACCTATGCCGTTGTCCTGAACGTACAGGAGCCAGTGGCCCGGCTGCCTTCTCGCCCCCAAATGGATTTCCGGCGGACGTTCGCTGCGGAACTTGATGGCGTTGCCGATCAAATTTTGGAAAAGCTGCACGATCTGCATGGCATCCACCTTCAGCGTGGGGAGTGGATCGCTGGTGATCCTCGCTCCTGCTTCCTCGATGCCGTCCCTCAGGTTGGTCAGAGCCGTTTTGAGAGGCATCGCGAGGTCCGTGGGCTGGAAGCTCTTTCCTCGGGTGCCGACACGGGAGAACGCCAACAGATCGAGGATGAGGGTCTCCATGCGCTTGGCACCGTCGGCAGCCCCGGCAATGTACTGCAGAGCTTTGTCGTCCAGCTTCTCTGGAAAGCGGTGTTGAAGCAGTTCCACATAACCCGCCACCGCCCGCAACGGTTCCTGCAAGTCGTGTGAAACAATGTTCGCGAACTGCTCCAGGTCGCGGTTCGAGCGGGCGAGTTCTTCGGCCGTCTGCTTCAGGGCCTGCTCGGCGGCTTTGGCGGCCTGGTACACCTGCCCGGATACGCTGCCCTCGCGCTGGGTTCTCAGGAGGTCGGGATTCTGATCCTCGAAAGTCAGGAGTAACAGGTCGCTGTCCCCATTGTGCGCCCTCAGAGGCGAGAGGGTTACCTTCACCGCTCCCGACTTTTTCCCACGTTTGACACGTGCAGTGACGGTGAGCGAGTGGTGACCTTCCGACACCTTGGCGATCGCGCCGCGCAAACGCGCACGCAGACCCTCACCTGCCATATCCACCACGTCCCGCGAGCTTGATCCCGATGATTTTTTTAGGTATTTGTCGATTGGGCCGTGACTGTGGAGCAGCTGCCGGCGTCGGTCAATGAGCGCGGCGACCGGAGCGATCACGCCTTCACAGCTCTCATCACCTTGGAGATCTGAGGAACGCATTGTCTGGTTATACCCCGTCTTCCATTGACAGAGCAAGAAATCACTTAAGCTCCCTGCGATTCAGACACCGCGCTGAGGAGAAAAATCGGGCTTCCGGGTCGGAGCCTCGATCCGTGCGTTCCCCAGCCACACGTTGCGGGAGAGTCCGCAGCGAGCATGTCGATCATTGTGAATGCCTACACCGCCCCGAATGGACCGACCTTCCAGTGTCGTTTGACTTTACCTGTGACCCCCCGGCTCGATGACAGGAAGTGTCAGAAGCGCATGCGGCACGATGAGCACGGAGGCGGATGGACCCAGCTCCCTGCCGGCAAGGTCCAGTGCATGCTCCACTGTCGCCGCCGGGATCATCTTGCAGGCGGCCACGAGATCCGGGCATTCGCTCCCCACGATCACAACACGCGATTGCTCCAGCACTTTGGCCATGACAAAGGCCCGTTGCTGGCCGGGCGGATAGCCGTTGCGGCGGGCAGCACGGAGAATAAACTGAATGTCCGGCGCATCCCGCATGGCGGCCAGAAAGCGCTGTTCTCCAACACCGTAGCCAGCACCCTCCTGGCAGCGAGCGGGAACGACAAAAAATCCACCGGGCCGGATAACAGGAATGGGTGCAAAGAATAGATAGGATGGGGCGCGGCTGGCCTGGTAGAGGTTGCTGTCTTTGGGAAATCCGACTCCGCCGATCGCGATGTCATACTGGTGTCGAATCGGCACCTCATATACGGACCTGGCAAAAGCAACCAGATCCTGGAATGCTTGTTCCGGGTCGCCTGCCCTGACACGCAGGATGCGCCGGTAATCATCCAACACGACATTCACGATAAAGCGCAGACCCGCGCGGCGACCTGCTTCGGCTATGGCTTCCTGGAACGGATTGCCCGCAACGCGTCCCAACCGTGTGCCGGGATGATCCAGGAACGCCAGCCCATGAGTGTGAGCGATCAGCGCCTCCCCAGCCGCGCCCACGGCCAACGTTTTGCTACCACCCGAATAGCCGGCATACTGATGTGGTTCTACGATTCCCGTCGCGATCAGAACATCCGCCTCGACCGCCGCGCGCTGTACCAGGACCGGCACCCCGCCCGGTGTAATGCCCAGATCCACCAGGGCCGCCGGGTTTTGAGGTTCGCTGTCGATGACGCGATAGCGCGCGAGGATATCAGCACCCAATTTGGCGATCTTTTCGTCGCGGGTTGAAGGCCGATGCATACCAACGCCACAGAGGAGCGTAATATCCTCATCCCGCACTCCCGCTTTTTCCAACTCTCCCAGCAGGGCGGGAACCAACAGGTGGTCAGGGCAGTTGCGAGTAATATCGGTGAAGACAATGCAAGCCCGCTTGCCCGGGCCGGCGAGTCCCCTCAGCGGTGGGGTGCCCACGGGGTGGTTAAGCGCCTCATCGATGGCGCGCTGCACATCTCCAATGGGCTCCTTCGGCTGGGATACCACCACGTCAGCCTGCATTGTGGGTGGAAGTGCAAACTCGAGGTACGAATTGCCATAGGGAATTTGATACTTCTGGCCATGCATCGGATTCCGGATTCCTTTCAGCTTCAACAGTTTTTCAAGGTACCAATCGCCGGTCGACTAGCGAATAGTGGCGGAATCTACGCGGCATGTGCGATCCGGCGGACCCGATTACAATCACACCAACGAGGATGAGTACGCGATAATTCCATAACCATGGAACGAGACACAAGAGCAGCGCCTTCGTAATGACTATCACGCCCCGCATCTGGTAACACCACCGCCAGTTGGGGTAGGCTTCGATGATCACCAGCAGCGTGCCGGTGATGATGGTCAGATAGAGCCACGGCAGAATCCGTTCCACGTCCATGCCAAAAACGTGCCCACCGAATGTCACACCGGTTACACCGATGTGGGCAGTGCGAAACGCAATATTCCAGGTCCGCGCATACGGCAACGCGCGCGACGTCTTTGTCAACGGTTCCTCCCCCAATGTGCTCACCTCAGCTCCTAAGGGTTCGCGCAAGAATAAGTTGGCATTTTGGCGCGAGCGCCGGGCGGGCAGATGCAAGGCGCCGCGACGCAGGCGATGTGGTGACATCGCCGAGGAGCGCCAACGCCGCGGATGCCCGCCCGCCGCCGCGCCCCGCAGGGTTGCGGCTCCCCAGGGCGCGGAACATTGGAGCCGGTCTGGGCACGGTGGCCATAGTGTTATAGTTACGCCTCGGGCCGCAACCAAAATGCCAAGTTATTCTTGCGCGAGCCCTAAGGGTCGCTCAGACGATCCACACACCAGTATACGACGCCAGACCGTCGGCTTCCTAGGCCACAGGGGACGACAACTGCGACTCAGACACTGAAGATGAGCGGGCTATGCTGCAGAAGACGGTTGCCTCAGTCCGCAAGACTTTCGAAGAAACCAGGCTGTAAGGGAGGCACAAAGCAACATAGCCACAATGCCGCGAATCTGGAGTCTCGCGGCGTCGTGGCTATGTGTTGCCTTTACGGCCTTACCTGTCGAGTGTGAACGGATCTATTTGATGGGCAGAGGGGCATCAACTCCAAATTTGCCCTTCGCACCTTCAAGTTTCTGCAACAGGTTAAACGGAATACTGAGGGTGATGTCGAGCTGATTGTCTTTCGGCGTAATTGTCACCCCCGCGATCAACGCAGCCAGATCCGGGTTCTGCCCGCCTGCCAGACTCCCCAATGCAACGAGGCCGCGCGCGAAATCGCCCAACTGACTTGCCGCCTTGGGATCTTTCGCAGTCACGGTTACGTGTCCTGATAGGGTAATTGTCACGCCGGCATCCGGCGTCGAAAAGTCGAGCGTTCCAAAAACGCTCTGGATGGCAGACAGAGACGGCAACATGGGCGTATTTTGAGGCACCTTCGACAAAACCGAGGCATCGCCTGCAAACCAGAACATCTCCGCCGGATCCAAGTTTGCCACCATGGCTGGAAGGGTCGTGTTGTTGCTGATTCCGGGAGCCTGCTTGGCGTCGATAACAGCCTTAAGTGAGTCGAGATCCCCGAGGGCGATATTATACTGGTCGAGGAAAGCAACGCCCTTCTCCAGCTTAGCCCCGTTTGCGCTTGTTTCGGGGCGCATCAGCACGGTAACGCCACTGTAGGACACCGGAATTGGGGTCTCGTGGCTGTCAATGAAAGCTGTGATCTTTGCCTGATTGAAGTTCCCGGAAGCAATCACAACCCCCGAGTCCTTCTGCTGTGTCGCCCTGGCGGCCGCGATGATGTAGGTGAGATCACTGCTCGGATCCACACCAGTCATGGCGGTAAACTCGGCAAGTTTGGCGCCGATCTCGGGGCCGCTCTTCGCCATGAGCTGGGCGTACGCGGGCGAGATGAGGAATTTGTGCACGTTCATCCCGAAAACCGCTTGAGTGTCGGCAGGGAGATAAGAAATGGCAGTGGGCAAGGATGAATGAAATGCCTTGGCGGCAAAGTTTGAATAAAATGCCAGGCCGGCAACCGCGACGGTTATGGCCAGCATTGAGAGTGTTGATGTCACAACAAAACGACGGCGGTTCATAGGATGCCTCCTTGGCGTTGTAGCCCTTGCTGTTTCTCTATACCGCTATTTGAACAATCACAGATCGAGATACGAATCGTCGCCCGGAAAGGTTCACTGAAGATGGCGAAACACAAGGAAAGGTCCGAATCTTCGGGAGATCCTCCAGGTCGATCAATGTCATTAAACTCCAGGAAGTCCTTTGCTGTCAATAAAAACAAACAGCAGCCCAGTGAACCAGTCGCAACCGTGTCAGTCATCCGATGATCTGCGAAGCGGCCAGTGGAAAAAAGCACAGTTACGAACAACAGGTCGCGGCCGGCGCAGCCACAAGCTAAGATTTTTCTTTGGTTGTGGCCGCAGACCACGCCGTGGTCTTCCTGCCTGGTTTTTTTTATAGTGTCTGAACCGCAGTGAAGCTTATAGTAGTCAAGGCTCGGCTTCGTGATAGAATAAGAAGCAAGGCGGGTGGCCTTCGATGCTGAGGGGCTCACGAATGCGCGTACTTCTAATAGTTCTCCTGGCGAGTTGCCTCTCAGTTGCGGCCTACCTACAGGCACAGTCCCAGCAGAACATCCCCACTTTCGCAGTCTCCACTGACCTCGTAAAAGTCCCTATCACCGTCTTTGGGGAAAATAACGCACCCGCCACGGACATGCGCCGCAACGACTTCCGCATCTATGAAGATGGCGAGCCACAGCAGATTAGCAGCTTCGGCCTGGACACCAACCCGGTTTCGATCGTTCTTCTGCTCGACGCCAGCGGCACGGTCGAGAAAGAGTGGAAACAGATCAGGGAAGCAGCCGAGGGCTTTGCGGAGGCGCTTTCCAGAGGGGATCGCGTATCGGTCATCACCTTTGCCGACGACGTTCAACTCACGATGAATTGGACGGAAGACACCAGGCAGGTCCGTAAGTCACTGGGCAAAGTCCAGCTTGGTCTGCGCACCGATCTTTACGATGCGATGTTTGAGGCCGCACAGGAACAGCTCAAAAACATTGAAGGGCGCAAAGCCATCATCCTTTTGACCGACTTCCTCAACAATCAGAGCTTGATCGGGTATCAGGACGCGGTGCGGGCCATCATTCAATCCCAGGCAACCCTGTACATTGTCTCAAAGACCGTGATGGTGCGAGAGGCGGCGCGAACGCAACGGCGTGTAGTGATCCTCAATGACATCTATCAACGCCTTTTCGGCGACGGTAACTACATCGACGAGTTTTTCGAGAAAAAGGAAGCCCAGATGAACGATCTGGCAGAAAAGACCGGCGGCCGCTGCTACTTCCCGGTCGATTACAACCAGATCAGCGGTGTTTACAAACAAGTAGCCCAGGAGCTGAAAAACCAGTATTACCTCACTTATGTTTCTGAGGCGATCAAGCCCCCCAACTCCTATCATCGCATAACGGTCGAATACCTGCAGCCGTCAACCAAGCTCATTTATCGGAAGGGTTACTATTTCAAGCCCGACCCCGTCTTCAGCCCGCGCGAAGGCATGCGGCAGCGCTGATCGATCAGCCGGCGTGCGATGATCCTCAAATAGGGTGATGTCCCATTTGCGAAGATTATGAGGCGGCAGAGCCGCATCCAAAATCTACCTCCAAGACTCAAAGGCTCAAAGACTCTGACAAATCAATTTAAGTTTTTTTGAGAAGTCTTGGATTCTTTGAGTCTTCGAGTCTTGGTGGTAAAGGGTGTAGACCGAATTTTTCACAGCTTCCTGATAACGAATTTCCTTGGGGCAAAAAAATGCCCCTCCGCGATGATCGGCTGGAGGGGCAATCGTATCGTCCTGCTCGCTATTATTCGGCTTTGGTAACGTTTTCGGCCTGGAGACCCTTGGGGCCGCGGGTCACGTTGAAGGCCACCGCATCTCCTTCCGTCAAAGTACGAAAGCCATTCATCTGGATTGCTGAGTGGTGTACAAAAACATCACCACCGGTAGCTCTTTCAATAAAGCCATATCCTTTTGCGTTGTTGAACCACTTTACTTTCCCAATTTCCTTTTCCATGGGAACCCTGCTCCTTAGCTTTTCTTTTCACAGCAATATCGTGTCCTATCCTTGACCCTTCAAATGAAAAAGCCGCCATTTGTCACTCTGGCGGCCGTCACCCGAAGAATCCGGCTACAGGATGCACAAACACGGGGTCTATAATATTTTCTATCCTCTGGAATGTCAATTTCAACGTTGGGAATTCTTAATCCGGCCTAGTAGCCCGTCCGAGAATTAGGAGGGGTCGCGCGCATGGGGCTTGGGAGGCGAGCTCAAGGCGCGAGGAGAAGGCGATGTCGGTGTACATCGTTGACGACGAGCAACGCAGAGATCGCCTCGCAACCCCCATGCGCCCTTCGGGTTCCGGTGGCGCGGGGGCATCCGCGGCGTTGGCGCTCCTCGACGATGTACCGAGACATCGCCTGCGTCGCGCTGCCTTGAATCTACCCCCGCGGCGCTCGGAACGCGGCCCCTCCTAATTCTCGGACGGGCTCCTAGTCAATTCACGCGGGAGCGCTGGGATTGATAAGAGGGTACGAAATTGCGAGCAAATGCCGCCCAATAGCGGCGGAACATCCTCGGACTTCTCATTTTGATCAGGATGCGGGCAAAGCGGAGATGCGTCAGGAAGAACAGGAAGTAAGCCTTTCTTTGCAGCCATCTCAGCTTTCTGTGGTCCCACTCCTGAGATTTGATCCAGACCAAGCCTTCCCACTCGTCATGAAGGCCGTTTCCTCCCTCATAGCTGCCTGAAGCACGCACGGCGTCGTTCAGCTCCGTGCCCGCGTAGGGGGTCGCGATCGAAAACAAAGCCTCGCCAAAATGGGACTTACAGGCATAGCGGATGGTTTGGTTGATTTCCGCCACGGTCTCACCCGGGAACCCGAGCATAAAGAACCCAAATGTTTCGATGCCGTAGCGGCGGGCCCAGCCGAGCACTTCGTTGGCCCGGGCCAGCTTCAAATTCTTGCGGATCAGCTTCTGAATGCGGTCGCTGGCGGATTCAATCGCAATCGCCATGTGATGGGTGCCCGCTTGAGCCAGCTTCCTCATCAGCTCCTCATCAAAACGCTCAAGGCGCACGCCGTTGCCGAACTGAAACCCGAGATCAAGGCCGCCCGCAATCACCAGGTCGCAGATGCGCTTCGCCCTCCCGATATCCATGTTGAAGATGTCATCCTCGACCATGAACTCCCGGATGCCGTAGGTGTCGTGTAAAAACTTGATCTCCTGCCAAACCAGGTCCGGGTTCCGACCCCGAAACTTCTTGCCGAACAGATCATGACAATAGATGCAGCGATAGGGACAACCCCGGCTGGTGAAAATCTGAATCGCACGCCGATCGACAGTGGGGAAACGAACGAAGTCGAGGTCGAAATAGCGCTCGATGTCGAGCAGATGGTAGGCCGGCATGGGGAGGCTATTCACATCCACGTAGGTATCGCGCTTCGGGTTGCGCAACACTTCGGCGTCCCGTCGAAACCAGAGTCCCGGCACTCCATCAAGCCCTTGTCCCGCCGAAATCCGGTCGAGAAAGTCGGACCAGACATCTTCCCCTTCTCCCAGGCAGATCGAGTCAAGGCAATCGGCCTTCATTGCCTGCTCCGGCATGATCGTGGGGTGCTGGCCGCCAAAGATAATGTGAGTTGAGGGCGAGATTTTCCGGATGGATTGAGCGGTCTCCACACCTCCCAGGAACTCGACCGACATGCAACTCAGACCGGCAACGTCATAATGTTGGGATGCGAAAGCGTTCTTCAGGGCGTCGCCGGGATTCCCTGTCAGGCCGATGTCGAGGATGCCCACGCGGTGTCCTTTGGCCTCGGCAATCGCGGCCAAAAGCGCGAGACCAATCGGGATGCCGGCCACCACGTCAGCATAGACAGACCTGGGCCGGATCAGAAGTATGTTCAAGGATACAGTCAATTCCTGCCACCACCGCCGTGAAGGACGGCATCAAGGCTCCATGGCCCTGCCCCGCTGAAAAACAAATAGAGAAAAATGAAGCAGTACAGCACCGCCAGCTCGCCATGATTCACGATCGGCCAGAAACCGTTGGGGGCGTGTTGCATAAAGTAGGCGACGGCCATAAGACCACACAGCACGAACGCCACCGGGCGCGTGAAGAGGCCAATCAAGAGCAGGATCCCCCCGATCAGCTCGATATAGCCGGCCACACCCACCAAACTCAGGAACGGGACTTGCTTCCCACCCAGTAAGCCCAGCGTTTTTTGCAGACCATGAGCCATGAATGTAGAGCTTATCACAATCCTCATTACGGAAAGGGCGGTCCCGCGACGAGACGTCAACCAGGCACTATTCATATTCGCCTCCGGGTATCGAAATAAAGTTCTATCAAAATCAAACCACAAAGCCCTGCGATATCGCAAAGAAATTGATGTAATGTCTTCGATTTCTTGGTGTTTCTGAACTACATTTCGCCTGTCCGGGGCCCCGGCTTATTGAACTTATATTGGGCAGAGTGCATCATTAACTCTGTGACACCGGGCCAAAAACATTTTGATGACATAAGTTGGCTGGGTCACCTTCAATATTCTGGAGGTATTTATGGATGACTTGTCCAAGGAACCATTCCTGACAGGCCGTAAGCCTGTGCAACCGCCCGCGGCAAACGTATCCCTGTTTCCGGAGGGACTGAAAACTGCTTTACTCTTCGTACTCCTGATCGCAGTCGGCTTTTTACTCTATGACAGCTACAAGTTTCAACAGGCTAATCGTGCCGAGCTGGCACAAATCACCGAGCAAATCCGCATCCTGGATAAGACGGGGGAGGCCAGAATCTCGACCCTCAAAGGTGAGATTTCTGAGACCCAACAAGCGGTCGGCTCCACAAAAGCTGAAATCAAGAAAACGGCCCAACAGATTCAGATGGAGGGTCAAAAGACGAAGGCCGAACTGAACCAGGCTCTGTCTACCAAAGCTGACTCTGCCGAAGTGCAGGCCATCAAGAGCGATGCTGATTCCAAGATTGGCCAAGTAAGCTCCGAGGTCGGCGGTGTAAAGACCGAAGTCGGGACGGTCAAAACCGATGTCGGTTCCGTTAAGTCCGATCTGGCGAACACCAGGAAGGATCTGGAAGGCACCCAGCGTCAACTCGTCGACGTCCGTGAGACATTGAGCGCAGCCGTGGCCAAAAACGCCTCCGAATTGGATGCTCTCCGCCGCAAGGGGGAGCGAAACTACTTCGAGTTTACCATTCCCAAAAAGGACCAGATCACAAAGGTTGAAGACATCCAGGTTGCACTGAGGAAGACAGACCCAAAGAAGGGCACTTTCACCGTCGATATCATGGTGGATGACAACCGGATTCAAAAGAAAGATCGAAACGTCAACGAGCCGATGGTGTTTCTGGTAGGCAAGAACCGACTCCGGTACGAGCTCGTGATCAACTGGGTTCAGAAGGACCAGGCTGGCGGCTATCTCAGTAGCCCAAAGGACAAGGCTCTGTCCTCCGAACGCATCCCGCATCACTAGGAACCCTCAGTCTAGGAGCCCGTCCGAGAATTAGGAGGGGCCGCGTTCCGAGCGCCGCGGGGGCAGATGCCAGGCGGCGCGACGCAGGCGATGTCTCGGTGCATCGTCGAGGAGCGCCAACGCCGCAGATGCCCCTGCGCCGCCGGAACCCGAAGGGCGCATGGGGGTTGCGAGGCGAACTCTGCGTTGCTCGTCGTCAACGATGTGCACCGACATCGCCTCCTCCTCGCGCCTTGAGCTCACCTCGCAAGCCCCATGCGCGCGACCCCTCCTAATTCTCGGACGGGCTCCTAGAGGTCATGGCGCATCCTGGTGGCTGCAACCAAAGCCAGGACTCACGATTGACACGAATCAGTTCATTCGCGTCATTCGTGGGTCCTTTAAGAACCTGTATTATTAGGTACTTGCGCGCGCAGCCACGAGTGGCCGACGGCGTCGAGATTTTTTCTCGATTTCCCTCCGACCTGACCCAAGGTTGTGATATAGCTTGAACGCACCATCCGGGGCGGGTTTGACATGTCCGGATCTACTCGAAGAATCGTCGTCGGCATTTCTGGATCGAGCGGGCCCATCTATGGCATTCGCACGCTCGAGGCACTCCGCTCCACCCAAGATACCGAGATTCATCTGGTCCTGACGGAGGCAGCACACCAGACTATTCGCCTCGAAACGGAATGGTCCCCTAAGGATGTCCTGGAGCTGGGGCATGTGGTCTATGACAACCATGATCTGTCGGCCGGCATTTCCAGTGGCTCGTTTCCTACAGATGGAATGATCATCGCGCCCTGCAGTATGCGTACTCTCGGCGAGATTGCGCATTCAAACGCAAGCAGCCTGCTGACGCGCGCTGCCGATGTCCACCTCAAAGAGCGACGCAGATTGATCCTCCTGGTGCGTGAAACACCGCTCCACCTGGGCCACCTGCGCAATATGGTGTTGGCTACCGAGATTGGTGCGATCATCCTGCCGCCTATCCCGGCCTTCTATCATCGTCCCCAGACCATAGACGACATTATCAATCACTCGGTGGGAAAAGCCCTGGACCTGCTTTCAGTCCCACACCAGCTTTTCAGGCGCTGGGAGAGCCCACCGGAATAACAGGCAGGAGTATGCCGGCCATCCTGAGCGCCGAGGATTGGCGTCTCAGCCCGTTTGATTTTCTTAATGGCGAGGATCCAACGGTCAGTGATTGGAATCGCATGAAGAAAAAAGGCAGCTTCCCGCAACAAAGGGAGCAAGATCGGGTTATTATTCTCAGCAGCCCGACAAGGTTCCCGAGTACTTAGGGTCTGTCACAGAATAACGGGCCCACTTTGCTGAGGCCCCCAGGCCCGCTGACAAGGCGCGGGCGACGAGCATACCCGCTGTGGTATGTAAGGAGCGAGCAACGACGCCAGCGAGCCTGCGGGCCTCAGCCCGCAGGGGCGCGGCGGCGGGCGGGCATCTGCGGCGTTGCCGCTCCTCGACGATGTCAGCACATCGCCTGCGTCGCGGCGCCTTGCATCTGCCCGCCCGGCGCTCGCGCCAAAGTGGGCCCGTTATTCTGTGACAGACCCTTAGCATTCGCATTGACGATGCCGGGGCTGCATGCTAAAAAGTAAGGTCTAAAAACCGTTAGCCCTCTGTGCCATGCAGGGTATTGTCGTTCCCGATTGCGGACCGAGTGTTGAGCGAGAGTGAGATGCTGAAATCGATTCCTGACCTCAGGCTGGTAGGACGGGACCGGAAACCAGAGGGGAGCATCGTGCGGGTCGGCGACGTCGCGGTCGGCGGGCGCAGAGTGGTCATGATGGCAGGTCCATGCTCCGTCGAGAACGTCGACCAGCTTCGTGCCGTGGCGTGGGCGATAAAGAGCGCTGGTGCAACAATCCTGCGTGGTGGCGCGTTCAAGCCGCGCACATCACCCTATAGTTTTCGCGGCCTCAGGGAAGAGGGTCTGCATTTGCTCGCCGACATTCGGCGGGAGACGGGGCTTCCGATCGTAACTGAGGCTATGGATACGCGCCATCTCGAAGCGGTGTGCGCACATGCCGACATGATCCAGATCGGTTCGCGCAACATGCAGAACTACACTCTGCTCGAGGAGGTCGGCAGGCTTCGCTTGCCGGTGTTGCTCAAGCGCGGCCTGAGCGCCACCATCGAGGAGTTTTTGTTCGCCGCCGAATACGTCGCAAGCGGCGGCAACGATCAAATTGTATTGTGTGAACGCGGCATCCGCACTTTTGAGACAATAACCAGAAATACGCTCGACCTCAGCGCAGTCCCCATTCTCAAGAAGTTGAGCCACTTGCCGGTTATTGTCGATCCCAGCCATGGCACGGGAATCTGGTGGCTGGTCCCGCTTCTGGCCCGCGCTGCCGTCGCAGTCGGCGCTGACGGCCTCCTCGTCGAGGTACATGCAGATCCGGACAAGGCCTTGAGCGACGGCAACCAGTCTCTCAGACCGGACAAGTTCGCAGCCATGATGAGCGAGCTTAAGCCTGTCGCGCAGGCAATCGGGCGAGAAATATAACAGCAGGGCAGCAAACCAAGATATTACCGAAGAGACCGCAGAGAAATTCACGAGAATTTCCTGCGATCTCTGCGATGATACCTGGGAGTGTTGCACGATTTATCGGGACCCAACGCATGATGCTACCGCCGCGAGACCAAGACGCAAACCTCATCTATCGCCGCTTCTCGGGTTCGGAAGCCGGCGAGATCTTCGTTCATTGCCGTCCCGATCCCCGCCGGAAAGAGGATATTGCTCAACAAACCACCTCGATCTATCAGGCGCTTGATTTTCTGCTGCGTCGGGAAAACGGCTCGCTGGAACAGGTTGTCTATGAGACCGTCTTTTTCCGCGACATCAAGAGGGACTTTGAGCAATTCCAAAAAACCCGTCTGCGGATTTTTGATTCCGCTGCCGGCATTCATCGGCGCTTGCCGGCTTCGAGCTTCATTGAGCAGCCGCCGCTAGATGCCGAGGTCGACCTGGTAATCAGCGCGGTTGCTGTCATTCCGCACCGGGGATCGTTGGACGGTCGAGGCTTTTCCGCTCCGGCTTCGGGTCGCTCTTTTGTGTTGGGAGAGCAAAAATATCTCTACGCCGGGAGCATTTGCGGCGCCCCCGGAAACGCCTTTGACCAGACATACGACATGTTTTGTCTGGCAGACGAAGTGCTCAAGCAAGAAGGAATGGACTTCCGGCACGTGGTCCGGACCTGGATTTACCTGCGGGAGATGGAGCGTGATTACGCGGAATTTAACCGGGCGCGCAGGGAGTTCTTTCGCCGGCAAAATGTGACCCTGCTCCCTGCCAGCACCGGCATCTACGGTTCTCCCTTCCCCGAGAAAGCCGACCTCATGCTCAGTTTCTGTGCCCTCAGGTCTCCCCGGCCTCTCGAAGCCTTCCCTATGACAACACCCACGCTGAACGAAGCAACCACGTACGGATCCGACTTCTCGCGCGGGCTCAGAGTCGTCGAGGGCAACAAAGTTGCTCTTTACATCTCGGGCACGGCCAGCGTGGATGAGGAAGGGCGAACCGCCCACATAGGCGATTTTGGAGGCCAGGTCGAGCGCATGTTGCTGAACGTCGAGACATTGCTCTCGGCGCAAAGCGCCTCATTCGAGAACGTGCTCTCGGCCGTCACCTACCTCAAATTTGCGGATGATGCCCCGATCCTCAGGCGAATTCTAGGTGAACGGGGACTCGCTGAGATGCCAAACGCTCTGGTTCATGCTGCCGTGTGCCGGCCAGACCTTCTGTGCGAGATTGAAGCTGTCGCGGCCCTTCCCCTGCCCGCCGGGCGCTAGCCTCATGAAAACTCTCAACGCAGGGGGGCTGCAATGAAAATGCGGTTTTTCTCCGCGGCCTTGGCGTTGAGGTTTTTGTCTCTCGCGCAAATCTAGGAGCCCGTCCGAGAATTAGGAGGGGTCGCGCGCATGGGGCTTGCGAGGCGAGCTCAAGGCGCGAGGAGGAGGCGGCGATGTCCGTGCACATCGTTGACGACGAGCAACGCGGAGATCGCCCGCAATCCCCATGCGCCCTTCGGGTTCCGGCGGCGCGGGGGCATCTGCGGCGTTGGCGCTCCTCGACGATGTACCAAGACATCGCCTGCGTCGCGCCGCCTTGCATCTGCCCCCGCGGCGCTC
>Ga0187878_1002818_pt1 | contig 14982 bp, 9 predicted proteins | sample June2016WEW_17_1_FD_132979 | JGI IMG/M metagenome (GOLD analysis project Ga0187878, IMG submission 132979) | Peatland microbial communities from SPRUCE experiment site at the Marcell Experimental Forest, Minnesota, USA - June2016WEW_17_150 | ecosystem: Environmental > Terrestrial > Soil >...
GAATGGCTGGTAGGTGAAAAATGAGATCAGGTTGGCAGCCAGTGCAATGTAAAAATATTCTGGAAAATAAAACGCATACACAATGGAAAAAATATCCGAAAGATAAAAATAACGGTCATGTGTCTTGGGAAGAAAATAAGGGACCAGTAAAGCGGATACAAAGGCCAGCTGGACGATCAGGTGTTTTGACAGGTTAACACGACTTTTAAGAACTGCCGCCACGTAAATGAGGCAAATACTGACTGCAAAGATTATGCCTGCCCAGAAGAAAGTGCCGTAATCATCCGCAGGCAGCCAGGTATACATATTGGGAGCATTATGGAACAGGCCTGGCACCCCTTGTACCTGGTAAAAATAGACGGTCAACAACTCCATCAGGGGGCGTCCGGCGATCCACGCTGGAATGATTAGTATGATGTAGACAGCCGGAATGGCAAGCAAGTGCTTCCAGGAAACAACCCTTTTCAAGAACAAAACCAACAATAATGGGGCCAGATAGATCGATTGTAGTTTGATCGAGAACGCGATCCCAAAGGCAATGCAGGCCAACCAGGGTTGCTTTTTTATAACATAAAAAACAAATGCCACCAGCGCCGCTGTGAAAATGCTGTCTGCCTGCCCCCATACCGCGCTGTTAAGAATGACCGTAGGTGCAAACAGGATGGCGAGAAAGGCAAAGATCGGAATGGGACCTTCCTCATATTTCACCCTGACGATCCGATATACAAACCAGGCACAAATAAAATCACACAAAATGGCAGGCAGTTTGACCGCCGTGACAGTTGCTATATTGGGCAACAATTTGGAAACAACATAAAGCATATATAAAAAAGGGGGGGTGTAGTTCGAAAAATTCTGCCCCAGGGCAGGGAAACCCAATTCCTTGATGGTCTCGTACCACGATTTATTATAGTAAGAATAATCCTGGGATGCAAAGCTTCGAAGGCTGTAGCGAAGGGCAAGCGCTAGGAGGATTCCTACGAGAACTATTAGAATGTCCACATAAGGTATTGGTTTGATAAAAATGATCAAACGGTTTATAAAAATCTTCATAAACGACCGTTGATTACCAATTTTATTGGCCGATTTCATGATATTTCTTCCTTATTACTATCTGATATGTTCATTTCCTGAAGCTATCCTTTGCAGGAAGAAAGCTGGTTTATTTATGCCAATCGTAATCTGCCAAATGCCTATAACCGCGCGTGCACACCAATCGCTAAAGCGCTTCAAAATACCCAACATTCCCAGCGTGGGCTTGATTATATAATGCCGGGCTTCTTTCTGGTTAACTACTTAGAGGCGGTCATCCACTATTGACTTTTAAGTCGCCTTGAAGTCAAAAATAATTTGTTTATTTACATGGCTGAGCCCGCGGCACATATAAAGCGACCGGCTGGTTATTAAACCCTGCAACCTCTTTGTAATAACAGTTGAGTGGGATGACTACTTCTTGTACCCACAGGTCATTTTCATTGCCAAAAGCTCTGCCGGCTCCTTGGAAGGATTGAGAATATGCACTGGCAACGATCATACTGAAACGCTGAGCCTGCAAATCTTGCTGAAATCTATCCAGATAAGGGCGGTTATGAGACATGACCATCTCCATCAAGTAATCCTGCTCATAATCAGGGACAAGCGGTACGTTCACCATCTTTAACGCCAACAGTTGACGTTGCGTAATAAAAAGCACTTCTCCGCCGGTTCGCCCTACTGCCTCGGTCTGGCTGCGTAGGGACTCTAATACTTGGTTTACCTGGCTCCCGTCCCAAGTCATGCTCGGACTGACCTGTTTTACTGCCATCCAGACTGGAAAAATGATTGCCAGAATGGTTATAACGGTCGGATAAGAAAGAGGTACGCTCATCTTGTTTGATTCGGGAGTTAAGCAATCAAAGTAAAAATAACCCCCCACAAGCATTAATAGGATAAGGTATGCATCCAGGTTGTGCAGGTCGGACCCGCCGCCGATCTTGATGCTTACAACCAATCCTCCCAGAAAAAGGACCAGCACCGCGGAAAATATCCCGCTTAGACGTAGAGGATGATAAATGCCCTGTCTTCGCCAAAGGGAATAAACAATGAGGGCCAGCAATGGCAGGGAAACAATCAAAGCAGAAGGTAATATCCCAATCGAATTTGTGGCGTTGGGGAATAGGCGATACCATAACAAATCCGAAGTCAGGCTGGTAAAGGCGTCACCTGGATGACCGGCATTCCCGGAAACAATAACAAAAGTGAATTGGCTGGCAAATGCGGCGACAATTCCCAATAAAAACCAGAAGACTGGTTTCCATAAATAACGTAACCATGACTTGGATGTCTCATACGGGATTTCCAGCAGGAACAAGACCGCCGCGAACAGACCCGGCACCGGGTACCAGTTAATCCTGCTCAGCCCTGCCCAGATGGATGCAAGCAAAACCACAAGCGTGGTGAACCAAAATTTCTGCGGTTTTACCCCCCAAATAAAAATGATGGCACACGCAAGTAAATGGATATGGATCGGTCCCTGCATTAAAAACAGGACCACCCAGGCTACCATCGTCCAAAACAGCCGCCAGATGCTCAGCTTTAATCGACGGACATAAACAACGCCAAGGGCTATTGGGAATCCGACCGACAGGATTGCTTCCCAGGCGCGGTGGACCCAGATGGGAAGATTCCCGAAAAGGAATGGGACTGCCAGTAGGAAATTCTGGGTGGCATGCATGATCGGGAGCGCCATATTCATGCCATAGATCTGTTTGGCAAACAAAATGGATGCCCGGTAATAATTCGTTGTGTCTGACCAACCCAGAGAGAATGGGTAATTATTGATCACAGAAACTATTGGTAGGAAGCTGTATATTACAGCCTGTGTAATGACAGTCACTGCTACGGAAAATGACCAGGATATGTTTCTACGAGAGATTTTCAAGACCAGAGCGGCGGCCAAGATAAAAAGCCACATGAGCCAAATGCGTGCGCTCGAATGCATTAGTATGATGACACCAATCGGAAGTTGATCTAGGAATAAAACAATACACGGAATAATAATAATGAGTAAAACATATATGATTAATGAAAGCGTTTTACTTATCTTTAATGTGCGAATCTTTTCGATAAATCTAATAATCCATAATGAGGTTTTAGAATTCCATGTAAGAATAAACAAAACCAACATCAGAAGGGCGAATGCCAATTGAAAAAGCCAAATAAAAAGCCAGTTGGAGTGGAAAGGCAATACGGTGTTCGACCGCATGGTATTTAAAACCCCCATGAATGCCCAAATGGAAAAAAATATTGTGAAAAATATGGTTAGACGTACTAAAAACAGTGATTTTTTATTTATCGTATTCATTTACATTCTGGTCCTTTTTTCACACCTTTAAATATCCCTAGATAATGGGAATATGCCTATTAAACCGCCAATGACGGAATTTATAAATATATCAAATTGAAATGCATAGCGATTATGCTAATCTCCATAAAAACAGGTATGAACGGAAAGATGGCAATGATATCAACAATAATTGATTATCTTTAATAAATATCCGGTTAATCAATTTCAGCTGAAGACGTCCTATTATATAGGAAAATTATCCGCGCCTTAGATAGACCAGCAAGGATGAATCTGGAGTGCAGTTTAAAAACTCTTTTGTTTTCAAGACTTCGGTATATTCTCCTGAATTCAAGAAAGTCTGCCAATTAGAATCAATATATCCTTGTTGGATAATAATGACATCTGCCTCTTGACGCCATTGCTCTGCCAACGCCAGATTCCAGTGACCCAAACGAGATAATGTGGCAGGATCTCCATCCAACCAATAGTTCCACTGCCCATCTAACTCCTGGGGGTGTATCTCAATATTAGGCACATATAAGAGCACGGCTACCGCGTTTCCGCCATCCCAATAGACCTGGCTATCAGGTGGGATCACTCCCGCAAGGTTTTTTCCCGCCTGCTCGTAATTGGCTAAGGTGTTTCCAGAACAATCCCATTGATTAAACCCGCCTCCGAGGGCGATCGAAGGAGAGAACAAAACTCCTGCCAACATGAAAACAACAATAGAAATCGCTCCGAAGGAATAGATCTTTAAGAACCTCTTCCTTTTTAAGAAAGTTCTGATTGCGAAACCAATCATTAGGATGAGTAAACCGCCCAAAATGCCGGTAAGAGTAGGAATTACCCAACGGGAGGTATCATAAGCAATGCCAAATTTGTTGGCAAGAAAATCCCATATAGGCACATTTCCAGGCAAAATTCGCCCGGTCATTAAGAAACTCCGAATGCGTGGAATGCGGATATATAAAAGAAATTCACTGGTGCTTAAGAAGCTACCATATCCAGCACATGTGGAAATCACGATAATAAATGCGCTGAGGGCGATTTGCTTTGCAATGGACAGATTCGCTTGGAAATTTGAAAACACGGCAATCGAAAACAGTAATCCGAGGTAGGTTAAGAATGCAAAATAAGGGTTTACGGCAAATGCATTGTTGAAATTAATTCCATTGAACCCCAGGCCTGCCCAGATATGTAATCCCAAAAGTAAAAAGAAGAGCACACCCAGGAATACACTGAATCGATAGAGGGCATCACTTTTCCATGCTTTGCGGGACGGCCAGAGAACCAGGCTGAAGATGGACCCAACTAATGAGACAAAGTGAAATCGTAAACCTTCCAGCAGGCTGTAAATGCGGGCTGACCAATTTGCATTAAAATTCAACGCGGACTTGATCCCATTTGGCAGGCGCCATGCTGCAAGGAACGGCGTGAGACTGGCGGGCACCCAGGGAGCCCACATTTCCAGAATCCCAGGCCAGAAAATTGCGTGACCGGCGATAACAATTGTGATACCGGCCAATGAGGTAATAAATCCCTGCTTACGTCCGAACTGGCAGAATACGTAAACCAAAAGAATCGGTAAAACCGGAGCCATGTCCTGGCGGGTTAGCAGGATAAGTCCAGCGAGTACAGCACTTAGGGAAGTCTGCCAGATTCGCCTTTCCTTCCCCAGCGCGAAGAACAGCGTCCACATTAGCGGGCAAGTCACTAATCCTTGCGATAACCCGACACTAAAAAAGCGAATGACCGCTGGGTTGAGCGCAGCTGCCCACACCCCGACTGTTGCCCACCATGGACCTGTCAGCCGCCTGGCGGTCGCCCAGAGTCCCAACAGCGCAATAACGCCAACAACGATCGCGAAAGTTCGCCCTGTTCTCAGGCCAGGCCCAAACCACAACTGGATATACCCAGGAATCAGGTATGACAATGGACCATATTCCGTGTGAGGCCCGTAAGATTGAAACGGCTGGAAGATCCCAGAGGCAAATAGGTTTCCTTTATAAAGAAACAGACCCTCGTCAATGGTAGCTTGCTGCGTATTAGCAAAATTAATGGAGAAAACAATGTACAGCGCCGCCCCCACCAACGCCAATGCAATCGCAATGCCGGCATTTGTACCAATTAATCTTAATTGCTTCCTAAGCTTCGCCATTGAGACAATCATCTTAGGGAGTCTACCTTATTTTCTTGTTCTTCTGCCGCTGATCCCAGAGCCAGCCACCAATAAGGATTACCCCGCTGATGACTGCGATGACAGCAAATACTGACAAGACAGGCAAGATCTTCAGAACCAACCCAGAATAACGGCTGATGTACCAGTAACCGAACAGCGCCAGAAAAACCCCTTCCACTGCTAGGATACGTCCCAACCATGGATTATGAGTTGCGCGTTGCCAGGTCAGGGCCTGGGCAGCAAGAGCAGCCTGGAAGAGAAGGAGAATGACGCGATACCGCGGGTTGTCCCACTGGTCACCCCCGGCGCGAGCGGATGAAATAATTATCCACGCCCAGGAAACTAGCCAAAGCCAAAGCCAGGCAAGCCGTTCCCGTTTATCACCTGTTTTCAAGGTTGAACGCAGGCTGTAAAACAGGAAAGGAAGCAGCGCATACCAGCCCAGCCCGCGCAGGATACCTAACGCACGCATCGGCCAGACCGCCGGGTCAGCGATGGCAGCGGGCAACACCGGCTGGGCAATTCCGTAACCAGTAATGAACGGGAAATGAAGAGACTGCGGTAAACTGCTAAACAAATACTGGAGCTGACCGGAGTTTAACTCTGTAACATTAGCGCTGTAGCTTGCCGAATATCGCAGCCAGTTCACCAGGTTCGCCAACGGCCCACCTGGGACCTGAAGTGTGCCCCCCACCACCTCACCCAATAACAAGGCTGCCAGCACAACCACCACTGCCACTCCACCAACCCACCACCATCTTATCTGTCGTTCTTTTTCCCGCAGCCAGGCCCAGACACCCAATCCCAGCAGTGCAATTACCACTACACCCGGAGAGAAGAGCACCATGCCGAGCAGGCTGCCCGCTATCCACCACCAGGCTGTCCGATGCCGGTTCGCCAGCCAGTCCACCACACCCCAGAAGGCCATAGCAATAAACAGGATCAGGAAGGATTCACGCACGGGCGAGGCCCCCACCATCAGTGATTCCGGATACAGAGCCATGATCCATCCAACGATCATTGCGATGCTTTTTCCCCAACTTTGGCACGCCCCCTTCCATGCCAGTGCCACACCTATAGCACTTGCCATTGCAGAAAAAAGGACCAACAGCCAGGGGCGGTGTGCGTCGGGACTAAGGTATCGGTAGAAGAGGCTGTGAAAGAATAACAGCCCGCCATACTGATCGTCAGCACCATATGACCGGTCAAATGCCCTCCATAAAGGTTCATTGGATGATGCCAGTTTCCAGGCTTGAGCGTCATAAGTGGAAGCGTCCCTGACGGCAAAACCCGCTTTATAGACTGGGGTATCGTTGCCAAAAACCGGCAGGAATGTGGAGAAGAAAATGCCCAGCCCAAGCCTCAAGAATAATGCCAGCAAAAGCATCAGCATCACGGTCCGGGGCGCGCCGGCTGAACGCCAAAGCGCGTTAAGTGCCAGCAGACCAAGCGTCAAAACAACAGCATAGGCCAACCAACCAATCCACCACGTCCCTGGTCCTAGTAGCGAAAGCACCAGGCCAAGACCGAGACTTGTGGGGAGAACCCAACGAAGGTCACGTAGGAAAGTTTTCAAATTCATGGAGTTAATGAATTCAATCTGTTTTGCATAAATAAGATTAAAAAATTCAAAACGATTTTAATACTCGCTGGCTGCGTTCGATCCAGGAGTATTGCTGCACAACCTGGCGGGCACGCTGACCGAGTGCCTCCCGTTGTTTTTCATCGCCCAGCAGCGCTCGAAGAGCGGATTCCCACGCCCCGATGTCATCCGGAGGGCAAAAAACCGCAGTCGTCTCATCCAGCACTTCATGCAGCACAGGCAGGTCACTGCTCACGATGGCGCGACCGGCTGCCATGTACTCGAACATTTTCATTGGACTACAGATATCGGCAGTATTCCCACCGCTGGAGGTTGCTACTATTCTCTGGTAAGGCATCAGCAGAACATCTGCAGCGGATTGGTAAAGGGGGATGCGTTCGTTCGGTACAAACCCGGTAAAGGTGACATTGGTAAGTCCTTGCCCGGTAGCCTGGGTCTTCCAGGTTTCCACATCTATGGGGCGTCCTCCCACCCATACGAAACTGGTCAGTGGGAATTTTCCCGCCAATGCCAGGAATAAGCCCCCGCCGCGGCCTTCATAAAGGTGACCGGTACAAAGTATGCTGGTGGCGACGGGCAATTTAAGTTCTCCTCGGGCAGAAGCAGGGTCAGGTAAAGTTTCGTATCGTTCCAGATCTACTCCGTCAGGTGCAATAATGGTTCTTTCGGCCGGCAAATTAAGCGCTTGCCGCAGTGCATCACTGATGGGCAACAGGCGCTTACGCCCGGGTAGAACTTGGAAAAGACGCAGCCAGAGTGGGCCAAACCGTCCCCCTGGGAAATCGTGCAATTCCAGCATGGACGGCATTCCGGCGAGGAGGCCCAACGCTCCAGCTTGGAGTGGCCAAACGTATAGCAGATTCGCCTGCAAGCGGCGGGCACGCCGGACGGCCCCCCACGGAAAGATACTCCGGTTCCCCGCTGATATCCATTCGATTTTAAAGAGTGTACGAAGACCGTAGTGCTGCTGTAAATCAGCAAATCTCAAATCTGCAGGCTGTGGACCGGGGACCAGGAGGATGACTTCATGCCCCAGCTGAGTAAAAGCCTGGCATACCTTCATCACCTGTATGCTGTTGGCCGTATCGGAAGGAACCTGGGCCGAAGAAATACATACGATTCTCATTTCTCAATGAGAGCCTTCATCGTGAGCTTTATCCGTGTCAAGCAGCCCCAACCTCATTGCAGATAGTTGTTCGGCGATCAGGCCGATGAAAAAAAACAACAATCCGGTGACGATCCCCAGCATTGCCCCCACGCTAACGCCGCGCGCCCGCAGCAGGATTGGTATTCCCCAGGCAAGACCGAAACCGATGCATAGGATCGATAGTGACCAGAATATCCTGATCGGGTTGAACAGCATGGCAATGTTGACAATTTCCATAAGTGTCTGGATGGCAGTAAAAGTATTGATCGTGCTCTTTCCGGTTGCCCGTTTTTTAATGGTGATAGGGTGCTCTAAAACCAGGTGGCGCTTTTTAATAAATATCAAGGTAATCACATCACTAAAAGCCATCGAATCGGGGCAGATGGATAAATATCGCTGTGCCAGTTCGGTTTGATAGAGCTTGAAGCCGGAGTTTAAATCTGAAATATGGACAGGCATGAGCAGGGCGGCAAATTTTCGGATCAACCATTTACCAATGTTGCGATATAAACCTGTGGAGCCTAGCTTGCCTCGATTGCCCACCGTTAGGTCAGCATCCTTCTCCAGGGTGAACCGGAGCATTTCCTCCAAATCGCCAAGTTCATGCTGGCCATCAGCATCCATGGTCACAACATATTGTGAGTCGGCCTCCAGAATACCGGTTTTGAGCGCACCGCCATAGCCGCGGTTGACTTTATGATGGATGATTTTTATGCCGGGTGTCTCGTTATATTCTTTCAGGATCCCGGGGGTGTTGTCACGGGAGCCGTCATCGACCAGGATTAATTTCCAGTTATGCTCGCGGCAAAATGGAACCAGCTCTTTAAGCACGTCGGAGAGAGAGCCCGCTTCATTATATATGGGAACAACAACGGAAAGGACTTCCGAACCTGAGCTTAATTCTTGATTCTGGTTTCTTTCCATATGTGTCACCCTGATTAGAATATATCTTCATCACTTTGAAGTCATAAATCATAAAGATAAATATGCCATTTCCATAAGGGGGATTTTAACCCCTTTGGAAAATATTCCTGGAAGTGATAGATGGTCTATTCGATTTACATCCTGTCTTATGGTTTAATGGATTTTGAGCAGGATGTACCCTTCATTTTGCATTATCAAGGTTGCCGGCAGGCTGGTAAATATTTGTGGGACCACGTTGAAATCGATTACCAGGTAATCGGCTTTTAAACTTTCTGCTAAAGAGACTAAACCTATCAGCCTCTCCTGCGGATCGGCAATTGCTCGCAGAGTTTCCCATTGTTTGGTGGTCCCCAACCATCCCGGGAGGGCGGAACGGTCGGCATAGCCCAGAATTCCGCTGTCGCGCGAAGTGTACACCAGCGGACGCAGAGCTTCATAACGAACGCTGAGAGTCTGGGACGTGTAGGCTGCATCTTCGTTAAAGAACAGCACCCCTTCCCCGGGTTGGGTCTGGGAGCGTAATGCGACAATCAGATTGTCGATCGGGAGTGGGGACGAGCATACCGGGCGTGCCTTGGGAAAACAAGCTGCAGCCTGCAACATGTCTCCTATGGCAGGACGGTTGGTAGCCCCCCAGAACCCGAATAGCAAAATCCCCACACCGAAAACCGCTGCATGCATCTTTTGCTTTCCCAGGCGGGGAGTCAACTCTGCCAGCGGCCACAGCCAGAAGAACAACATTATTGGCACGAAATAACGGATGCAGCGCACCAACTCGGTTTCAAGGGGCAAGATGTGAAATTGCCGCTCGATTATCCCTTCCGCAAGGGGGATCAGGATACTGGTAAAAAACAACCCTGCCGTCCACAACAGCACCATCTTTATCGGTGTCCGGTCTTTTTTCAAGAGCAACCAGATGCAGACAAACCCGACTATCGCCACCGGAAGGAGGAGATTGCGGGTCATATTCCAAAGAAAAGAACCCAAAGCTGCCAGTGGATCCAGCAAGTTCAGCGGAGAGTAGGTTTGTAAGACCATCATTACTGTGCTGTAGTCCGCACCCTGGCTGCGCATATTGTAAGATAAGTAATTGACTGCAAAGGGAACAATGGGAACCAGGAAAAGGACGCCCAGCCCCAGCATGACCAGGATACGCCCCCCCCAGTTCCATCCTTTGGGATGAACCAGCCAGAGACCAAGCCAGATGGCAAATCCCCAGGCCGGGGCACTAATTGGGTGGACATAAACGAGCAAGCCGGCTGCAATCATCAACCAGGGCCAGCGCGATGGGCGGTCTTTCCAAACTAATACCAGTGCCAGCAGGAAAGGCAGCAATGATTGGAAGGTGACGCGCGGTAGGGCATCCTGCCAAACTCCCCAGATTTCTCCCAAGCCTATACTGATGACCGTCATGCCTGTTATGAAAGCCAATAAAAAAGCCCAAAAGCGGTTTTTAAATAGCACCCTTCCAAATATATAAAAGCCGAGCAATTGCAGGAATGTTTCCGGAAAAACCAGCCAGGCATATGCCAGGCCATAATCACCGGTAAGGTGGTTAAGCAGACGTATCAGAGGAATATGGATGGTAGCATAGACGCCAATGTTATTGGAATTTCCCAGGACGGGGTCGCTCGTGAACCAGCCAGGGTGGTCCAGTGCCGCGGCATAACTGGCAATATTGCCTCCATCCCCTGTCAGGATAACCACTGGGTAGTTTCCCTGCAAGCGGCCCAGGAAATATAACCCGGCAAAGGCCATGAAAACCAGGACAGCCAGCCAGTCCCAGCGGTTGATTGCTGGAAACCCTAAGCGCGGCTTTATTTGACTGCGACCCATGGAGACTCCTCCGTCAGGGCCTCAGCAATTTTGGATGGGTGCAAATCCGATGCAGGAGGTTTGGGATCGGCTCGCTCCCGGCGGCGAATTTCCCACAGGCCGCGTAACGTGATGAATCCTTGGGTGATTATGAAGTATCCTGAGAGAATAACGGCCATCATCAGGTATCCATACCTTGGAACCAGGGTGAAAATCAAAGATAATTCGATGATCCCCGTCAATAAAGATATCAGGACCGGATAACCTGCCTTACCGAGCGAGAGAAAGAGCGGCCGATTCCACTGGAAGGTGCTGGCAAATCCGTATCCTGCGACCAGGATCAATAACAGCGGATAGACAGGGCTGGCTTGCGGCTTATAAACTGCGGGGATGATCCACCAACCGGTCAGTGCCCATGCAGCCCAGATTGCCAGGACAACCCCACCGGTGATCAAGGTAACTCTTTTAAGCAGGCTGAGGGTTGTACCCCATTGAAACTTTGCGATCGTGCGGGAAATTTCAGTATAAGTTGGTGCAATAAAGGGATCCAGGATCAGTGTGATGGGGATCGTCAATGTCATGGCAATCTTAAAATACCCCACAGCTGTAATGGATAACAAACTCGCCATATATAGCGGGATATTGTCACGGAAGAGCAGGTTCAATGTCCCGTTCAGGTTGGTATTCAGCGCAAACATGACTAAGGTGGGTTTTCCGGGCAGTGCTCGCAGAGGTGTTTTCCACCATCCCGGCCCCAATACATGCTTCAATTCGCGCAGGGACAAAATAACCTGAGATACCCCCACGTAGGTTTTACCAACAACGTACGCCAGAAGGATGGCTACCAACAAATCGGTTGCCTTGATCAGGCCAGTCCACCGGTAAAGTACGTATGTCCCTCCGATCATTGTGCAGGTGATGATGCTGTTGATCAGGTTGACGCGGGCAAGGTGGTCGAATCGACGAGTGGCTTGTAAAACCCCGGTGGATGTTTCAAATATTAGGTTGCTCAGAATGATAAGGCCATAGAAAATAAATATGGGAGCAGTTGCTGCATTTCCGGCAAAAACCTTGGAAGCCCATGGAGCGAGGGCAACCACCACCACGAAACCAATAATTGACATGGCTGCTTCCGTCAGACCGGCGGCTTTTACAAGGGCAGCCGCCTCCTGCTTCTTTTCTTCCGCAAGGGATGGACCAAGGTGTTTAACTACCACTTCGCTCATCCGAAAGGACAGGAAGCGGTTGATATTGGATGCAAAGGTTTGGACGACTGCTACCAGGCCCCAGCCGGCCACGCCGAGCAGGCGCACAGCAAGGATGGTTTGACCAAAGCTCAGAACTGCGGAAATCACGTTACTGCCGAATAGATAGCTGCTGTTGCGTACTATCCGGCGCAGAAGGTTATCTTCCTTCCATACTTCTGAAAGGTTTTGGAAAATGCTCACGGAGTAGCCACCTCTTTGGCCCACTCCCGTTCTGCACGATACCATTCCACAAGATGAGTCATCCCATCAATCAGTTTCATTTGGGGTTCCCAACCGAGCAATCGTTTCGCCTTGCTGATATCAGCCCAATTGGCAAGGATATCGGCCCGGTGGGCAGGGTGGTTTTTGAGCTGAGCCTTTTTGCCGGTCAGTTCTTCCAACATGCTAATCATTTGATTAATCGTGATGGTTTCGTGCCCGCCCAAGTTAATGATTTCAAATCCCATCGGTTTGAGTGCCAGGATAGTGCCGCGTGCAATGTCATCGAGGTAGGTGAAGCCGCGCGACTGTTCCCCCGTCCCGTATAAATGCACTGGCTGTTCTTCGGTAATCCACTTGGCGAAACGGAACATGACCATGTCTGGTCGCCCTGCCGGGCCATAAACAGTGAAATAGCGAAGTACGGTTACATCTAGTCCGTGCATGTAATAATACGAGTGACACAAGACTTCGGCGCCTTTCTTACTGGCCGCGTAGGGTTGGAGCGGGTGGTCTGATTCTGCAGTTTCCGGCGTAGGCAGCGGCGGGTTGGCACCGTAAATACCTGCGGTGGAGGCCTGGATGAATTTCTTTATCCCGCGCTGGCGCGACATTTCCAGTAGGTTGAGTGTCCCGGTCAGATTTGTTTCCATAAAAGCCCAGGGATTCTCGATGCTGTCGCGCACTCCGGCGCGCGCCGCCAAATTAATCACTGCTTCGAACGCAGGGAGTGTTTCCACCGCGGCGCGATCTGAAATATCGAGTTTTTTGAAAGTGAACCTGGGCAGCGCCTGCAATTTCCGCAGTCGATACTCTTTCATGCGGATATCGTAGGCGTCGTTCATGTTATCCACGCCCGTTACGGTGTGTCCCTGGTCGACCAGCATCTCGGTGACCCGGCTTGCGATAAACCCGGCCGCGCCGGTGACCAGATAATTTGCCATTACAACCGTTCCACCTTAGGGTTATCTTTACCCATCTTTCCTAGGGCGTTGCGGCTGTCAAAAATGAATTGGGACGCTTTCAGGATAGCCTTGTAATCATAAACCTTATGGTTCGTCACGGCTACAACCACGTCTGCAACTCGCACAGCCGCCATCAGGTCCGGAACGCTTTTCATCTCGGCGTCCTCGTGGGTCCTCAGGGTGGGAATATATGGATCGTGATAATCGACGGTCGCACCCTTCTTTTGGAGAAGACCGATTACATCCAGCGCAGGGGATTCTCGAATATCGTCTATGTCGGGTTTATAGGCTACCCCTAAGATAAGGCAATGCGCACCTTTGAGCGTTTTACCGCGCTCGTTCATTGCTTCCAGGATGCGGGTCACTACATAACGCGGCATGTTTGTGTTGATCTCCGAGGCCAGCTCAATGAAGCGGGCAGTATATTGGTAGGCTTTCATCTTCCAGGAGAGATATAGCGGGTCGATCGGGATACAGTGCCCTCCCAGGCCGGGTCCGGGGGTGAACTTCATAAAGCCGAACGGTTTGGTGGCTGCCGCGTCGATCACTTCCCACACATCCACGCCCATCCGTTCACACATGATTGCCATCTCGTTCACCATTCCAATGTTGACCATGCGGAAGGTGTTTTCCAACAGTTTTGCCATCTCAGCAGCTTCTGCTGACGAGACCGTATGGATGTGCTGGATTGCTCCTTTGTACCAAATTTCCGTCACTTCGGTGCAGGCTGGGGTGATGCCACCCACCACTTTGGGCGTATTCAAGGTGGTGAAATCTTTCCGTCCAGGGTCAACCCGTTCGGGTGAGAAAGACAGGAACCAGTCCCGGCCTACTTTCAAACCATTGGCTTCCCCCAACATTGGCAGGAGGATCTCGCGCGTGGTGCCGGGATAAGTGGTCGACTCCAGGACCACTACCATACCTTTATGCATGTATTTCGCCAGTTGCTCTGTAGCCGACAGGATGAAAGACATATCCGGGTCGCCGGTTTGCCGCAAGGGCGTTGGGACACATATGCTGACGGCATCCATATTCTTTAATACAGAGAAATCCATGGTGGCTTCCAGATGACCGGATTTAACCAATGGCGCGAGCCGTTCAGTGGAGATATCCGGTATGTAGCTTTTCCCCTTCACTAGCGAATCGGCTTTTCTCTTGTCCGGGTCGACCCCGGTGACAATAAATCCCGCCTCGGCGAACACCACTGCCAATGGCAGACCGACATAGCCCATGCCAAGGATGGCAACCCGGGCAGTTTTGTTGTTCAATTTCTCCATGAGTGTTTCTTTAATGGACATTCTTCCTCCGCTATTCTTTTCCACCATACAACCCGGCCACGAACATTATAGTTCGGATCCTTGGGGTGGTCTTAAAACATACTGAGTTGTTTGGGCTCTTCTTTCGGTTCTTCCTGCGTCGTTCCATTAGAGCGTTTTAGCCCGGCGCGCGCTTGCTCCAATAGTTTTGGCAGTTGTGCAAAATCTTTCAGGATGGCAGGTTTTAGCGCTGCCTGGTGTAATGCTGCGGCCGGGTGGAACATGGCAATTACATACCGATC
>Ga0187878_1002820_pt1 | contig 14981 bp, 14 predicted proteins | sample June2016WEW_17_1_FD_132979 | JGI IMG/M metagenome (GOLD analysis project Ga0187878, IMG submission 132979) | Peatland microbial communities from SPRUCE experiment site at the Marcell Experimental Forest, Minnesota, USA - June2016WEW_17_150 | ecosystem: Environmental > Terrestrial > Soil >...
CGTGATATCCCATTGCGGACAAACGCTTCTATTGCCTAATGAGTCAGGCTGTTTGTTACGATCCCGATTCCGATAGCGATTCCGACGCCGAGTTCCGATTGTGCTTAAGTGAACAGTATTGGGCTTAACCCGCATCTCTCACCAGGTTTCTACTGCGGTGTCGGATCCGGGCATGTCTACTGCCTTGCGCTCCGTCGGGCTCCTCGACGTACTGTCAAGTACGCCTGCGGGGCCCTCGGTCGCGCGCCTTGTATCCATACCCGCCTGCGCCGCCTCGCTACGAAACCTGGTGAGAAATGCAGGTTAAATGTATAGGCATCACAGCAGTTCACGCGCCTTTTCGACGCCCGCGGCGACCGTCTCCTCGCTCAGGGCGCCGGATTTCGCACCCATTCCAGATCCAAGCTCGGCCCCGTTGGTACATAGCCCCAGCAGGAGAATCTGCGTAGCTGCATGGGGATTGAGGCAACGGAAGAGCTTAATAGCCAGGAGGGGAGAAAGCTGATGCACGCTGGGCGAGGTCTCCGGCCAGGCCTGAATGGTTTCTTCATCCAAGACCACGATATTGCCGGCGCTTCCCGCGCACTCCTGAGGGTAGATCACGGCATCGACCAGCACCACTCTCCGATACGCCGGGAAACGGGCGATCTGAGTCAGCAGGTCGGTGTGGGCGTCGGCCAGATCGGCATATCGCAGAGAGTCCGGAGTTTCGCGGCGCAGGCGTTCGATCACCCGCGGTCCGAAAGCATCATCACCCATCAACGGGTTGCCCAGCCCGATCACCAGCGTCCCTTTGCTCCTGTTTTGCCCCTCCATTTTTGACCTCCCGCGCAATGGGCAGCCTGACGGTAAATGTAGCCCCCTTGGGTGAACTCGCGGCTTCCACTTTACCGCCGGCGCGGGTGACGATGCCGTGGACGATCGAAAGGCCGAGCCCGGTTCCCTCGCCCACTTTCTTAGTGGTGAAGAACGGTTCAAAGATCAAGGGGAGAATCTCATCGGGGATACCCTTGCCGGTGTCACTGATCCGAATCAAGACCTCCTGCGCTGCCAGATCTATATCGGTTTCGACCGTAAGCGTACCCGCCTCCTCCATGGCATCGACCGCGTTCAAAGCGATATTCACCACCACTTGCTGCAACTGGCCCGGATCGATGAGCGCCTGAGGCAAATCCGGCTTGAACTCTCGGACCGTCCGCACGTTGTGGAAGATTGACTGATTCTGGAGCAGCGAAAGGGTTTTGTCGACCACCGAGTTGATATCAGTCAGCGAGGCAGAAGAGGTTGACTGCCGTGCGAAGTCAAGCAAGCCCTTGACCGTTTCACGGCAGCGCATGGTCTGTTTGATGATGATTTCGAGATTCTTGTGCAGCGGGTGCTTTTCATCGCAGTCCTCGAGCGCCAGCATGCTGAATGTCAGGATCCCTCCCAGAGGGTTGTTAATCTCGTGAGCTACGCCAGCTGCCAGCCTGCCGAGCGAAGCCAGCTTTGCGGATTGTGCCATCTGGTTCTGCACCGTGACCAGCTCCTCGGTCCGTTTCTTGACTTTCTCCTCGAGGGTGCGTCCCCAATCTTCCAGCTCGCGCTTCATAGTCTTGATGCTGGTAACCATCTTGTTGAAACGATCGGCGAGGTGGCCGATCTCATCGCGCGAGGGGATGTTGATCATGCTGTGGTCGAGATCTCCGTCAGCGATCCGGTTGCTGGCCGCGACGATTTCCTCGAGCGGGTGGATCATGCTGCGGGTAATAAGATAGGTCAATCCCAATACCACCAGGACACCGACTGCGGCCACCACCAGAAAGGTGAGCATCATGTCGGTGCGGACTGCCAGGAACGGTTTCTCCTGCACGCCCACATAGAGGATGCCGATGTTCGCGCCGGAGTGGTTGCGGATGGGCTCATAAGCAGTGATACGCCAGTCGTTGACGACGTAAGCCCTGCCATACCAGGACTGGCCCCGTTTCAGCACGGTCTGAGCTACTTGGGCGGACACGCGAGTGCCGACAGCGCGTTGGTTGGGCTCCTTCATCACCGTGGTGGCCACCCGCACGTCATCCATGAAGATTGTGACCGATCCGATGTCGCGGCCGTCGGACTGTTCCCCGCCAAATATGACTCGATTGATCTGATCCACCAACTCAAAGTTGAGATTGAGCAGGATGCCGCCGTAGAGCACGCCCTTAAGTCCAGATTCGGTGGCCACCGGCGCGGCTGCCATCAGAACCAGACCCGAGTCGACCTCGGTGCGAGAATCAGGGGTTGTCATGGGCACGGGGACGATCATTAAACGCGCCATCTGGGCCAGCGCCGGGTCCTCCCGGAGCAGCATCTCACGGCTCAGCACCTCGGTGCTCGCCATCACCTTTCCATTCCGAGCAGCGACCAGCAATTCTGTGAACGACACCGCCTCTGAAGAAGACGAGGGAACATCGGCCTCTAAGCCGCGAACGATGCGGCCGCTTTTTGCGTCCGCGAAGGTGAGGAAATGGAGATCGCTTTCCTTGCGCAGCATGGAGAGGATTCGCGGCAGCTGCTTCGATCCTTGGGAATCGGACGCAGCCGCCAGTTTTTCCGCTGTAGCCGCCCCCGCGACCGCCTTGCGAACGCTGTCCAGCCGCGCTGCATAGACCATTCTCGCCGTATCCACGCCAGTGCGCACCCGCTTGAGCGCTTCGTTGCGCATCGCATTGGTAATGATTTGCGAGCCGATGAAGGTCGAGATGGCCGTACCGCACAAGACGATCAGCACGAAGCTGATGGTAATCTTCCCCCTCAACGAGACGGCCCTAAAAGGACTGATCATAGGGGCACCGGTTCAGGCGCCACAGCTTCACTTTGCCCGTCCGCGTTTGCCCTGACCCCGATGGATCGCGAAACAGTGAAGTCGTCGTGCCTGAGGTTTCCGTCTTCCTTTCTTTCGTTCAGCTTCGAAACAGATGGACGGAACAGCTGATGCAGGGATCGTAAGCGCGTGCAATCATGGCCAATCGCTGCTCGAGCATGAGGTCTGAAACACCCGCTTCCACTCCCTGCCGCACTGCCGCCCTCATCTGATCCTCGATGTGGTTCAAGTTCTGCGCTGTCGGTGTGATGACATCCGCCGCCGCCACGCGTCCCTCAGAATCCAGTTCGTAGGAGTAAAACAGGATGCCGCGCGGGACTTCGGTTGCCGCGGTTCCATGGCAGGCCCGGACGCGATAGGGAAGAGGCGACTCGGGAGCAATCCCCGTTTCGAGCAGATCCGCCACCAGGTGCAGGGCGCGCTCGACGGAGTAGATCATTTCAACTGCCTGAGCGATATTATTCATCAGGATGTTGGTGGCAGGGAGGGTGAGGCGGAGCTCTTCCCACGCTCTGCGCGCCATTCCTCCGATCCGATCGCCGCTGATGGTCAATCGAGCCAACGCGCCGACCATATAGGAGCGATGGTCGTTCGCGCTTCGTTTGGCGTGAGAGTGCGGCACGAGATATTCGTTGGTCAGCGTGCGGTACTCTCGAACCGGAATCGTCTTGTTTGCGCCTCCATCGGAAAGCTCAATGCAATTGCCGAAAAAGAATGCCTCGTCTTCAGGCACCAGGGCGGCACAACGGATTGGCTCGCACACGATGTCCGGCACTTTGATGCCCCGAAGAACCTCCAGGGTACGTTCGCAGTCTGTGAGCCGGGCACTGAGCTCCTTTTTAAGTGTAAGAAGATCGTCCGTCGAGGGAACCTTGCCGAAGCCTCCAATGACGTAGTTGACCGGATGGACGGCCCGGCCGCCGATAACTTCCTGGATGGTGTTTCCCAGCTTTTTGAGGCGCAAGGCCATCGCCACGGCATCCGGGTTAACGCCTGCCAGGCTGATGACGCTCGGATGACCCAGGAGGTCCGGGAGGGCAAGGACGAAGACGTGTAGCGCGTGGCTCTCGATGTTGGCACCGTGGTAGGCCAGGTCGCGCAGCTTGCGCGTTTGCGGCGTCACCGCAACTTCCAGCGCGTCCTCCAGCGCCTGAAGGGAAGTGATACTGTGGCCATGCGAGCATATGGCACAGATGCGGGAAACGATGCCGGTGACATCCTCCAGGCTTCGGCCGCGCACGAGCCCCTCAAGCAACCGGATGCCCTCGAAAACATCGAGTTGTACTGTGCTGACCTGGTCACCGTCGAGGACAACTTTGATGCCCCCATGCCCTTCGACCCTTGCCAGATGATCGATGGTGATCGTACGTGTCATGCCGAACCTCCCTGTTCTTTCCGGTCTAGCGCCGGGGCGGCAAAAGTCCTGAGCTTGCGTTTGATCTCGCTCGCTCTCAGTGCCTTCTCCACTAAGATCTTCTGCAGCGACGTGATGTTACACTCCTCGACCGGGCCGCGACAGCCGATACACACCACGTTGTATTGCGGGCAGCGAGCGCCGCAGCCGGCTGTTGTTACCGGTCCGGCGCAAGGCAAGCCCCGTGATACCAGCAGGCAATCGTTCTCAATCATTTTGCACTCAAGGCAGACAGGATACGCGGGCAGCTGCGGGATGTCGCCATTCAGAATGCTGGCGGTTGCTCGTAAGAAGTCATTTTTCTCCATCGGGCAGCCTGGTATGGCCACGTCCACCTTGACGAAATCCGCAAGCGGCCGGTGAGGCCGGATATCCCAGTCGGAGGCGGGGCCGTCAGAGCCATATACCTGGCAAATGATTTGTTGGCGGGGCTGGTCTGCATCCATGGCGGCGATGCCGCCAAAGCAGGCGCAGGTACCGCAGGCAACCAGCAGCTCCGCTCGTTCACGGATCCGCCTCAGTTGCTTTTCTTCCCTTTCATTCGCCACGGAGCCCTCCACAAAAGCGACGGCAAGAGGGCTCTCCTCGTCGTTAACGGACGAGCCGCCAAGGAAATCCACAATCTCCGTGGCGCCCAGAATGTCCAGCAGCTGGTCTTCACAGTTGAGAATTACGATCTGCTCGCCCCAGCAGCCGCTTAAACCGAATATGCCGATCTTGGGCTTCATAAGTTTCCTCTATATGATCTCCGGAAGATTGATCGCATCCCAGTAGGTGAAGACCGGGCCGTGTATGCAAGTGTACTTGTATCCCACGCTGCAGTGGCCACACTTGCCCACGCCGCACTTCATCCGGCGCTCGAGACTCATCAGGATGCGGTCCTTGTGAAAGTTGAGCCTGAGCAGCTCCCCGAGCACGAACTTGTAAACGACCGGTGGGCCGACTACCGCTGCATAGGTTCGACCAGGATCGATCCGGACCTTTTCGAAAAGGGTCGGCAGCAAGCCGACGTGATGCTTCCAGGTTCCGGTTGGGTCTCTGTCCACCGTCAGCAGAGTAGTCAGGTCTTGTACCTCTGCAAGAGAGAGCAACTCTTCACGGAAGAGCATGTCTCCAGGAGTGCGCGCGCCGTACATCAGGACAATGTTGTTGAACTTCTCCCTGTGATCGAGAGCGTACCAGAGCAGCGAGCGCAAGGGGGCCATTCCCAGTCCGCCGGCCACAATCAGCAAGTCATGCCCCTCCATCTCTTCGATGGGAAAACCGTTGCCATAGGGGCCGCGGATTCCGACCATGGCATTTGTGGGCAAGCGGTAAAGGGACGATGTGACCCTCCCAACGCGACGAACGCAGAGTTCAACAATGCCCCGGCGCGTGGGCGGAGAAGAGATCGAAATAGGCACCTCGCCGGTTCCGATCACGGATAGCTCCACGAACTGGCCTGGCCGGTGCTCCCAACCTTCGGCAACCGCATCATCGGCGAAGCGGAGTTGGAACAAATAGTTGTCGGGCACCATCCGATGAATGCGGACGATCCGCGCCAACTGGGGCTGATAGGGATTGGAAGCGAACTTATGCTGTTGCGGTAATACTGCTGCTGGACTCATTTCGCTCACCTCGAATTGTTTCGATGACCGTGACGATGTCGATCTTGGCCGGGCAGGTGATGACACAGCGGCCGCAACCAACACAGCTCGGCCGGCCGTACTCGGCGACAAAACCACGCTGCTTGTGGTAGTAACGAAATTTTATGCGCGAAGCACGAGACGATCTGAAATTCTCTCCCCCGGCAACCAGCGCGTGGGTCCTGAACAGACAGGAGTCCCATGACCGGATTCTGCTGCCCGCCCCGTCCTTCAGCTCAAGCTCGTCGTTAACGTCGAAGCAGTAGCAGGTCGGGCAGACTGCACTGCACGACCCGCAGGAGAGGCAACGCTCCCCCATCTCATCCCATACTTTGCTGTGGTATTCCATCTCCAGGATTTCGGGAAGCTCGCCGAGCTCGAGTCGGGTCCTGTATGCTGACCTCCGCAGACCCGACCGCCGCTTGTATTCATCAAAGTCCGCTTTGGCCGGCTCTTGCAGCAGGCATCCGCTCATCAGCACGATGTCATCGCCCCGGCTGGTTCCTACCAGAACCAGATAATCCTCTCCGATATCGCTGAGGAAGAGGTCGAACCCGCTATCTACGAAATCAGCATTCATCGAGTAGGCAAAATGCTTGTCATCGGGCTCGAAGTCTACGCCGATGATCGTCGTGCTTTGCCTGCGGGCGGCATAGTAAGGATCGACGTATTTGCCTTGAGAGAACACCCGATCGAGGATGTTCAAGCCGAATATGTCATACGCATGGACCCCAAAAAGCACAATCGGCTTCGCCGCTTCCTCCAGCAGGTTGCGATAGCCTCCTTTGGGATTGAAAGCAAAAGTAGCTTCCCGAGGCGGAAGCAGGAATTTCTTCGGAGGAAGAATGGTCCGCGGGTATTTCATTTGCACATCGGACCAGAATGCAGGTCGATCAAAAGCAAACCCTTTCCCGCGCATTACCGGGGCATATACCTCCCCAAAGGCCGGAAGAACGGCCACAAAGAGATCCAGGTTTTGCTTTGGAATCTTTAATATTTTCATGATTCTCTCCTTCCGCCGGCAGCGTGGCTGATCGGGGAGTATGCGGCATCGGTTAGCCGCCGGATCTCCGCCAAAAGGCGTGCCGGATCAACCGGCTTGGGCAGGAACAGGTCAGCGGGAAGCCAGCCGGCCTCGGGGCTTACGCGGAAGATGGGCTGGTCTGCATAAATGGATGAGACCACGATTACCGGGGTTTGGCTCAACTCGGGAACGCGGCGGGCCTCCTGAAGCATGAAGAAGCCCTCAGTCCTTTCGGTCATCATGATATCGAGCAGGATCAAGTCCGGCCTGAGCGTCTTGGCCAGATGTAACCCATCGCGGCCGTTGCACGCGCACCGGACCTGATAGCCTGACGATTGCAGCAAGGCTTCGATGGCATGGGCAAAATCGCGGTCGTCGTCGATGATTAGCACTTTCTTTGATTCACTCATTGGCTTTCACCTGGTGTTCGCTAAAGCAGCTTTCAGCTGGATTCTGTTTGCGTTTCTGCTACCGGGAGGTGGATCAGGACAGTGGTTCCCCGGCCTTCCGTGCTGCTTACCTCGATGGATCCCCCAAGCTCCGTGACGATTCGGTTGCAGATTACCAAGCCGAGTCCTGTCCCGGGGATATCTCGAGTTTCTTTCGTGTTAACACGGTAAAACTCCTCGAAGAGGTGAGAGAGGCAGTCTTTCGGGATGCCGATGCCGGTGTCGCTCACTTCCAGCGTGACCTGTTTCCCGCCGGTAAAGGCCCGGATGGAGACGGAACCGCCTGGACGATTGTATTTGATGGCATTGCCTATCAGATTGCTTACCAACATGCTGATGCTGACTCGATCACCGCACACCGGAGGGAGGGTTGGCGGGAGCGCGACGTCAATGGTTAAGTCAGAGGCGGCGGGCAGCTGCCGCTGATCCTGAACGATGTCATCCACGATCGGGGCGATCTGGGTGCCCATGCCGCGATCGCAGCAGCGGCCGCGCTCAATCTTCGCCAACGCCAACCAGTCCTGGATAAGCGTTAACATCTCGCCGAGCCGCACTTGAGAGCGAGTAACCCATTCCACCGCTCTTGCCGGCAGCTGACCCTGTTGGGAAAAGAGCAAAACGTCCAGATACTGCTTGACAGCAACCAGCGGAGTCTTGAGCTGATGCGAGACGAGAGTGATAAACTTGCGTTCAGCCTCCTCTTTTTCGTGGCGCAGACGCTGCCCCTCCTTGATCAGCCGCCAGCGTTCGAAGCCGCGGTCGACGATCATTCGCAGCTCACCGGGGGTAAAGGGCTTGGGCAAGAAATCGTATGCCCCAGCCTTCATCGCATCGACTGCGGTCTCAATGGTGGCATAACCGGTTATCACGACGATGGCCACGCTGGGATCCAGCTTGCGAACGCGGTCAATGACCTCAAACCCATCCAACTCGGGCATCTTGATGTCAACCAAGAGGAGGGGACTTCCGACTTCCTGGAGTCGGCGGATGCCGTCGTGGCCGTTGGCGAAGGTTTCCACGCGATAGCCGACTTTCTCGAGAATCTGCTCGCACGAGAGGCGCATAATCTCATCGTCGTCGATAACGACAACCAGATTCTCTTCCGGGGGATTGGACTTAACTGAATTCAGCGGCGCCACAGGCTGTTACCCTCAGGCTGTCAGATTCCCCATTGCCACACCCAGAGCAGTCGGGGTGTGGTTTAACTGGGAATTAACTCCGGTGGCCGCCCGCGAGGTGCAGCTCGACCGGCATTGCAGGCCAATGCAGCGGCCTGATCAAAATCAAGGATCCGGCAAATGCCCCTGGGAGAATACCTGCGTCTGGCGTGCCGCCAGCAGATCCCGCACTCGATCGAGGAACACCGGTAGGTTCAACGGCTTCGTTAAGTAAGCGTCCGGGGTGATCATCACCGCTTCCGCGGCCCGGCTGTAAAGAGTGGCGGGATCGATTTGAATGGATGAGACCATTAAAATAGGAATGTTCCGCTCTTGCAGGTACTCGTCGCGAAACTTAATCGCTTGATTCACCTCGTATCCCGCACAATTATGCTCCATGATAATGTCCAGAATTATGAGGTCAGGCGGCTCGCTAACGATCTTGGACAGCCCTTCCTGGGCGCTCGCCGCACCAAGGACACTGTAACCCTCGCGTTCAAGCACTTCAGTGAGCGAGGCCCGAAAGTCCGCATCATCATCTATGATGAGGATCCTCGCGCCGGTCGCGCCCATCGTATCCTCCGAATCACAATTAGCCCCTTGCTGCTGAGCATATGGAGCTAGCACACACTTACACTAAAAGCAGACAGAGTGTCAAGCTAATCGGCACAAGGCCGCACGGACACCGGAATTGGTGACAGACACTTTTTTCAACCGAGACATCCCAGGTGAAAGAGGGTGCCTGTTACCAGTCTTGACAAGACACTCCGCTGACATCTCCCTGCCGGCCGCCGTGGTGATCGCTCAATGAAGCATGACTTTTGGGTGCGTTTTATCAGTTCCGCTAGTATGATCCAATGGCTATGAATGCAGGGGCCGCGAACTGGAACTCCAATCCACCATTTCAGAAATGTGGCTCCTGCGGACGGCGATGGGGCCTGTGGCCGGATTTCATTCTCGATCCGGGTGTCCATTTAATCGGCTTTCAGGCGATCTCGGGTTTGCCGGATGCCAACCTGCTGGTGTTCGACCATTCCTGCGGCAGCTCAATCTCAGTATTGGCCAAAAGGCTGCGGCACATTCTTCCGGATTCCGACCAGGCGGCGGACTTGCCGAGCCTGTTCGGAACGGAAATGTGCAATCGCTACTGCCAGTTCTTAGAGAACCTGGAGGGCTGCGACCGCCCCTGTGTCAACGCGCGCGACCGGCGGCTGATTCTCATGCTGCTCAGGATGAAAAAAGGCGAGCATTAACGCAAGCCGGGGACTATGGATCGCAGGGAGATTCCTATATTTGGAGTGGATCGGGGCAAAGCGCCAGCGCATACTTTCTGCTTGTAGCCATCACCTGGAACTGAGAGGGACATTCACAAATGGGTTTCGTTTTCGGCCCCTTGCCGTCACGTAGGTTAGGGCAATCGCTCGGTGTTGATCCACTTCCCTTGAAGCGGAAGGTCTGCAACTGGAACTGCATCTATTGCCAGCTCGGCCGTACGGTACCGCTTTCAAATGAACGCAGCGAATATTTCGCGCGCGAGAGCATCCTGGCCGAAGTTCGAGACGCACTGGTGGGGCACAAACCAGGGGCCATTGATTGGGTGACCCTTGTTGGCTCGGGCGAAACCACCCTGCATGCCGGCATAGGATGGTTGATCCGGCAGATTAAGAACCTGACCGATATCCCGGTGGCCGTGATCACCAACGGGTCCCTCTTGCACCTACAGGAAGTCCGGGAAGAGCTGAGGGTTGCCGACGCAGTGCTATCATCCCTGGATGCCGGCAATGCCCGCCTCTATCGCCGGATCAACCGTCCTTGGCCCGCTCTGAGTTATGAATTGCTGTTGGATGGGTTGGTTGCCTTTCGCCGGGAATATCGCGGCCAGCTGTGGATTGAAGTGATGCTCATGAAGGGGATTAATGACGGCGAAAAGGAGCTGCAGGAGATTGCCGGGGCTTTACTGCGTATTGGACCGGATCAAGTGCATATCAGTCTTCCCAGCCGTCCTCCCGCCGAGACAAGCGTGCAGCTCCCGGATGAAGATCGCCTCAATAGAGCGGCAGCGATCCTCGGCTGCCGCGCGCGGATAATTCAAGCCTCTAACGGCACATTCGACCTGTCGGGGTACGAAAACGCAGCCGATGCTGTGCTTGCCATCATCAGCCGGCACCCGATGCAAGAGGAGCAATTGCGGCGCACGCTGGAGCGTTGGTCTCCGGGTCAAGTGGAGGAGGCGTTGCGGCGGCTGCATTCGAGTGGAGAGGCGCAGATCGTGGAGCGTTACGGCAAGCGCTATTGGAGCGCAGCCGCCTGCCGCTATCCCTCATGTGGGACCTCCACAGATCGAGCAGATCCTGGCTCATGAATGGTGAAGACCTCAATTGATTCAGCCGGAGCCCTTCGCGGCCGGGATTCCTGCTTTAATAAAAGCAAACAATGGATTATCATGTATTTTGTATTTTTGCGCAGGGCTACCGAGTTAGTCCGGACATAAATACGGTAGCAAGGGGGATTCCGGTGAGGGGGTTATTGATCTCATGCGCGACCCCGGCAGCCAGCTTGCCCATGGAAATCAATCTCTCTGATTGGATGAGCCCCTGTTGCATGGCCGCCAGCTGCTGATTCATTGCATTAAATGATGTGGCGAGCTGACCGAACTCGTCGCGCTTGCGCACGGGTATGCGATAGTTCAGCTCGCCGCTCGCCACACGGCGGATGCCACTCATCACATCGCTCATGGGTCGGCTAAAGCGAAACGCGAGGGCAAGCCACAGCAGGCCACCTCCCAAGAGGATAGCCGTCAGGGACGCAGCCCCTATTTTGAGCTGGTTTTGCGCCAGCATTGCTTCGACTTCACTTAGGGAAAGGCCAAGATCGATCACGCCGAGGACCTTGGCATCCGCTTCCTCCGAGTGGCAAGCTCGAGTGATGCAACCGGGTTCTGCAAGAATGGGCGCGAAGGCGCGAACGGTCTTCCCCTCCAGACTGGTGCGAGTCACGGCGCCCAGGGTTCCAGGCAGCACATGCCCCTGAGTGCCCGAGTGACAGAGAATACAGGCTGGCGCCCCGATATCGAGTTGCTTGTTGATCTCCTGAGGGTTTGTTGAGAGCCTTACCTGGCCGCGATGGTTGACAATGCGGATCTCCTTGATGCGCGTGTCCCGGCTTACGCGCTCAATGGTGCTGAGGATTTGGTCGCGGCGATTCTGCATCATTCCATCCCGCAACGTAGAAGTCGACCTCGTCGCCTATCCGGCTGCTGGTGGCGTTAGGATTTCGCAAAACTGTCGTTCCATCTTTTGCATAGAGGTAATCTTGCCGCGTTGCCAGCCAGAAGTCATGGTACTCCACGTTGAGAGTCCACTTCTCGACCGGCTTCCATTCCATCTTGGCCGAAAGGTCGCGAATGTTGCGCCACCCGATCCGATCGAGCGTTCCAAGTTTGTCGTGACTGGTGGGATACAACTGGTCGAAAGTGTTGTGCCACCCATCATGAGGGTTACTGTCGCCGGATGCGCCATTGAACTCGGCTGCCAGCCGAACTGACTTATGCGAGAATGGCGGCCTGTAACCGAGCTGCCAGTGCCCCGCCCAGGCGCGCACAGGATCACGAGAGACGTGGCCGGTCTGATATGCCATTTCAACCCGATAGTCGAAATCACGCGGCAGTTTTCCAATCACTCGTGTGCCCAAGGTGCATATGCACAGATTGCCGACGGCACCTAGCTTGCTCCGCGCAAGGGAATTGGTTTTCACCAAGAAGAAAGTATCCACGTTATTCGCCGTCGACCAGGCTGGCAGCTTGCTAAACGACGAATAAAAACCATGAAACTTGTTGTTAAAGTGAGGGCGGTCGAAGCCGCCGTTCGTGGGAACGACGACCGAGGATGTAAACGCGTCCAGATGGATTCCGTTTTTTTTATACGTGAAGCACGCGGCATCGAAGGTCCGAGCGACATTACCCCAATTAGAGTTGCCGATTAGCCGCCCATTCCCGAAGAGAAGCTCCTGGCGTCCAACCCGAAATCCCCACGAACCGTTTTCTGTGCTGCCCAGCTCGAAGTAGCCCTGGCGAAAATCAAAAGGATCCTCAACGGATCCTGGAACCGGACTTCTGCCGTATCCTGGTACGCGCGAGTCTTGCCCCTCCAGGAAGAATCGAAGCCAGCTTCTGGCCTCAATGGCAGCGTTCAGACGCAACCGACTGAGGTAGTAAATATCGTCGCTGCCGGGGATGAAGTTGATGCCGGTATAAGCTTCGAGCCGACCGCGAAGGTCGACGCGCGGCTTGAACCATTTGTGCTTCACATTCCGCTGATCCTTATTGGCAGACTGGGCTGCCTCCTCGACTGTCGGAGAAGTATTCCACGTATCTTGTCCCGCGCCAGAACACTGTTGTCCGGCTGCCGGCAAAAGCAGGAAGAAAGACAAAATGCAAAGTATCGGTCTCATGGTTGATGCACCTGGGGGAAATCCTTCCCGGAATCCAGTTCCTGAGATTGATTCGAGTTCAGTGCCATTCCCATTCGATAAATCCGGGCTTTACGTCGGTCATGGCGTTGACAATCAGCTCAACGAGACCGCCGTACAGTATTTTCTGTTTCTCCCATAGATTGTAGTAGGCCAGCATGTCCCGGAACTGCCCCTTGCAGTTGCTGCAGGGAGCGCAAAGATATTTCGGGATTGACGGATCCATGCAGTCGCCAAAAGCGTTGAGGATCTGCTCGAGCTTCTTCCGTCCGGCCACGTGAAAGCGCCAGTCCGGGAAATTGTTGCCGCTCATGATGGCAAAACCGCTCCCGCCGCCGCAGCAGTAATTGTCCACTCCGTGGGGCTCCATCTCCCTGAACAGGGGGCAGATCTTGCGCACAATTTCTCGCTGCGGTTCGACCACACCCATGAGCCGTACCAGATTGCAAGGGTCGTGGAGCGTGACGGGGAAATTGTTACGGCTGGGATCCAGCTTGATGCGGTCGTTCATGACGATGTCGCGCAGGAGCGTCATGGAGCTCTCGCGCGGGATGTTCAAGTCTCCGGTCAGCACGCGGTCGGCGATGACTGAGAGCGCTTTGTGCGCGTGGCCGCATTCGCCCAGCACGATCTTCTTGACTCCGAGCTTTTTGGCGGCTTCGGCGTGTTTGATCGCCACGCGCGCGAACTGTGCGTCGTCGTACCAGAGCCCGTAGTTAATGGAATCGTAGCCCGCGATCTCGGATGAAAGCGTCCAGGTGATCCCGGCAGCGTTGAGAATCACGGCGAAGGCGCCGGGGTTCTCCGGCCAGGCCAGGATTTCTCCGGCGTTGTGGATCAACAGCACGTCGGCGCCCGCGACGTCCCAGGGCGTTTTCACCTCGATTCCCGTCTTCTCGGTCATATCCTCGTCGATGAACTCAACGTTGTCCTTGACGACGACCGCATTCATCCCCGTTGAGGATCCCACCTCGAGCTGGAGCATGGAACCGGTGTCGTGGATCTCTTTCGCTGCGATTCCCATTTCCTGGCTGAAGAGCTTTCTCAATTCGTGCGCCACGAGGCCGTTATCGGCTCCGATCGGGCAGGTCTGAGCGCAGCGCCGGCAAAGATTGCACCGGTAGGCGAGCTCGATCAGGCGGGCGACCAGGGGCCAGTTGAGGACGATATCGCCGTGCTGCCAGGCCGAGGCGAGGCCGCCATGCTTGACATGCTTGTAGTAGAGCCGGCGCATCACCTCGGAGCGGAATGTGGGCCGATAAAGCTCATTGTTCCCGCTCGCCTCAAAGATGTGGCAGGCTTCCGAGCAGGTCTGGCACTTGGCGCAGTGCTCCATCGTCAGGAGGAGCGGCTGGAGGAAGGTCCAGTTGTTCTCCTTCGTAAAGAGCTTTTCCAGGCCGGAGAGGAACTTCCCGACCAGCGCGTCCTCATCCTGCTTCGTTTTCGGCTGCGGGACGTTCACCGCGCAGGTATCGTCCAGAATGCATTCATACTTTCCCCGGATCTGCTCCGAGAGCGGTGTCCAGCTGTGGTCTTGCGCCGGATCGGCAAGCGGATACGGCAGGCGCTTGAGCTCTTCGTTCTCGAGGTGGGTCAGAGGCGTCCTCTCCGGCCGCGACATATCGCTCAGCTTGATCCTGTCTTTCATTTCTTCACCTCCTGCGCCGGATTGGTCGTGGCTACTTGCGCCCAGGTCTTCTTGCCGTCCGCCCCCACGTGCGCAGCCGCCCACGTCGGCCGGTAAGTCAGGTATTCGGCCAGCCGCGCTTCGAGTTTTCCGCCCCTGCGATTGGGCGCATCGTCCCAGCGCACCGAATGGTAGGTGAAGTACTTGGCGATGAAATGAGACATGTGCGTCATGGGAATATAGGCAACCAGGATTCCGGAGAGGAATAATCCCGCGGCGAGCAGGCCGGGGATCTCGATGCTGGTATCGAAGGTGATGAGTCCCTTGGAGATGGCAAGCAGGTCGGGAGCGGAGGTCGGGCGCACAAGGCAGC